>Ga0157360_1000812_pt1 | contig 11694 bp, 9 predicted proteins | sample AttlaeALBM1_FD_111483 | JGI IMG/M metagenome (GOLD analysis project Ga0157360, IMG submission 111483) | Fungus gardens microbial communities from leaf cutter ant in Ribeirão Preto, State of São Paulo, Brazil - Atta laevigata ALBM1 | ecosystem: Host-associated > Fungi > Mycelium > Unclassified ... | reverse complement strand
TCTATCAAACCTCAAATCTGCTCTACTTCTTGATGAAACCAAGAAAAGCAGCCTGGGCCTTGCCTATTTTTCTAGGTCGGGGGAAAAACAAACTTGTCTGCTGGAGGCGACCCGGAGAATCTGAATATGTTATAGTACCAGCATGTGTCCTATTCCTTTGGAACTTGATCATGATGACTAATTCCTCTACCAGGATCATTTGTAATGCACGTGTGCAAGCTCGTTCGGCTCGATGCTCATGGGCATTTACATCTGTCACTGCTTGTTTTTGATGTTGTCCGTCTGTTCTTCCAACATCAGAATTCATCGGTTCTGCACTACAAGGGCTGAATTGACGTCTTGACAGGTATCAATCAATAAATCATCTTGAGAATCATATCCTGAAGAGAGTAAAGGAAGTTAGTACTTCTTACAATGAATGTTGATTCAATAACCAAAAGATCAAGTGTTTATACTCTGATTACACCTAACTATGCAATGACTTTTACATGACTTTTACTTGGTGTCAACCAGTATATCTTTTTCTTTGTACTCTTTACTCTATGATCTCCCTTTAGCTTTTTCTGAATACATGACTAACCAGTTGAAAAATATTACATTGAAGTTGAAACTGACAAGATATTTGTTATGGGTCTGCAGTAGGACTATGACTATTATCAACCTTGGTCTGAGAATAAGTGGCTAGTTGAAGAAATATTGGCAATAATGAATGAAAGTAATGATAATATATTAATGCATTGTTGAAAGTCTTAGACTTGGACTCACAAACAGATATTGGATGTTGAGTTCAGAGAATACAGGACAAAAGTGAAAACTTGTTGCAAACATGCAATGTATTGGAATTTGGATATCATATGAGCCTGTGTGATGCATATGACTCCTTATTGTTCTATGTCTAATTGTTTTATGTAGTATAAATAGTGAAGATAGTAATAAAGAATGTTGCACATTTGCAACAAATTTCCCCTGTTATTGCGTTGATTGTTTTCTCTACAGATTTAACATAACGAGTCTCTTCTCAACCACTGGTATTTATACCTATCTACTATCACAATATAACACATCAAACAGTCATGACTTGGCAAAACAGCTAAGTCATTATTTATATTTACTTTTCTTTTTTTTCTTGGACTTACTATACAGAAAGGAGTGTGGGAAAGTGTCATGTCACAAGTGTTATGAGTCACAGTCACATGAATAGGATGTCACAGGTCATGTCACATGGTATCACATGACTAGTCACATAATAAGTGCAGGAAGATAGTGCATAGACCATGTAGTAGTTGTATAAGTAGTATAGAAAATCCAACAGGAGCTCCATCAAGTTCTCCTTGTCAAACACTAATAAAGAAGCAGTTGGCTTTATTCCGGCTCAGGAGTTGGCTATTCTGACATTAAAACTCGATATTCACTTCTTAAGCACTGTCTGCCTTGGACCTTGCTTACTCTTACTCTCATATAAATCAACTCTTAGCTAGTGGTCATCACAATCACTAGCCACCTCCATATATAGCCAGACCCTTGGCCTAAGGGAACTTTGCAGTTAGTTAGGGACTACAGGTGGAGATATGGTACCAAACCTAGACATTGTGTTCTAGACCTGACCTTGCAACTAGGTGGTGTTATTAGTTACTGTTTTCTTAGTAAAAACCTTGTGCTGCGCTGATGGGAATCAAAGGGAATTTGATCACAAGACAAGAGTGATAAATGAAAATATAAAAGATCTCCAAGATGTCTCACAATTGTGCACTAAACAAGTAGGCACTAGGGAGATGATCAAATGAAAAAGAGAGCTTAAAAACAAGGGGAATGGAGGGGGAAACTCAAATAACCAAAAGAAAGGATAATAGAGATTTTACAAATCCACTTGAAGTAAATCTCACCATAATAGGCTCTCTAAAATACATATTCATCTTGCATCATTGATGGGGATCAAAAGGTTTGATCACAAAACAAAGGTGAAAGCAAGGTCAGAGAGGTAAAATCTCCAAACTGCTTCATAATTGTATACTAAACAAGTAGGCACTGGGGAGATAAATCAAATAATAGAGAGCTTACTGAAGGTGAATGTCCAAAGAATAATCAAAACATATTAAATAGCAACCTAAGAAGAAAAGAAATGTTTTTAGTATCTACTCAAGTGAACCCTCACTATAATAGGATCTCTAAGGCACACGTTCATCTTGCCCTGTGACACTACTGCCCTTATCTAGTCTAGTAGCCTGGCTCACCATTGATATAGCAGTACTATCTAGAACTCTTGTGCCATCATATAGGCTCTTCTTTAGCTGACTATACAACTGAAAGCCAACTCCAATGATACATAGCAAGTGGTTAGCTTCTAGTGTAAGCAAATGCCCAAGTCCATTGAGGCTTGAGTCTCTCTTCGAGGGAAGTTTTATAGAGTTTTCATAAAGTAAACACAGAAGAAATCCTCAAATCACTCAAATAGCCTTTCAGCTCTAGAGCAATAGAGGAAGAGACAATGAGAGAAAGAGTATTTTTGTCCCTTCTGTGTCCTAGAGTATTTTATTAGGATTACAAAGCAACAATACAACAAAAGAAAAGAAACAAAGAAAACTTCCAAATTCCCAAAGATAGTAAGAGTAAAATAATGAGACAGCACCTCTCCCGATTACTTGGCTACCACTCCTTACTCCTCTAATCCTACTCCTAGGATTCTTCTCTAAACAATATATGGCTCTTGAGCCTTTTGATGGGCCATAAAGAGAGGTAGTAATCTTGAGTTGTCTTGTTCTTGAGCATGTTATCTTCATGAAATACTTTTTCTTCTATCTCTCTATCTGACCTCTCTGCCTGACCTCTCTAGTCCTTTTACTACTCCTCTATACCTCATCATATCTTCAAGCCTCAGTCTTTTTCTATTAGGTTTGCGATGCAGCCCTCAAGAGGACTTGTCTTACTAGTTCTTACTATAATTAGCTATCAGCAATGATGGCCTTGCTCTGATGGTAACCTAGATGTTATAAATAAGTCACTGCCACTAATATATGATATCATTCTTATAGAAAACATCTTCAAAGGTCCTTTCTACTCTCGAGAGCACTCTAGAGAAGAGTTCTATTATAGATCTATTATGAAATTCTCTAGACAATCTCTATGAGGTTTCTGTAGTAGTAGTCATAGCCACTACTCTGCTACTCAAGTGGTATGCTCAGGTCCATGACTAGGCATCTAATGATATCTCTAGGGGAGCCAAACTTGTCTCTTAAGCTAGTTATTCTTGTTATTATAGTAAAAAGTGTCACTTTTATTGCCTAAACAACTATCTTGCATGACATCATAACACTACTGTCCTTACCTAGTCTAGTAGTCTAGTTCACCATTAATATAACAGAACTACCTAGAACTCCTGTGCTATCATGTGGGCTCTTCTTCAGCTGACCATACAACTGGAAGCCGACTCCAATGACATATAGCAAGCTATTAACTCCCAGCGTGTAAGACTTTAGTCAAGACAACTTAAATCCACTCCAAGTCCAAGTTGACAAGGAGAACTCAATAGAGTTCCTATTTCATTCTCTATACTACTTATACATTTTACTTTAGTGATTATGCAACATCCTCCCATAGTCCTTATGTTATTCCCATTATATAACTATCTCATTACATGCTGTGACCATGATGTGTGATGTGACCCAATGTGATCAATGTCACATCTTTGTGACTCTGTGACTGTCATGTGATATTTTCCATGCTCCACCTTAGTAATAATCTAAAAGAAAAGAAAAGAAAAAGAAAAGAAATATAAATAATGACTTAGTCATTTTGCCAAGTCATGACATAGTGTAAGCAAATGCCCAAGTCCATTAGGGCTCGAATTCCCATTGAGAGAGAGGTCTTATGGTTTTTAGAAATAGAAGGGAAATACTCAGAAAAATAGAGACTTAGTTACTCAAAATAGCCATTAAGCCCTAGAGCAACAGAAAGGGATAGTAGTAGTAGTATGATACTTAAGTTCCCCTCCGTGTCCTAGAGTATTTTATTATGATTACAAAGCAAAGAGACAACAAAGAAAGCAAGACAAAGAAAACCTCCAAATTCCCAAACATAATAAGGCTACAATGATGAGATGGCACCTTTCCTGAATACTGGGTAGCTGCTCTCTCCCTCTTCTAGTCCTACTCTGGGAATCCTCCCTTGCACAATGGTCAGGTCTCAAGCCTCTTACCAGACTGTAGCTAGAGACAGCAATTTTGAGTTATCTTGTCCTCAAGCGCATTATTTTCATCTAGTCTTCCTACTGTCTCTTTCCTTAGCTTCTTTATTTCTCTTTCTATCTTCTCTATGCCTTCTCATTCCTCTAGATTCTAATTTCCTTTCTCTGCTGTTGTGATACAACTCTGTGATGGCTTGACTCTCTTGATCTTGCTATAATTAGCTATCAGTGATAGTGGCTCAGATCTAATCATAACTCTTCTACAAATAGCACTGTTGACTGCTGAGGTATGATATTGCTTGGATTATGCTAGCTTGTCTAAGTTTGCTTCTGTTCTCGAGAGTACTTCTAGAAAGGAAATCCATTGTAAATCTAATATGAGGTGCCTAGGCAAGTGTCTATGAGGTGTATATAGCAGTGGTCATAGCCACTACTCTGCTACTCAAGCTAGATGCTCAAGTCCATGACTAGGCATCTAGGGAACATTCCTAGAAGACTGAGCTCTTCTCTCAAGCTGATTATTCTGGTTATTAGGGTGCAAATTGTCACTTATTTTGCCTAAACATTTGTATGGTTATTATGCCGCTAAAGAATTTTCTGCAGAAATGTAGCATGGGATAAGAATTATAACCCTGGATTTCACTATTAGAACCCACTTTAGAGAACTCCTACAAGCCCCAGACATAGTCTAGACCCAAGATTGGGTCCTTTTATCAGGTAGTGGCCAAGCTATCACATGCCAGAAAAGCATATACCTCAGAAGGCAAGACTAATGAGCTAGCATCAGGTTTATCAGAGACAGACTATCAATGTTGATACTTTAGGACTCAGATGTTAAAGGATACCTCTGGAATGCAATAGAATTTCAATCTAGAGCAGACTTGGACTAATATGACACCAAGACAACAGATCAAAAGTCTATCAGTGACTAGTGATCCCATCACTACTAGACTCAGTCAAGAAGTGGACATGCTGTAGAGCAACAGGAATATCAATTACCTTTGTATACACTTGCACGTGTTTCTAGATTGTATTTGGAGTAAAAGGAAACTAGTTCGGAGATTAGAGGATGTTGGGTAGAAGTGAAGTATGGAGGTGAAGTAGGAGCATATGGCTATGACCAGTAGGCATGGAGGATAGGAAGGTGACATCTATCATGTCCACATGGCAATGTCATAGAGGAGAGAAATAAGAAAGGCTGGAAGAAGAAAGAGTTTTCTTTTTTATTTATTTTTAATTGAGTCTCATCAGTTTGTACTTTTAATATAACACTCAGAGAGCCCGAGAGAAAGACAATGGAATTTTGATACCTGCTGCCATCTCAAGGGCTCGAGAGTTGTCTTATGGCACTTTTTTGAGTTCTAAGTGAAGTAGTTGGGCTGTTGAGGAGACTGGAACATTATACCCTACTTGGTCAGGAGACAAGATGCAGTAGTTGCTCAAACAACCTTCTACAGAGTAGCAGGCCTGAAAAGCCTGGCTAATTATCGACTCAGATTGTATCACACCCATAAGGTTTGGTGTAGGAGTGTGGATGAGGGCTTGATTGAGTGTGATAAGGCCCATGAGTAGTTTACTGACTACTTTGATAGTGAGCTTGTTATGGTGTGTAAAGGTGGGCACCTTAGGAATACCATGTGAGGAGGATCTAGATTGAGCTTATAATCCTTTCGAATATTTTTATCTTAATTATCACACTAAGTTTCTATATTCTCTTTTTAATACCTTTATTCTTGATTTATTCCTACAAACTCTTTAGCATGCAATTGGGACCTGGTATCGCATCTTTAGCTTATGCCAGGCTAATAGTCTCTTTTGCCCTCTTCATGGTGTGACAGCACTCCATTGTGAGTAGTACACACAGAGGAGTGATGGTTACTTCTAGAAGGCTGTCTAGAGTAAAGATCCTCTCCTTGAGGTAATAGTTTAACCCTATTATTAAGGCAGTAGTTAGTAGGGCAGTAAGCACCTGGCTGGGTGAAGATCTTGTGCCCTAGCAGATGTAGTTGTAATTAACAAGAATCAACATTACTTCTGTACCCTTACAGAGATGTGGCACCATGTCTTTGCAACAATATAATTCATTAATGAGCAACTTGCTTGAACAAAAGCATGCCTTTACTTTATTAAAGACAAAATTAGAAGGAAAGAAAGAATGAGAATGTTGGAGCTGCAAAGGGTTCAGACACCTGGCCTGAAATTGCAGGAATAAGGAAGAAAAGGAGAAAAGGAGAGCTACTTCCAAAAATAAATTTAAAGTGTTATCAAATAGGGTGATGTAGTGTAATGTAAAAGAGAGGATGATAAGAAAGCAGGAGATGGTGGAGATTAAGTGTTATAAGTGTGGAGAAATGGGGCACAAGTGTAAGAAGTGTCTGTTATGGAAAAGGAAGGAAAAGGTAATGTATGTAGCAAAGTCACAAAAGGCATACCAATAATAGAGGGAGCTAGTGCACTCTGTAAAGGGAAAAGCATAGGAAAAAGAAAGAAGGTTGAGAAGGGCAGAGGAAGAAGAGGCAGCACATGTGGCCAAGCAACAAGAAGTATAGCAAAAGTAAAGGAAGAGTTCAGTGGCAGAGTTGAGAAAGAAGATAGAGGAGTATTGTGGTAAAGGTGTCCCAGAAAAGGCATAATTATTAGAGTTGGAATAGTGTACAAGAGAAGTGATAGTAACATATATAGAGTATGAAAAGTGTGAAGAGAAAAAATGCCATGTAGAAGAGAATAAAGAACAGGAAGTAATTAGAAACAAGTAGAAGTAGTGTGGATGTTCAAAAGAAAGAGAAAAAGAGGCGGTATGCCCCAGAGAGGAAAAAGTGCAGTAAAGTGACACATGGTCAGAAGAACTGGAATGCGCAGCAAAAGGAAGGGTAGCCAAAGGGAAGTCAGAAAAACCTTCAAAATGCTAAGAGAAGTATAGTTAAACATTGAAATAGAAAAGGTTGATACTCATAAGGGAATAATGGTAAAGGCGCTCTTAGATAGTGGCACAATGGGGATGTTCATAGATAAGAGGACAGCAGCAAAGCATGGTTTTAGGCTATAAAAGCTAGAAAGACCTATCATGTTATAAATTATCTCACCAAGACATTTTTATTTTCCTTTTTATTTATTTTTCTATAAATAGTATGGGAAAGTCATGTCACACTTTTGTGACAGGATGTGACATCAAAAGTCACATAAGTTATGGCATATGATATCACAAGAGTTTAGCTAGGAGCGCAAGTAAAGAGTGTATAGACCAACTAGAATTAGTATAAGTAGATTAACCCAATATAGTAAGGACTCTAACGAGTTCTCTTTGTCTAATGCTAATAAAAAGCAGTTGGCTTAATTCTGGCTTAGAGTTAGCTTTCCTAACACATTGCTGTAAGGAACATAAATAGAACAAATAATAGCGAAGAGACTATTACACACCAAGTAGAGTGCAACATATTCTATAAAGGCCATGTAGAAAGAATGCAGATAGATGTTTGTGATTTGGAAAAGACAGAGGTGATACTAGATATGCCATAGTTAGTGGCCCATAACCTGGAAATTAATTGGGAAACTAGTGAAGTAAAAATGACAAAATACCTGCCTTTGTGTGGTGGAGAGAGTCAAAAGAGAAAGAAAGTTAAACTGATGGCAACTGAGGAAAAAGAGAAAATTGTCTGCTAGGTGATAGATGATAAGAAAGATTGGGGAAAAAAAGAAGAGATAAAAGAAGACCATAGGAAAATTAAGGAAATGGTTCTGAAGAAATTTTTGAAGTGAAGAAAAGTATTTGGGAAAGTAGAGTTGGAGAGGATACTGACAAGGAAGACTTGGGATCATGCAATAGATCTCAAAAAAATATTTAAACTGTGAAAGAGAAAAATTTACTCTTTATTCAAGAATGAGAGGGAGGAGGACCAGTTGAGGAAAAGCTACATCAGACCTTCAAAGTCACCTCAGATGTTACTAGTTTTCTTTGTGGGCAAGAAAGATGGTAGTAAAAGAATGGTAATAGACTACTGTAATCTAAACGATCAAATGATAAAGAACAATTATCTGCTTCTGTTAATTACAGAATTAATAAACAGTATAGGGAATAAAAAAGTGTTCATGAAAATGGATCTCAGGTGGGAGTTCAACAATGTTAGGATAAAAGAGGGAGATGAGTAAAAGAGAGCATTTACAATACATATTGGCTTATTTAAACTAATAGTCATGTTTGTCAAGGACAGAAATTATAGTAGAAACAAAGGAGCAGAGTAGTATATAAAGGTACTCTCCAGAATGGAATAATATACTATACCAGAGGGAAATAGTACCTAGCAATAGTATAAAACTCCAAAGGAAAACTCCAGTAGAAGGTAGAAGATGTCAGAGTGGAGTACGACTTTGATGAACAACCTTGGCTTCAACTTATGTGTTGCGCCCTGGTCTCTAGTCGTGAAGTGGTCACATATTTTGAAATAAAGAGAAGTTGTCACAGAAGGGGTTCTAAAGAAGTGAACTATGAATCTGAATTGGATAGGAAGAGGGTTAGGACCAGATGACATTAATTTATAGACTGAGCAAATATATTGTAACTACTTAGTACTTATAGGAAATCCGGAATAGAAGGAGAGTAGTCTACTATGCTATCCTACTAATTATAATTTTTTTAGGAGAGTTATTAGGAGAATTAAATTACATAATTGTCAGATTTTCAAAATATGACAATGTTCTTTGAAATAACAAATTCACCAGTAACATTCCAAGCAATGATGAACAAAATACTGAGAGACTTAATTAACGAAGGAAAAGTAGTAGTATTTGTAGATAATGTATTAGTAGGAACAAAGACAGAGGAAGGACATGATAAAATTGTAGAAGAAATATTAAGGAGATTAGAGGAGAATAACTTGTATATCAAGCCAGAAAAATGTGTGTGGAAGGCGAGAAAGATAGGATTCCTAGGGATTGTCATAGGACCTAATGGAATAGAAATAAAGACAAAGAAAGTGGATGAAGTACTTAGTTGGTCACAGCTGAAAAATGTGAAAGATGTCAGAAAATTCTTGGACCTCACAAATTATTATAGGAGGTTCATTAAGGATTTTGCTCGAATAGCTAGGCCAATGAACATGCTTATATGAAAAGATGAGAAGTGGCAGTGAAAGGAAATGTAACAAAAAGCATTTGACGAGCTGAAAAGGATCTTCACTAGTAAACTGGTATTAGCAGCCCTGGATTTAGACAAGGAATTTAGGGTAAAAGCTAATGCTTCAAATTATGCTACTGGAGGAGTACTCCCAATAAAGTGCTTAGACAAAAAATGGAAACCAGTTGCTTTTATTTCTAAATCTCTAAGTGATACAGAAAAAAACTATGAGATATATGATAAAGAAATGCTAGCAGTCATTAAATGCTTAGAGGTATGGAGACACTTCCTAGAAGGAGCAACAGTTAAATTCAAGATTTGGACAGATCACAAAAATCTTGAATACTTCATGAAAGCACAAAAATTGAATCAAAGACAAACACAATGGGCTTTGTACCTATCCAGATTCAACTTTATGTTAAAACATGTTCCAGGAAGTAAGATGGGGAAAGCAGACAGTCTCAGCAAAAGGCCAGACTAGGAGATTGGAGTAAAAAAAGATAATGAGAATGAGACGTTAGTAAAACTAGAGTGGTTAGAAGTGAGGAAGACAGAAGCGGTAGAAATTATAGTAGACAGGGTAGATCTACTAGAGGAAGTTAGAAAGTCAAAAGTGAAGAATGACAAAGTGGTAAAGGCTGTAGAAAAAATGAAACAGGCAGAAGTAAAAATGTCGAGAGATGAAGAGTGGAGAGAGGTAAATGGTATCATGTATAAAGAAGAAAAAGTCTATGTACCAAAAGACAAGAAATTAAGGGCAGAAATAATTAAACTACATCATGATACACCAATAGAAGGGCATAAGGAACAGTAGAAGATGGTAGAACTAGTAACTAGAAACTTCTGATGGCCAGGAGTAACCAAAGAGATAAAGAGATATATAGAGAGATACAATACTTGCCAGTATAACAAAAATCACACAGAACAGCTAGTAGGAAAATTAATGCCAAATTTTATTCTGGAGAAACTGTAGACGTATATATTGGTAGACTTTATCACCAAGTTGCCTTTAGCACAAGGATATGAGAGTTGAATGGAATGTTAGGGATCAAGAGTAAATTGTTGATGGTATTCCACCCTTAGACAGATAGGCAAATAGAGAGGGTAAACCAAGAACTGGAACAATACTTGAGAATGTTCATTGACCACAGGCAAGAACAATGGCTGGAGTGGTTAGGAACAGTAAAATTTGCCTACAACAATAAGGTATACTTGAGTACTCAAATATTGCCTTTTAAAGCAAATTATGGGCAAGATTCTAAGATGGGATTTGAGGGAAGGAAGAAGAGAAAGTATGAAGAAGCAAAAAGATTCATTAAGAAAATAAAAGAAATATAGGAGGAGACAAAAGTGGTGCTAGAAAAAGCATATAAAAAAATGAAGAAGCACACAGATAAGAGAAGGACAGAAGTTGATGACTATATGTAAGAAAGCTAAACTCCAAGCCAGAATAAAGCCAACTGCTCTTTATTTAGTGATTGACAAAGAGAACTCAATAGAGTTCCTGTTAGATTTTCTATACTACTGATACAACTACTATATGGTCTGTGTACTACTTTCCTATGCCTATCATGTGACCCATCATGTAATGTCATGTGACATGATTTATGTGACTGTGACTATGTGACACTTGTGATATGACACTTTCCCATACTCTCTTTTGTATAGTAAGTCCAAGATAAAAGAAAAAGAAATATAAATAATGACTTAGCTATTTTGCCAAGTTATGACACTATAGAATAGGAGACTTAGTAATGTTGAGTACTAAGGATTTAAAGTATCAAATGGTCAGAAGGAGGACGGAAAAATTGATAAAGAGGTTTGTAGGGTCTTACAAAGTGAAAAAGATCATATCATCAAATACAGTTGAATTAAAACTACCTAGTATAGTAAAGATACACCTAGTAGTCAATTACACAAATATATAGGGCAAGTAGAGGGACAGAGAAAGGAGCAACTGTGTTACAAACTTCATTTGGCCATATTTCCATCAATTCTTTGATGATTCTTATGGTCTTAAAGGCTACAGAAAGCCCTCAAAAAAGACCTTTTGATTGATGCCAGTCATGTCTTGAGGCGATCAATATTGGCTGAGATATTAAGCAGATTAACTAGTAACTACCATATTACTGTTTATTAAATTGCTAATATCTCAGAAACCGCCATGATCGATACTTCAGTTCTAGGCTCAGTAGAAGCCTTCTTTATAACACTCAGAATAAGCCTAGAACAACTTCAAGGCAATTAATATTAGTGGAGATATAAAGACCTCAATATTTGTACATGGACTTTATTAATTACCCATAGATAGTCATCTGTCCTTTTCTTAGAACAAAGGACAGCCTCCATATGGTTAGGTTATCACTATTTCTAGCACAAAGGCACTACCATATGTAGAACAATA
>Ga0157360_1000811_pt1 | contig 11701 bp, 3 predicted proteins | sample AttlaeALBM1_FD_111483 | JGI IMG/M metagenome (GOLD analysis project Ga0157360, IMG submission 111483) | Fungus gardens microbial communities from leaf cutter ant in Ribeirão Preto, State of São Paulo, Brazil - Atta laevigata ALBM1 | ecosystem: Host-associated > Fungi > Mycelium > Unclassified ... | reverse complement strand
TGCACTAAACAAGTAGGCACTGGGGAGATAAATCAAATAATAGAGAGCTTACTGAAGGTGAATGTCCAAAAAATAACCAAAACATATCAAATAGAAACCTAAGAAGAAAAGAACTGTTTTTAGTATCCACTTGAGAGAACTCTCACCATAATAGGATTCCTAAGGCACACGTTCATCTTGTGCTGTAACACTACTGCCCTTACCTAGTCTAGTAGCCTGGCTCACTGTCGATACAGTAGTACTACCTAGAACTCCCATGCTATTGTGTGGGCTTTTCTTCAGCTGACCGTACAACTGGAAGCCAACTTCAATGACCTGTAGTGAGTGGTTAGCTCCTAGTGTAAGCAGATGCCTGAGTCTGTTGAGCTTGAGTCTCCCTTTGAGGGAAGTTTTATAGAGTTTTCATAAAGCAAACACAAAAGAAATCCTCAAATCACTCAAATAGCCTTTTAGCTCTAGAGCAACAGAGGGAGAGATGATGGGGGGGAAAGTCTTTTTTCCTCTCTGTGCCCTAGAGTATTTTATTAGGATTACAAAGCAATGATACAACAAAAGAAAAGAAACAAAGAAAACTCCCAAATTCCCAAAGATAGTAAGAGTGAAATAATGAGACGGCACCTCTCCCAATCACTTGGCTACCACTCCCCACTCCTCTAATCCTACTCCAGGGGTTCTTCTCTAAACAATGGATGGCTCTCGAGCCTTTTTCTGGGCCATAGAGAGAGGTGGCAATCTCGAGTTGTCTTGCTCTCGAGTACATTGTCTTTATCAAACATCTCTTCTTCTATCTCTCTATCTGACCTCTCTTCCTAACCTCTCTTCCTGACCTCTTGTCATATTCTGGAAATATGATAATTATGTAATTTATTTTCCCTAATAATTCTCCTAAAATTAATAATAGTAGGATAGCATAGTAGACTACTCTCCTCCTATTCCAGACTTCCTATAAGTACTGAGTAGTTAAAGTGTATTTCCTCAGTCTGTAAATTAATGTCATCTGGTCCTAATCTTGTCTTGTCCACTCCAACTCCTTCATTTGTCTTCCTAGGACCTTTGTCTTGACAACTTCCATCACTCTGAAATATGCAACCACCTCACGACTGGAGACCGGAGCGCAACACATAAGTTGAAGCCAAGGTCATTCAATAAGTCGTTCTCCACCCCGACGTCCTTGTCTGTCTGTCAGAGTCTTCTTTCTACTATCACTAAGTAATTTCTCTCCGACGTAGTACATTACTCCATTCCGGAGTATAGTTTCTATCTATCATTCTATACCTCTGTCCTCTGGAATTCCGTCCTTAACACCTCTCTAGTCCTTCTACTACTTCTCTATACCTCATCACATCTTCAAGCCTTAGTCTTCTTCTGTTAGGTTTACAATGCAGTCCTCGAGAGGACTCGTCTTGCTATAATTAGCCATCAGTGATGATGGCCCTGCTCTGATGGTAACCTAAACATTAGAAATAAGTCACTTCCACCAAAACATGACATCATCCTTATAGAAAACATCTCTAAGGTCCTTTCCCTCGAGAGCACTCTAGAGGGGAGTTCTGTTATAAATCTGTTATGAAATTCTCTGGATAATCTTTATGAGGTCTCTGTAGTGGTGGTCACAGCCACTACTCTGCTACTCAAGTCATATGCTCAAGTCCACGATTCTAAGGAACATCTTTGGGGGACCGAACTTGTAAGAGGACACCCTATGCCTGCTTAGATCACACGGTAGGGTTCGCATGAGCTAGCATGCCTTACGATCTGTGGAAGTCCGCGGGTATAGTTCCCAGCCCTCTAGTTCGGGTTTCCTAAGATAGTACTGTGCGACTGTACCTGGTAGTGTAGTTACCGATATCCAGTGCATATGATTATAGCGAGATAGTTCACAGGCTGGCTAACCTAGTATATATAGGTAGTGACGGTGTAGTAGAATACTCACCTCAATATTAGTTTGAGCTCCTAGGCTACCCATGGCTCTAACTTAAGACTCTCACTCTACTACATTGTGACAAGACTGGCGCCTCTCTGAGAGTGCCCTTACAGAACTCGTCTCTCAAGCTGGTTATTCTTGTTATTAGGGTGAAAAATATCACTTTTATGGCCTAAATAGCTGTCTGGTGTGACAGTGCTTTTCCCTTTCTGGGGCGTGCTGCTTTTCCTATACAACCACACTATTTCATCTCTTCTAACTTCCCCTCTGATATTACTTCCTGCTCTCTATTTTCTTCTATATGGCATCCCTTCTTGCTGCATCTTTCACATACTAAATATGATATGACCACTTCTTGGGTATACTATCCCAACTCCAATAAATGTGCCTTTTCTGGAACACCCTCTCCACAATGCTCTTGTGCCCTTTGTTGTAGGATGGCTACCAAACTCCTCTTCCATTCCCTCTCTGTTTGCTGTGCCTTTTGTGGCTTGGCCACATGTACTGCCTTTTCTTCTTCTACTCTCCTCAACTTCCTTTTTTTCTTTGTTTTTCTCTATAGTGGGCACTCCCTGCACTTGTGCCCCTGTTCTTTACACTTAAGATACTCAACTACTATCACCTCCTGTCTCCTGGTCATCCTTTCTTCCACTCCACACTGCATCACCCTACTCCTCAATACTTCAAACTTATTTTGGGGAACAATGATCTCCTTCTCTCCTTCCTTCTTACTCCTGCAATTGTGGGCCAGATGCCTGAACTTCTTGTAACACCAACACAGCTTTCCTTTTCTCCTCTCTAGTTTTGCCCTTAGTTTAGCAAGGGCTCGCTTTTCTTTGAGCAAATTGCTTATGAGGTTTTTATATTGGCCTTGAGATATTGTGCTGATGTCTCAGAAGTATGGAATGAATGTTGAGTTCTGCTATGTACTGCTACATCTGCTAGAGCACAAGATCTTCACCCAGCCAGATACCTACTTCCCTACTGACTACTGCCCTAATAGTACTTTGGCTATTACTCCACAGTGTGAAGCCTAAAATATATTCAGGCCTAAAATTAAACAAATTTCACAAATTCACACCCCAAGAAGCAGGACTAAGATAGAATCACCTGCTAAGTAGCAGGAAAAACACAGAGGACTTCACCACCAAAAGCTGGCTACCTAACTACGTAGCAGTATACCTGGGGACATAAGATTGCTACCACTAACAGGCCAATCACTCAAGAACCAGTGGAGTCAAGCCTGTATCCCCACGGCATTATTGCCAAGAATAGCAGTTTAGTCAGGAAAAAGAAACCTCATGTGGAAAAGTCCAGAGAGATATCTATTACAAGAAATAGGAGCAGCAGTCCAGCAGGAAATAAGAATAGCTGTGGCATCACTTGATCAGTGATGGCTAAGAATAGGAATGCATCAAAACTTATCCACTACAATCAGAGACAAAGGAGCAACAAAGAGCCTCAGGGAGCTGTGGGAACAGCACCCGAAACTCCCTAGGCAAGAAAGAAAAAAGAGTCAGGTCCCGAGTCACTGAGATAAGCCAAAGAAAAAGGGAGATCACCATGGGATTGGTCATAGGCAACCCGGTAACTTGGCAAGGGCAGAGCGGACCTGGCAAAACTAAGAGGAAATAATTGAGAAAAAATAAGGAGGTATGGGATTCCCTATCACTACCAGAACAATCATTGTAATAATAGATTATGACTAGGTTTATTATTTTCTCTATTTTTTGTATATTTATTTTTGTATTTCTCTAAACCTATAAAAACCCCCACTTAGTAGAAAAAGGACAAGCAATCTTGGTCACCTCTTTTCTCTATTTGGGTTTTCAAAGTAGAAATCTAATTTGAGAGTGATCAGATCAGTGATTAAGTTGCTTCAACTCAAGACTGAGTCAAACCAAAGAGACTACAAGACAAGTGACTTAGCCACAGGGGCAACATCATAGGAACTCTAAGACAAAGTTTGTAAGGGGATATTTCTAGAGGTATGCTTAGTGACGTGGGTAGGTTCTCATCTAAGGGCCGCTGTCCCTCCAATCGCATTCTCACTCTCTCCTATCTTCCCTTCTGTGACATACTGTGTGATTCCTGTAAATCTATTATTGGACAATGTGTGAATATCTGTCAGGTACCTTGAGAATGGTGCCTTGATGATCTAGTAGTATAAATACTAGTCTTCTGTTGTAGATATACCTCAGTTGAATATCACCTTAGCTTCTGGGACTACTCAATAAGCTTACTGGGCCTTTGCTTGTGTGTGAAGTGTGCCCTAACAAAGTTTAGCATTGCTAGAGAGTCAAGTTATACAAGGAGGATTCAAAGTCTCATATCTGATCATATAGTCAAGAGTACTACTGTAAGGACAACTTTGAAACAGGATGTTAGGGCGACACTAGACAAGCAAGACTCAAGCATAGGGCCAACACAGTAGTCTAGAATCAAGAATTGTGTTTCAAACTTCACTGCTACCACAATACATTGGCAGAACTTTAATTTTACAACTTCTTTTCACCTTCAACTTCTGGATTCATTTCCCCATGAATTTGCATAAGGGATACTGTGCTAATACACGGTGTTAACTAGGGTGCTTTCCTTAGGAGATTACACATTTCACTTTAAAAACTTTTATATTCACTGCTACTTAGACAGTAGTTAGGGAACTTCAACTTAAGAAAAAAACAGGAAAAGCCCTAGCATAATCAGCCTCTTCAACGGGGGAGATCTCTACTCTAGACGGACTTTTAAAAGTAACCATCACTCCTCTGCATGTACCACTTACAATAAAGTGCAGCACAAGGTTTATACTGAGAAGGATACAAGTAATCTACTAGACACTGCTTGTTTGTAAGGTCAAGTCTTAGAAATGATACCCAAGTTTGGTACCACTCTTCTATCGTTAATCCTTAACTGATTAATAAGTCCCCTTAAGCCAAGGGCCCAGCTATGTATAGAGGTAGCTGGCAATCATGACAATCACTGGCCGAGGATTGATTTAGATGAGATAAGAGATTGAGTAAGGTCCAAGGTGGACAGTACTCAGATGTGATATCAAGTTCTAGTGTCAGTGAGCCAACTCCTGAGCTGGAATAAAGCTAACTGCTCTTTATCAGCATTTGACAAAGAGAACTTGATAGAGTTCCTGTTAGATTCTGTATCCTATTTATACATGAACAGTAACCCTAACCCTGTACTAAAGTCCCATGCTTCCTTATAAGTCACTTTTCTCTTGCACATCTGCCAATAAGAAAAGAAAAGAAAAGAAAAAGAAAAGAAATATAAATATTAACTTAGCTGTTTTGCCAAGTCATGACAAGAAAGCCCAACAAACCTGACTATTCACAGCCATGAGCATACCACCTCATCACACTACTTGAATGCCTAGGCGAAATCCTTGAAAAAATTATAGCAAGGAGGCTATCATATATGGTAGGCCACTATGAGCTAATATCAGGAACACAATTTGGAGGAAGATCAAACTCCTCTACAATTGATACTGCCATGACATTCATACATGACGTACACTTTGTCTGGAATCAAAATAAGGTAATGTCAGTACTAATATTCAATATTAAAGGCTTTTTTGACTTTGTAAACCACCAATGCCTCCTCACCAAGATGCAATCAAGACAAATCCTACTGGAATACCTCAAATGGGCTGCTAACTTTCTAGACAACTGTGAAGCAGCAATTTGTGTAGATGGTACCAGTGGAGATTCCAAACCAGTCAAGAATGGAATCCCACAAGGCTTTCCAGTTTTGTCCATCCTAGCATTGTTCTACTCAGCAGGCCTCCTAGAGGTGTTCCAGGATAAAGCTATCTTTTCCACTCCCAAAAACCTTGAGGCTGACAAACCATCTAACATAGGAATCCTGATGTATGTAGATAATGGCAAACTTACAGTCTTATCAACTTCGATTGCAAAAAATAATATTCTCCTAGCCAAAGTCTATAAAGCTGTTGACCAATGGCTTTGGAAAGCAGGCCTTGTACCAGACCAAGACAAATGTGAACTCATATACTATACCCAACGCAAGAAATGTAATGATCCTGCAACCCACATAGAACTTACAGAATGAGATGGATCAATATCAAAAATTTTAGTGACTCCCTCAATATGCTGGCTAGGTGTCCACTTTAACAGAAAACTCCTGTTTAACTACTAAGTAAAGAAGATTTCAACCAAAGCCAAAGCAACTCTTGGTTACATAGCCATGCTATCAAACACGGTGTGGGGCTATCACAAATGGTCACTTACTATTTGTGATGGGTGCTTTGATACTTTGAGGAGTTCAAAAATGCAAAGTAAGACAAGTGACAAAAGATGTTGTTAAGTCTGAGGTCTAATTCTCAGACTATGAGTCCTTATATACATGAAAGTGATGGTCTGTACACTTGGACAGATCATCACATGCTACTACCTATTGTTCTACATATGGTAGTGACTTTGTGCTGTAAATAGTGATAACTTAACCTTATGGAGGCTGTCCTTTGTTCTAAGAAAAGGACAGATGACTATCTATAAGTAATTAATAAAGTCTATATGAAAACATTGAGGCCTTCATATCTCCACTAATATTAATCTCCTTGGGATCATTTTAGGCTCATTCTGAGCAGTATGAAGAGGGCTTCTGCTGAGCCTAGAACCGAAGCTTAGATTCTGGCGGTTTCCGAGATATTGGTGATTTAATAAATGGTACCATAATGGTTACCAGTTGATCTGCCTAATATCTTGGCCAATATTGATTGCCTTGAGACGTAACTGGCATTGATTGAAAGGTCTTTTTAAGGGCTTTCTGTAGTTGTTAATACCATGAGAATCGTCAAAGAATTGATAGAAATATGGCTGAATGAAGTTTGTGATAGGGGCCTCTTACACCTAAACCTTTGCACATTGTACAGAGCATATATCTTACCCATTATGACATATGCGAGCACAGTTTGGTGGACCAAGAAAGATGCACATGTAAAAGCACTCAGTCAGATTCAAAACTAGATATTCCAAATCATCTGTGCAGCATTCAAAACTACACCAATCCAGGCCCTAGAGATCAAAGCAGTAATACCCCCAATCCATCTACACCTAGACTACTTGGAGAGAAAGGCTAAAATCTACCTGAATAGGCTAAGTATAGCAAATCTAGTTATTCATTGCCTGCCTACAGTATGGACCCAAATAGAGAACTCAGCTCCCAGACAAGAAACCAATCCCTTGTCCAAAGGATCTATCTAGCTAATCTGCATAGCAGCTCACACAGCACACACCCACAAACAAATCTTCCCCTTTCTTCTTTCCCCATAGTGAAAGACATGTACTGACTACCCTAATAGAGTCATAATTGAAGACAAACCAGCCAAGGAAGACAAAGCTGTAACAGAACACTTATGCTACATCTTCTCCCTCAAGACCTCCCCAAGCCACATCATAGTATATACAGATAGCTCACAGAGATCAATAGGTCGAAGGTTCCAAAGAACAGATGCTGTAACAGTAGGTTTTCACCAAGGAAATGAGATATTCAAACAAAAGATAGGCCTGGGAGGTAGGGCAGAGGTATATGATACTGAACTAACTGGGCTAGTAGTGGGCATCAGGACAACAATTGCAAAGGCAGATTCCCTGCCCAGAACACACTATATCTATATATTTGCAAACAATGTCTCTGCTATCAAAATGGTCTCAGACCCAAAACCACATCAAGGACAACTACTGGTCTACACCTTCTACCAACATATGCTACAATGACTACAAAAGAACCCAGTCAATACCCTCAGAGTTGTATGGTACCCAGGCCATTTGGATATCCCAGGATATGAACAGGCAGACCAACTAGCCAAAGAGGCAACTCTGCTCCCCTCATCATCAGAACTGTAAGGGGACATCTAAGGTGATGCTTAGTAAGTATTGAGGGTCTGTTCTATTAGTGGCCCAGTGACAGTACGTGTACGCATTCCCATCGTCCCTATCTTCTCTCTGTCTGTGTCATGCAGTGTGACACCTTCTTATCTAAATATAGGACATTGTGATTACTGATCCATGCACTCATGTGATAGTGCATATGATCATCTGGTGTAGAAGTATATATACTAGCAAGCTATCATAGATATACTTCACTTGAATCTCAACTTAGCTTCTGGGACTATCCAATAGCTTGAAGGGTGACCACCTCTGAGTGATCCCCTTACAAGAACCAACAATCACACACAACACCCACCATACATGCAAATGCCTGAAAAGGGACTGGACCACCCTATGGAGAAACTCCTCTCCACAACAAGGCAGTTGAGCAACAGCATACCAGATACCACTATCCTTACACCCTACACCTCACTTCCTAGTGCTAGCAAACAGGAGAGAGCTATTTGGATGACTTCTACAGTGCAGAACAGGACATAGCTACTCAGGGGAATACTACTGAAGATTTGTTCCTTTAGCAGACCCAGTCTACCCATGCGGTAAACCTACACAGACAGGAGAATATGTTATCTAATCATGCCCTACCTATGAGAAATACTGCACTGCCCTATGCAAAGTGTCACAAATGCTGTACCTCCCTGACCTCCTTGGCACCGAGGATGGCATAAAAGTGTCATATGACGGAAAATACCCATTTAATAATATAATTTCTTTTATATTTTATATTATTACTAATTTTTCACTCCTAAACTCCTGTTATCTACTCCTATAGGATCATGATATAGACTAGTTACTTGTACTCCTCCTATTCCAGACTTAGTATAAGTACTCCAGTAGTTACATTCTAGTTTCTTAGTTCATAGATTAAAGTCATTTACCTATCCTCGCTCCTATCAATCTATATACCACTCCACTCCTGAGCTCCTGGCAACAATTCAGTCCTCCTGAAATACACAACCACACACATAACAGAAGATCAAGGCATAGTGCACAAGCTGAGGCCAAGGTTGTTCTCTACTTTTGTCGTCAATTCTCTTCCACTCTGGAGTAATTCCACTCCACTCTGGACCACTCCACTCCTGCTCCACATGGTCCTTGACAAGAAGCTATGATATCCTTCCTCAAAAACTCTGGGACCTTCACAAAGAACGGTCAGTCCCCTCCATCACTATCTACACCCCACATAACAGACAGATCTCTCATAGACTTTATAGAGACTGAGCCCCAAACTCAAACCTTGAGAATTATTTCATTCTACTGATATGTTATGACTTGGCAAAATGGCTAAGTTATTATTTATATTTCTTTTCTTTTCTTTTATTTTATTTTATTTTCTTTTACCTTGGACTTACTACATAGAAAGGAGTGTGGAAAAGTGTCACATTATGGTCACATGACAGGAAGTCACAGCATCACATCACATGATGTCACATGACAAGTGTGGGAAAGTAGTGCATAGACCATGTAATAGTTGTATAAGTAGTATAGAAAATCTAACGGAAACTTTATTGAGTTTTCCTTGTCAACTCGGACTTGGAGGGTAATTAAGTTGTCTAGGCTAAGTCGCTACATGATAAACACCCTTGAAGCACTTAACCTTATGTACTAATACATTCATACAATCCCAACCTATATTGCCCTATGGAGAACCCAACTACTTCACTATCAGCATTCATATCCAACTTGGAACAATTACCGGCTGACCCCCCCTGAAGCTCGGGTATAGTCAGCAGTTTACCACTATGTATCTCACCCACTGCATCTTAGCATCTGCTTGCTTGTTGCAGTATATGTCAGACTAGCTAACTCCAAAGCCGGAATTAAGCCAACTACTCTTTTATCAGCATTTGACAAGGAGAACTTGATAGAGTTCTTGTTAGATTTGGTACACTATATATACATGCAGAGTAACCCTAACCCTGTCCTTTTATCCCACGCTTCCCTATGAGTCAACTTGCTCTCGCACATCTGTTGATATTACAAATTAAAAGAAAAGAAATAATGACTTAGCCAATTTGCCAAGTCATGACAGTATACAAATACAGAATTCTCTCTTTCTCTCTCTACAATCACATGGCTTAGTCATGTGATATGGTTAAGTTTTCTATGCTATTTATAGTTTGATTCTGTTATATATCTTGAGGTTGCAAATCAAATGCTCAAATGTGTGGGAAGTTATTTTCTTTCTGGGCTTTTTTCACTCAATTCACTTAATAAATTCTACAAAATTCAAATAAATTCAGTAAAATCTAAAGAAAAATGCTGATTGACTTGCTCTTTTCTCTTCTTATTTTAGTGACCTCTGGACTGTTGTATTCTCCTCCTTTGGTGTGAGGTCTGTTGCTGAAGCCACATTCCTTAAGATAGTAGTTTTGTAAACAGATCAGCAAGGTTGTCTGACAATGAGATGTACTTGAATACTATCTCCTCCTTTGTATGTTCTTTCACAAAATGGAATTTGTTGTCAATATGTGTTATTTTTTTTTAGGTTAACAATTTATAACATGAAGCATGATAGCAGACTGTCACAGAAAAGTGACTACTAAATAGTGTCATGGAGGTATAATAAAATACCTGTTCAATGAATAACATAAATAGCTGGACCCTTGTTAGCAAGTAGCCTTGCTAACTGTCACAAACTTCATTCAGCTATATCTCCATCAATTCTTTGATGATTTTTACAGTCTTAACAGCACCTGAAAGCCCTTGAAAAAACCTTTCAATCAATACTAGTCACATCTCAAGGCAATCAATATTGGCTGAGCTATTAAGCAAATTAGTAGGTAACCACCATGGTACCACATATCAAATTGCCAATATCTTATAAACCGCTATGATTGACACTTCACTTCTAAGTATCAGAGAAGCCCTCTTCATACTGCTCAGAATGAGCCTAACACAATGCCAAGGTGATTGATATTTGTGAAGATATGAGGTCCTCAATATTTGCACATAGACTTAATTAATTACCCATAAATACTCATCTGTCCTTTCTTAGAACAAGGGACAGCCTCCATATGGTTAAGTTATTACCATTTTAAGTACAAAGGCACTACCATATGTAGAACAATAGGTAGTAGCATGTGATGATCTGTTCTAGTGCACAGACCATTACAATTCTGTATATAAGAACTTATAGTCTGAGGATCAGACCTTAGACTTAACAACATCTTTTATCACTATCTAAACTTTGCTTCCAAGACCCTTTGTATTAAGACTCTAGACCCCAGTTGAATATATGTTTCAACTAAAGCCTATATCTAACACTTGATATCTTCACACTCCTTGCTTGAGGGTCTGGTTAAGGTTTTCAGTGAAGTTATATTGGAGAGGATAGATGTCAATGAGACTTTGAGTAGCACTCTTCAAGCCTGTTCTAAGACAAAGAAGAACACCAATTCCTCAGAGTAGGGTTTTACAAAGGGAATACTTATTTTAGCAAATTTGAATAAAATATTCAATTATTACAACCTGTCATCGAAGGGCTGTGATAGCTCTTAGTGATCACCCTAGGTGGATGTTCAGGAAGAACTCAATGGAGTTCTTTATTGCATTGAGCTACTATTTATACTATTTTACAGTGGCTCTACTATTAAGAGTTCATGATCACATGTCCTTCCAGAATGTTCTATGATCACCTGATCTTGTCACATGATATGATTACCTAAGTTCCCACACTTATTTATATCTTCATCCCATTGTACATCTTGAGATTATAGATCAGATGTTCAAACATTGTCATATGATGGAAAATACCCAATTAATAATATAATTTCCTTTTTATTTTATATTATTACTAATTTTTCGATCCTAAACTCCTGTTGTCTACTCCTATAGGATCATGATGTAGACTAATTAC
>Ga0157360_1000810_pt1 | contig 11703 bp, 11 predicted proteins | sample AttlaeALBM1_FD_111483 | JGI IMG/M metagenome (GOLD analysis project Ga0157360, IMG submission 111483) | Fungus gardens microbial communities from leaf cutter ant in Ribeirão Preto, State of São Paulo, Brazil - Atta laevigata ALBM1 | ecosystem: Host-associated > Fungi > Mycelium > Unclassified ... | reverse complement strand
CAAACTTATGTTTTGTCTTAGTTTTACTTTTGTCTGTCTCAACTCTATTTTTATAACAATAATAAGACATTATCTATTAGTCAGAGACTATATATTACTTTAGTAGTACTATATTGTCAAGAACAAAGGCGGAGAATGGAAGAGCAGAGTAATAGATAGGAGTATACTCTGGAATGGGGTAATATACTATGTCAGAGAATAATATTACTTAGCAATGGTGTAAACTCCAAAAGAAGACTCTGGTGGAAAGTGAAAGACATCGGAGCAGAGTATGACTTAATAAACGACCTTGGCTTCAACTTATGTGTTGCGCTGATGGGGATCAAAGGGAATTTGATCTTGAAACAAGAGTAACAACAAATGGAAATCTAATAATCCCCGAGATGTTTCACAGTTGTGCACTTAACAAGTAGGCACTGGGGAGGTAATCAAATAACAAGGGAGAGCTCAGTAATAGGGAAAAGGGTAGGGTACGATCCAAAAGAAACCCCAGAAATAATAATAAAATGTTTAAGAGTCCACTCAAGGTAGATCTCACTGTAATAGGATCCTTAAGATGCATGTTCGTCTCATATCATGACACTGCTGCTCTTACCTAGTCTAGTAGCCTAGCTTGCCGTCGATACAGCAGAACTACCTAGAACTCCCATGCCGTTGTGTGGGCTCTTCTTCAGCTAACCATACAACTGGAAGCCGACTCCAATGACATGTAGCGAGCTGTTAACTCCTAGCATAAGCGAATGCCCAAGTCCATTGGGGCTTGAATTCCCGTCGAGGGAGAGTTTGGGTGGGTTTTTAGAAAGTAAGGTAGAACACTCGGAAAGACTAGAAACTCAGTCACTCAAAAATAGCCGTTAAGCTCTAGAGCGACAGAGAGGGATGATGATGGGAGTGTGATGCTTAATTCCTTCTCCTGTGTCCTAGAGTATTTTGTTATGATTACAAAGCAAAAAGACAACAAAGAAAGTGAGACAAAGAAAACCTCTGAATTCTCAATTCTAGCAAGGCCGTAATGATGGTACGGCGCCCCTTCCGGACACTGGCTAACTGCTCCCTGACATTCTAATCCTACTCCGGGAACCCTTCCTCGCACAATGGTCAGGCCTTGGGCGTCTCGACGGACCGTAAACAGAGATGGCAGTCTTAAGCTGTCTTGTTCTCATGCGCATTCCCTTCATCTAATCTCCCTACTACTTCTCTTCTCAGCTTCCTAGTTCTTCCTCTTACCTCTCCTATGCATTTCCACTCTTCTACCTTCTGGTTTCCTCCTACCACTGTTACAAGGCGACTTTGCGACAGTACAACTCTCTTAATCTTGCTATAATTAGCCATCCATGATGATGGCCTGAATCTGATCGTAACTCTTCTTTAAATAGGACCATTGGCAGCTATGGTATGATGTTGTTCAGATCGTGTAGTCTGTTCTAAGTTCGCTCTTGTCCTTGAGAGCACTTCTAGAAGGGAAATCTGTTAGGAATCCGATACGAGGCACCTGGGCAAGCATCTATGAGGCGTATGTAGCAGTGGTGTGAGCCGCTACCCTACTACTCAAGCTAGATGCTCAAGTTTATGACTAGGCGTCTAAAGGAACATCTCTGGGGGGCCGAGCTTGTCTCTCGAGCTGGTTATTTACATTATTAAGATGCAAAATGTCACTTAATTTGCCTAAACTTTTGTACAGCGTAACAGTGCCCTGGTCTCCAGTCATGATGTTGGTTGTATCTTTCAGAGTGGAGGGAAGTCATCAGAGAAGAGGTCCTAAGGAAGTAGAATAGGAATCTGGAGTGGACAGGAAGAGTATTAGGACCAGATGACGTTAATTTACAGACTGAGGAATTACACTGTAAATACTCAGTACTTATAGGAAGTCCGGAATAGGAAGAGAGTAGTCTACTATGCTATCCTACTATTATTAATTTTAGGAGAATTATTAGGAGAAATAAATTACATAATTGTCAAATTTCCGGAATATAACATATATGAGATTTTTATCTGGGCCTCTGGTCTATTCTAAACTACTTTTCTTCCTTTAACCACCACCATCTCCTCCCTTTTGGCCACAATGGCTGTTGGGGGGACCACTATACTACCAAATCTCTTACATTAATATCATTATCATTTACCTTCTGATGTTTATCTCTGCCTGTCCTTTGAGGCAGCATCTTTTCTTTCTTTATTATGCTGGATGTGTGAGCACCATGCTACATGTTCAGTATTTTTGACCTGGTGGAGACTTGTCAAGTTGTGAGCCTCTTGGTTCACAGGAAGGTACTTCAAGTAGTCATTTTTGCAAATGAGATGGACTGGGAGGAGTACGCTAAGCTCTGGGAAGTTTATAACACCCTTGGCCTCTGGTTCTTTATAGGTCATCCTGAAGTCACGTATCAAGACACCAATAGTTAATAGCCATTTGAGGATACCTGGTTTCTCTGTGACCTACAAGGAAGAGTTTTAGTATTTGCCTATAGATAGGATATCTTGCTCCTCATCTACACCTTGTTAGGGAGACAATTCTAGGTAAGCTGACCAGGAAAGACTGGGATAGCATGAGCTGTCCTTGGCCCTTCTACATAGAGCTTTGGCTTATAGTAGAAGTCACCAGTACCTTCCTGAAAGGGGGTCTGACCGGATCACTAAGCATAGTGTTCATGATTTTGCATGCGATGTGGGAGGATTGTTTGATCAAGGCCCAGAACATAGAGTAGGAGTTGAGTCGGTATGGTAAGTACATGTGTTGGAAGCTAGGTCTCCTTTTTTTTTCTATAATTAGTCTTTTCTTTCTTTTGGTACCTATGCTTCTTTGCCTTGTGCTTAGTTAGTGTAGGAGGTGCATTTATAATGTGCATTAAGTGTAAGGGGACATCCTAGGGAATAGCCTAGATTGTGAGTATGGCTCCTATCTAAAGAGCTATTATAAGTATTCGTGAGATGCTATCCCACACTCTCCTTCCCTTCTCTCTTATGTCCGCCTTGATGTGCCTGTTGATCTATAAATAGGACAGTGATATTATTAGTTAGTGTTCACATGACTAGTGTGCACGGACTATCAGTTTTAGTATATAAGACTGCTTGTGTAGTTAGATCTAGCTTTACTCAAATATCACCTTAGCTTCCAGAACATTTATCTTAGCTTAGGGTTAAGACATCTTTGAGTGCCTTAAGCCCCTAACATCAAGGGTCTGTAGTCTCCTTTTCTCTGTACTGCCACGGACTGCCTTTGCGCTCCATGTAATAAATTGTTAATTTCAAAAAAAAAGGTCTATTCTGAACCCTTTACTAATTTTACATTAGTAGTTTATATTAAAGTCAGTCTACTATGCTCTCTTCCTACAATAGTCTATATGATAGTTGTTATGAGACAACTCCAAAAAAGAAAACTTTATCCTGCACATTCATTAATCTGATGGGAAACTAAAGGACAAAGTAGCTTAGATAACACCTTAGCAGGTGATCAACTCTATTAAATACCTAAAGAACAAAGTAGCTATGCCATAGTTAAGTTTGTAGTTGTATAACAGCTAGGGAACAAGCTTACCTCAGATGACACCTTAGTAGGTGATCAACTGAGGGAATAATTAGACTACTTGATGTCTAATATCTACTAGTCTATGTCTTAGTATGTCATGTTTCAGTAATAATGTAACATGTCTCAGTAAGATAATAAAAATAGAACCTTTATGAGTCAGTCTACATCAACAGAAACATTTAGAAATATAATGAGACCAAGATATAAATAGTATATGAATACTTATATAATACTATATAGTTCTTAGTAAAGGTCTTGTGATTGCAGAAGATATGCACATAGACTAACAGACATTTGTATAAGTAGTAGTTAAATCCAATGGTAATATTAATGTTAGTGTTATGAGACCCCCAGAGAAGAAAAAGTTTCCTATGCATTTAAACATCTGATCTCTAACATCAAATCGCATAATGGGGTCAAGATATAAATAGCACAGAGATTAGGTAATCATATCACGTGACAAGGTCATATGATCATAGAATGTTCTGGAAGGACATGTGATCGTGTAGTAATAAGGATATAGCCACTTGTAAAGTAGTATAAGTAGGTAGCCAAATCCAACGGAGAACTCCATTAAGTTCTTCCTAAACACTTACCTAGAGTGATCCTTAAGTCGTCAAGACTCTGTGATAACAAAAGAACTCGATACCACTCCCGAGCACTGATCATCTTGATCCCTGCTCATATTTATTCTACACGCAGTTGGCTTAATACCGGCACTGCAAGTGAATACCCCCACTACCACTTACTCTCTTATCATCCTCGCTAGTGGGCACAGCGCTCACAAGCCTCTTGGATAGCGGGCCCTAGCTGTAAAAGGGACTTCTCAGTCAGTTAGGGACTGAGGGAGGAGACTAAACACCAAGTCCAGGTGTTTTGCTCAAGTCCTGACCTGTTAATTGGGTCTGTTAGTTACACTCTTCTTTGTATAAGCTCTGTGCTGTCGTCCATTGTGACGAGTACACGCAGGGGATCAGTGGTTACTTTTAAAAGGCCACTTAGCTTAGGGGTTCCCTTCTTAGGGGCAATCGTTTACTTTTGATTGGGGTAATAGTCAGTAAGACAGTAGGAGTCTAGACAGGAGAAGATTGTGCTCCCTGTTAGACGTAGCCTCGAGTAGAAAACCCTGGACCAAGAATCATCCGAATACGAGTTATCATCCCCTTCCCCATCACTGTCACCACCACCATCAAACGCCATGTCCCAACAACAACAACAACAACAAGGGGAAGCACCTCCGGTGCCCACCCTCCGCCAACCACCACCACCAACCCACGAGGAACAACTTCTTGCCATGATCGCCACCCTGCAACAGTAGGTTAACACCATGCTCCTCCAACAGCAGAGGAGCCGAGTAGAGGTCGCAAGACCTCAGATATTTAGTGGAAAGATGGAGGAGGTGAGTGCGTTCATCAATGCGACTCGCATATATATCAGGATGAAAATGATAGAAGAAGCAGCGACAACCCAGGTGGCCTGGGTATTGTCTTATGTGCAGGGAGGAGTGGTGGAGGCATGGAAGGACAACCTGTTGGACAAGCTGGCCAAAGGAGAGTCAGAAGTAGAGTCGGCAGAACAGCTATTTACAAAGATAAGGAACGATTTTGGGGAAATATCGGAAGAGGAGAGAAAAATAGAACAGTTGAGAACAATAGAGCAAAGAGAGAGGACTTGCGACAAATATGTGCAGGAATTCAAAAAGGTCGCCAGGGAGAGCGGCTACGAGAGACGACCCCTCATTGAGGAATTCAAGGGGGGGCTAAATGGAGCAATCAGGAGGAAACTAGCTGAAGCAGAGGAACCGCCGACCACCATAGGAGAGTGGCAAGAAAGAGCAGTAAGGTTAGACAGAAATCAGAGGCAGAGTAGAGCAGAGGAGAGGGTGTTGGGAAAGAATGCAGCGCGCCCAGGGGGAAATGCGCAGCCAAGGGGGGGTCATATGGAGGAAGAGGAGGGCAGATAATACAGAGATGAGGAGACAACGAAGGAGGATACAGAGGAAGAAATACAGGCAATAGAGGAGGAAACCAATCGGGTCCACAGAGAGACCCAAATGCAATGGACATTGATAGGGGAAGAGGAAGGGATAGAACGTGCTATCACTGTGGAAAGTGGGGCCATGTAGCCAGGAACTATTGGGAGAAAAATAGGACAAGAGTGGTGGAGACGCCGCAAGAGTCGGCAAAAGAGAATGGAGGTCAGCAAGCTCTCAGCTGGTCTCCTCAAATTTGTACAGTGTATTGCGCCCAGAAAAATTGGGCAATAAATTAAATTTTACAAGCAACACTGAGAGAGTAAGAGACGTGCAGTACACACTACGACCACTAAGAGAAGTATGGATGAAAGTAGGGCTGGAGAAGTTAGAAAGTCATGAAGGAGTAGCAGTCAAGGCGTTGTTAGATAGTGGGGCGACAGGTCTATTCATGGACACAGCCTTCGCAAAAGAAAAGGGGTTCAGAATGGAGAAAATGAAGAGACCTCTGCTAGTTAAAAACGTGGATAGATCAGTAAATATAGAAGAGGCAATAATGTACCAGGTGGAGTGCAACATGTTCTTCAAAGGATATGTAGAAAGAGTCAGGATGGATGTATGTAATTTAGGGAAGACGGAGGTTATATTAGGAATACCATGGCTGGCAGCCCATAACCCAGAGATAGATTGGGAAAAAAGGGAGGTAAAAATTACGAGGTGCCCACCTATATATGGGAAAAGAAAGCCAGAAGAAAAGAAGAGAAAGGTAAAAAAGGTAGAAAAGGATGAGGACAAAGAAACATTAAGGGAGCTGGTGCCCAAAAGGTTTTGGAAGTGGAAGAAAGTCTTTGGGAAAAGGGAATCAGAAAAGATGCCAGTGCAAAAGGCCTGGGATCATGCGATAGAGTTGAAGGAAGGGTTTACACCGAAGAAGGGAAAGGTGTATTCGTTGTCAAGAGAAGAGAGGGAAGAAGTACAAGCATTCATGGAAGATCAACTACAGAAAGAGTATATTTGACCCTCCAAGTCACCGCAAACATCACCAGTACACTTCGTGGCAAAAAAGGATGGCAAAAGGAGGATGGTGCAAGATTATCGTCATATAAACCAATGGATGGTAAAAAACGGATACCCACTGCCACTTATTGCAGATATACTGGATGGGGTAGGGAAAAGAAAGGTGTTTACAAAGTTGGATCTGAGATGGGGTTACAACAATGTCAGAATCAAGGAGGGAGACGAATGGAAAGCAGCATTCACCATGCATATTGGAGCGTATGAACCCACAGTAATGTATTTCGGATTAACAAACTCCCCCGCTATTTTCCAGACGATGATGAATGATCTCTTCCAGGACCTTATAAATCAGGGAGATATAGCAACCTTCATCAATGACATTCTAGTAGTGACAGATACAGAGGAGGGGCATGACGAGTTGGTAGAGGAAGTGTTGAAAAGGTTAGAAGAAAATGACCTGTTCGTGAAACCAAAAAAATGCAAGTGGAAAGTAAGAGAGGTGGAATTTCTGGGAGTAGTAATTGGGCCAAGGGGAGTAGAAATGCAGAAGGAGAAGGTGGAGGGAGTGCTAAACTGGCCAGCACCTAGAAACGTCAAAGAGGTGCAAAAGTTCTTGGGCCTAGCCAACTATTACAGAAGGTTCATAAAAAACTTTGCTAAGATAGCGGCGCCATTACATGTGCTGGTCAGAAAGAAGCAGAAGTGAAAGTAGGAAAAGGAGCAAGAGAAGGCGTTCGGAAAACTAAAAGAAGTGTTTACAATGGAACCTGTTTTAGTAATACCAGACATAGACAGAGAAATGAGAGTAGAGGCGGATGCCTCAGACTACACAACAGGAGGGGTGTTGTCGATGAGATGCGAGGATGAAAAGTGGAGGCCAGTGGCCTTTTACTAAATGCTACAGAGTGTAACTACGAAATTCACAATAAAGAGATGTTGGCAGTTATCAGGTGTCTCGATGCGTAGAGACACTATTTAGAAGGAGCAAAGCTGGAATTCAAAATTTGAACAGATCATAAAAACCTCCAATACTTCATGACAAGTCAAAAGTTGAATCAAAGACAAGCACGATGGACTTTGTACCTCTTGTGATTTAACTTTACCTTGAAGCATGTTCCAGGGAAAAGTATAGGAAAGGCAGATGGACTGAGCAGGAGACCAGACTGGCAAGAAGGGGTGGAGAAGGATAACGAGGACTGGACGTTGATAAAGTCAGAATAGGTTAGAGGAGCAGAAACGATGGTGGAAGAAGGAAACTTGAGAGAAAGAATAAAAACGGTGCAAAAGGGGGACAAAAAAGTGGTAAAAGCAGTAGAGGAGTTAAAAAGGGCAGGGGTAAAAACACTGAGGGACGAAGAATAGGAAATAGAGGACGGGGTGGTACTAAAGGAGGGTAGAATATACGTACCAGAGGGGGAACTTAGAGGGGAAATAATATGATTGCACCATGACACCCCAGTAGGAGGCCACAGAGGATAGGTGGAAAATGGCAGAGCTGGTTACCAGGAATTATTGGTGGCCAGGAGTAACAAAAGAAGTGGGGAGATATGTGGATGGATGCGATGCTTGTCAGAGGTACAAGAATCAAAGCAAAGCACCAGCAGGAAAGCTGATGCCTAACGCAATCCCAGAGAAACCGTAGAGTCACATTTCAGCAGACTTCATTACAAAGTTACCACTAGCTCAGGGATACGACACGATTTTAGTAGTATACGACAGGTTCAGTAAAATAGCGCACTTCATAGCAACTACAGAAAAAACGTCAGTGGAAGGACTCACAAAGCTGTTTCGGGATTAGGTATGGAAGCTGCATAGGCTTCCAGAAAGTATTGTATCAGACAGAGGGGTGCAGTTTGCAGCAGAGATGATGAAGGAGTTGAATAACTTGCTGGGGATTCAAACAAAACTTTCAACGGCTTATCACCCACAAACAGATGGGCAGACAGAAAGAGTGAACCAGGAGTTAGAACAGTACCTAAGGGTTTTTATTGACCACAGACAAGAACAGTGGCTGGATTGGCTAGGAACGGCAGAATTCGCATACAATAACAAAATTCACGCGGCAACAAAAGTATTGCCATTCAAAGTAAACTACGGCCAAAACCCAAGAATGGGATTTGAGAGAAGAAGGAAAGGAAAGTACGAAGCAGCAGGGAAGTTTGTAGAAAAGATGAAGAAAATCCAGAAGAAAGCGAAAGCAGTGCTAGGGAAAGCGCAGAAGGAAATGAGGAAGTTCGCAGATAGAAAACAAGGGAAGGGCGAAGAATACAGAATAGGGGACTTGGTACTGCTAAGTACGAAGGACTTGAAATGGCAAATGAAGGGGAGGTGATCAGAAAAATTGATGGAATGCTTTGTAGGCCCCTATAAGATCAAGGGAATCATCTCTAGTAACACAGTAGAGTTGGAATTACCAAAATCGATTAGGATACATCCTGTAGTAAACGTAAGTAGAGTATGACTATACAAACCACAGGTAGAGAGGCAGAAGAAGACACCACCAAAACCGGTCATCATTGAGGGAGAGGAAGAGTTTGAAGTAGAGAGAATCTTAAACAAAAGAGTAGTGCAGAGAAAGGAGAAGTTCTTAGTACGGTGGAAAGGGTATACGGCAGAAGAAGATACATGGGAGAACAGGGAGAATTTGAAAAATGCAAAAGAGCTAGTAGAAGAGTTTGAAAGGGAGTATGGGGAAGAGGCAGAAGAACTTAGGCGACAGGAGCTGGAAGAAGAAGAGAAGGAATTTAGCTAAGAATTACCTAGGGAGTTTACGGCAAAATTACTATACAGGTGGGGCAAAAGGAGATACGAAAGGGAAAGAGAGAAGAGATGGGACGAAAATTGGAGTTGATGGAAAAATTCCTTGGGACGAGGAATTTTAAAAGGGAGGCCATGTTATGAGACCCCCAGAGAAGAAAGAGTTTCCTATGCATTTAAACATCTGATCTCTAATATCAAATCGCATAATGGGGTCAAGATATCAATAGCACAGAGATTAGGTAATCATATCATGTGACAAGGTCATGTGATCATAGAATGTTCTAGAAGGACATGTAATCGTGTAGTAATAAGGATACAGCCACTTGTAAAGTAATATAAGTAGGTAGTCAAATCCAACGGAGAACTCCATCAAGTTCTTCCTAAACACTCACCTAGAGTGATCCCTAAGTCGTCAAGACTCTGTGATAACAGTTAGACTGTAAAGATCTTAGAGTTCACCCTAGGTAGATGTTTAGAAAGAACTTGATAGAGTTCTCTGTTGTATTTTATACTACTTATACTACTTTTACATAGTTTGTGTCCTAAAGTCCTGTAGTCACATGTCCTTTTTCTGAAATATTCTATAATCACCTGATCTAGTCACATGATATGGTTTACTCAAGTTTTCTATACTATTTATAGTTTTATTCCATTGTATACTTTGAGATTGTGAATTAACTGTTTGAAAGTATAGGAAGTTATTTCCTTTCTGGAGCTCTCATAACATAGCTCCTCCTTTAAGTTTCCTCGTCCTGAGGAATTTTTCCATTGGCTCCAGTTTTCCTTCTATCTCTTTTTTTTTCTTTTTCATATCTTTTTCTCTCCCATCTATAAAGTAGTTTTGCTGTAAATTCCCTAGGTAAATCCTGACTCAACTTTTTCTTTTCTTTTTCCAGTTCCTGTCGTTTTAGTTCTTTGGCCTTTTCCCCATATTCTCTCTCAAACTCTTCTACCAACTCTTTCATATTTTTCAAATTTCTCTACCCTTTCAGGTGTCTTCTTCTACTGTATATCCCTTTCACCTAACTAAGAACTTTTTCTTTCCTCTTATTGTTCTCTTGTTCAGTATTTTTTCTACCTCAAACTCTTCTTCCCCCTTGATGATGACTAGCTTTAGTAGTATTTTCTTCTGTCCTCTACTTGTGGCTTATAGAGTTGTTGTAAGATCACTTAACTCCAAGCCGGAATTAAGCCAACTACTCTTTGTTCAGCATTTGACAAAGAGAACTCGATAAAGTTCCCATTAGATTCTGTATACTATTTATACATAAAAAGTAACTCTAACCCTTCCTTTTATTCCATACTCCCCTATGAGTCACTTTTCTCTCACATGTCCATGAATAAGAAAATAAAAGAAATGAAAAAGAAAAATAATAATCAGAAACTAAAGAAAAAGAAAAAGAAAAAAAATATTGAATAATGACTTAGCCATTTTGCCAAGTCATGATACCACCCCCCTCTTAAGTTTCCTTGTCCCAAGGAATTTTCTTACAACTTGTAATATGAATCAACCATGTTGCCCATTTCGTTGTCTTCTTCTGTCCACTCCCTTAATCCTGAGTTTCTTTGCTTGATTTCTTCTTCTTCTTCAATCGTCTCCATTACCTTTCTTTCCCTTGGTTGTTTACCCTTCTATTGTTTCCAATTTCTTTCTAATCTTCCCCAATATTCTTGGTCGTACCGTTTATCCAACTACCCAAATAATTTTCTTGCTGTAAATCTCCCTAGCAATTCTCCTCTTCTAAACATTTCTTCCTTGCATTGTCATGCCGTATGAATGTTTAGGCAAAATAAGTGACAATTTCACCCTAATAACCCAAATAACTGGCTTGAGAGAAGAGCTTGGCCCTCTAGAGATGTTCCCTTAGATGTCCAGTCATGGACTCAAGCATCTAGCTTGAGTAGCAAAGCAGTGGCTGTGACTACCACTACATACACCTCATAGACGCTTGCCCAGGTGTCCCATATCAAATTTCCAATTGTCCCATATCAGATTTCCAATGGATTTCCCTTCTAAAAGTGCTGTCACAAACTTTATTCGGCCATATCTCCATCAATTCTTCATTGACTCTCACGGTCTCAATGGCTATAAAAAGCCCTTGAAAAGACCTTTTGATAGATACTAGTCATGTCTCGAGGTGATCAATAATGGCTGAGATATTAGGCAGATCAACTAGTAATCACTATGGTACTGTTTATTAAATCACCAATATCTTGGAAACAGCCACGATCTAAGCTTCACTTTTAGGCATCAGAAAAGCCCTCTTTATACCGCTTAGAATGAGCCTAAAACAACCTCAAGGCAATTAATATTAGTGGAGATATGAAGGCCTCAATGTTTGTACATGGACTTCATTAATTACCCATAGATAGTCATCTGTTCTTTTCTTAGAACAAAGGACAGCCTCCATATGGTTAAGTTATCACT
>Ga0157360_1000809_pt1 | contig 11704 bp, 11 predicted proteins | sample AttlaeALBM1_FD_111483 | JGI IMG/M metagenome (GOLD analysis project Ga0157360, IMG submission 111483) | Fungus gardens microbial communities from leaf cutter ant in Ribeirão Preto, State of São Paulo, Brazil - Atta laevigata ALBM1 | ecosystem: Host-associated > Fungi > Mycelium > Unclassified ... | reverse complement strand
TACAGCAATAATGGTCTTTTTCATCATAGTCCCTCATTTAACGTATTTGGTGATATGAGCGTAGTTAAGAGTGGCACACTGAGCAACGTTGCGCTCCAGGATAAAACTGTAAGTGAATGAAAATTCCCTGAGAGGGAAATGTCAGCTGTCAAACAGCCGCAGGGCTTCGCTGAGCAGGGGCGGGTTGGGAGATGGCGAATGCGGGTTTTGGGCGGATCTATTGTTTGGATGGGCGGGTTAGTCGTATAAGGGATGGGTCGGTGAAGAAAATGAAAGTGTTGTACGGGTAAGTCCGGATTAGTAAGCAGCAGGGGCAAAAAGGCCGTGGGGATTGTGTTGTGGGGGTTTTGGGGGCTACTGCGGGCTGGCGGAATCTGAATAAGTCTCGCAAGCTTATGAAATTAAGTGATTTCCGCCAATTCAACTTTGGTTCGTGTACCTAAATGTGTACCAATTATTGGATCTCACACCCCGTAACGGTATGGCAAGGATAACGAATGCCCGGTGCTAAATCCAAAATAAAATGATTTTAGGGAAAAGTGTTCACACTGTTCACTTTTGGTTTTTTTTCATTAAATTCATGACTTTATATGGTGAGGAGCTTTAGATGGGATGTGCACTAGTGTGCACTGGAAGTGATCACCTTAGCCGTGATAATAAAAACTTGCCGAAGCCAGTATGTGTGAGATGATGATATAAGGCGGCGCATGCTGGCATGTTAAAGTTTTGGTAGATTATTGAATACCATAAATCATTGTAACAATATGCTTAGGTGTGTTAAGTAGTTATGAAATATTAGGACTGGCTGGCAGTTACCATTATTTTTCATAAGTTAGTGAATGTTTTGTCAGTTATGCTTTCTTCAAAGTTTAATTTGTTCATCTATGTAATATTAACATTGTGTTGGAGGGGATATGTCCGGTGAAATAAAAAGGCTTTATTGCAATAACTGCTCCGGTGAAACTAGACATGATGTTCTTTTTTATAAGATTAAAAGTCAAGTTGAGGAGGAAGACAATCAACTTGTGTGGTATGAAAAAGATGAGTATTACTTTTCGGAATGTCTTGGATGTGAAAATGTAACGTTATACATAGAAAGCACATTCTCTGGTATGGGGGATGATGTATCAATTAATCAATTTCCGCCTAAAATAATTAGAAAGGAACCTAAGTGGCTATTTAAGATTGACGGCGATGGTATGGTTTTTGAGCCTTCCACAAAGATTGAATTATTTCGAGAGATTTATATAGCGCTAAAAAATGATATGCCAAGGTTAGCGATTATGGGCGTTCGTGCATTGTTAGAAGCGGTGATGATTGAAAATATTGGTGATCAAGGCACGTTTGGTAAGAATCTTAAGAAATTAGAAGTAGATGGCTATATTTCGAGCTACCAATATGCTGCAATCAGTAAAGTCATAGATGCTGGCCATGCAACCATGCACAGAAGTTATAAAGCATCTAACAGTGAAATATCTAGCATAATGGATATCACCGAAAATATCATTGAGTCAATTTATATAAATAAATTGAATGTGACAGTAATTAATCCAACGCCTAGAGTAAAGACGCATAAATGAAGCTTTTATTAGCGATATCATTATTGATATCAATGTTCAAAGCTTAATGTAGGTCTTCAAATATGACTGGCTTTAACTATCATTTGTGGTTTTATTAAATCCATTATCCATACAACATAAACCAGCCTGAGCCGGTTTATGTTTGGGTGATATGTTAGGCGCTACATGCTGGCAGCCAATCTGCCTCGCTGTCCTCGTGTAGCGTCAGGTTAGTTTGTATGCCGTTATTAGTTCGTCGCTTGAGCAGTACGCGCTCATACTCTTTCAAGGTTTGCGGCACAGCCTGGCCGAAAGCGGTCAAGCTGAGCGGGTGCTGATGCCCGCGCGATTCCATAAACGACAAATACGCGTGATAGAGATAGCGCTTCGGGTTTATCGGACGAATATTCGCGTTACCGATAAACAGCCCATTCGGCGTGCTCAACGGCATCAGATAGCCACAGAAATCAACCAGCGGATCAGCCTGTCGCTTAATCTCCAGCGCTTCGCCGGATGACTGTTGCGCTTGTAACAACTCGCGCGCTTCATCAGGTGACATGAAGCGTTGCATCAGGTGGCGAACAATCACGGCCAACTCGGCGCTGATTTTATCCAGCAGCTGCGGGTCACGCTCTTTCGCCGGTATCACTTCCGGGAACGTCAGGATTACCCGGCGGCGCGACACGCCGCCGCTGCGATCGCTGAAACGCATTGGGTTATTGTTCACCGCCAGAATCACCGCCGGGATATGGGTTGAATAGGCGTCGCGATACTTGGGATCGATGGCTACCGCATCGCCGCCGGTAATCGCCTTAATGCCCGCGCCGTCGCCGCTCCATTTCTCCTGATCGGGCAGAATAATCAGTGAGAATCCCACCACGCTGGCGCGTTCCCTTGATGATTCCAGCGTATCGATAGTGGCGGACGTGGTGTTATCACGGCCTGCAAGCAACGTGGCGATCGAGGCTAAAACGCTTTTCCCGCTTCCGCCTGGACCGGTCACTTCGAGGAACATCTGCCAGTCATAGCGGTTTGCAAGAACCATAAATAACGCCGCGAGGATGCGCTCCTGCTTGTCGTGATTATGCGCGGCTGCCCGCGTTAACCAGCGGTAGAAGTTAGGGGCGTGGTCTGCGAGATTTTCGCCGGGACGCGGCGCGGAGTAGTCAACGCTGTTGACCGTGCGCAGCCAGTTTTCGCGGCGGTGTGGGCTGAATGTGCTGTTTGTCGTATCAAACACGCCGTTACGAAAGCCTGTAAGGCGGCGCGGCGGTTCGCCCATTTGCGGCACCATCAGTTTGAGCGTGTCGAGCACGCTGCCGATCCCGGCTGCTGAAAACGGTGCGCGCACCTTCTGGAACAGCGCGGCGATTTCGCGTCGCAGCATCTGCACCGGCATCACCTGCCACGCGCCGTTCTCATACCGACAGATTTCTTCCCCAACGGTCGGCACGGCCAGCGCCTGCCCGTAGTGATCGACCAGCAGCTCGGCCTTTTCACTGGCGCTCATGGCTTTAAGGTCGGCTTCACTCACGGACTCAAACGGGCTTGGCTTGTGTGGCTGATTGAAGGCGGTGAGAAGCGCCTGCGTTGTCATGTCGCCCTGTTCTTGCCAGACGTCGTTCCAGTCGCCGGTTTCTGGCGGTAAAGCGGCTTTCCCTTTGCAGGCTTTCGCGGCTTCCTCTGCCTTTAACTGGCCTGTGCCGTTGTCGTCGCGATCGGCGGCAATCAGCATTAGCGCATCAGGATTGATTTTGCGTAATTGCGCGGCCAGCGCTGGCAGATTATTGGCGCTGAGCGCCACGTAAACCGCCTGTCCGGTCAGGCGCTGCACCGTCAGGCCGGTTGCGTAGCCTTCGGTAAGCCACAGCGTTTCGCCGTCAGACTCGCCTGCAAGGTGATAAGCGCCTTTCACCTGTCCGCCGGGCAGGGTGCGCTTGTCGCCAGCGGCATTAATCAACTGAACATTAACGACGTTACCGATTTCGTCGGTCAGCGGCACGAGGAGATCACCCTCAGCAAAACTGACGCCGCCACAGCGCAGCCCGGCGGCCAGCATTAACGCTGACGTGCTGTGCAGCCCTTTCGATATTAGGTAGGCGTTATCCGTGCGGCTGATGGCTGCGGCGATCAGCGCCTGCGCCTGAGCGGCTGCTTCAGATTGTGCTGCAGCTTTATCCACTGTGTTCACCGGTGCTTTTGATGCCGGGGGCAGCGCGCCGAGCATGTCCGCGATTTTGAGCGCCGCCTCTTTTGCATTGACCTCGAGCGCCTTCTCAACCAGATTCAGGCCGTCACCGGCTCCGCACTGATTACAGTGCCACGTCCCGCGCCCGTCCTGATTATCAAAGCGAAAACGATCTTTACCGCCGCAAACCGGGCATGCGCCGTGTTTGCCGCTGGCGTGAATGCTGATGCCGAGCGCGGGCAGCAGCTGCGGCCAGAATCCGGTGGCCGCCTTTACCGTGTCAGAAACAATATGCTTCATCTGCTGGATCTCCCTTAATGCAACGTGGCGCGGCGAGTCGCAGCGAGCTGGCTGCAGAACAGTTCGTCCATCATGGTTGCGCCCAGACGTGTCAGGCGTGGCGGGGCGGTCAGCAGGTCAGGCTCAACCATGTCGCCGAGCATGGTGCAGGCCATTTCCATTCCTGCTTCTGCGCCGTGGCGGCGCACGTAAAACCCTTCCAGCTCGAGTGCGATGGTCATTTGCAGCTCGTCGAGCGTTGCTGTAACGGTGATGCCCAGCATTTTGCAGGCATTGAGATAACCCTGTGCCAGTGCGCGACGGTAAACGGCAGTGCGGACTTCAACGGGTAAGCAGGAATTATTAGCGGTCATCATGGCGAGCCTCCGTGGCAAACATAAGGGATTCACAGGTTTCAACGACTTTGCCTAACTGGTCGGTGAGAAGGGCAACCACCGACGCGAGTGCCGCGCCATCCGGAACGCATTCGCTGGCGCTCATGTTGCTAACTGTTTCGAACATGTCGAGTACGGTAACGCCGACAGAATGTGCATGCTGCAAACGTAAAAAGTCGGCGTGTGGGATGGGATAGGTGTCGTGATTATTCAGACGCTGAGACAATGTATTCATGCGATCACCGCCTGTACCGGCACACGGCCAGCAAAGCAAAGGATGTAATCACGAACGAATTTGGCGCGGGCAGTGCGCTCGTCTGGAGCCGCGAAACGCAGCATACATGGACGAGCAGCACGATCGGTGCGGCGCACGGCGGCGAAAATAAAAGTGAAATTGGGGCGAGAGCCAGTAAGAACCATTGTCATGATGACAATCTCCATTGAGTAGCGGTTATTGCTACCACTGGAGTTCCTACGCTCATGGGTGGTAGCCCGGACGGGGGTAGGAATACCGGCCTCAATGGATACCGGCCAGCCCGAAGGCTGCCCCGCCCGAGCCACCATTATTTTGTCGGCAAAATGGATCAAGAACCATTGCCAGAAAAATGGGTGCGCAGAGGCATAGACACAAAAAAAGACGCATGGCGCGTCTGGTGTCGCCATTGAGAAACACGGGTTCCTACGCCCGGCTACCGATTTTGCGGCAGCACGAAAACTGTATAACGACCGCTCGCCAGAGAAAAGGCTTTTTTCGTTCATTGCCACGATTTCCTTAGCAATCGGTCAGGACTTGATCGGACTGCTGCGGATTTGATCGGAGTTGAGTATTAACTTTGTCTGCTTTCTTTTTCGCAGGGTCGGCGTTTTTACCCAATATTGAGATATGACCGTGCATCCCACTGTTAAAAGCCGGTGATGTTGCAGGCTTACCACTGAAAGCGTTAGCGAGGCTCTCGGCGATAAACGCCGCTTCATCTTTTGTCAGGGGGAATGAACGCGTGCCGAAGTTTAGCGTGATCATGCTGCACCTCCGGCGCGTTGTGCGATACGCGACTGCATCCAGCCATCAATTTCAGAAGCCAGCCAGGCAACATTTTTACCGCTGAGGGAAATCTGCGTCGGGAATTGCTCGCGGCTGATTAAGTCATAAATGGTTGAACGCGACAGGCCGCAGGTGTTGATCACTTCCGGTAGGCGCATGAAGCGATCGCGGGGATATGAAATGTCGCCAGTGAAAGGCGTGGTTGGGGTTGTAACTGGTGAAACTGAATGCATGGTGTTACCTCTTTTTGAGTCCGGCCGGTGCTGCCCGGTTCCGGGTGTGTCTTTGGGTAACTCCCTATTTTGAGAATATTTTACCTAATGTAAACAACCCCTTGTTTGGTGGTGCATGGCTAAAAAGCGACCAAAAAATGTCCTATTGGTTAATATAGGTATATATAGGTTTATATAGGTACGGAGATGGTCACGGCGCTCTTATCGATAACTAAAATCAATTCATTTTTTAATATTGAAAGGAAAAAACAATAGATTGGCTCGCCAGAAAAAGGCTTGTCTCATAATCAGCAGTGAACACCTGTGAACACTGAGTGAAGACTTTAAAGGTAACTGTTCACTACTTTACTTACTGTATTTACTATCTTTTTTATTTTGGTGAACAGTAGTGAATAGTTTTATAAGAATTAAAAGCTGTTAAGGCATCTTTCTGCCGTACTTGAAAGCTTGTTTGCTGAGCGACAGGCGGAAAGCAATGAAATGATTTGTCCGTTGGTACACGACAGAATGACTCCATCCTTTACAGACGATGCGAGACAATGATGAGCACTACAGAAAATAAACCGGCCTCACTGGTTCGATTTGAAAAAGCACGCGACGCACACCGGGAAAAAATGAAAGCCTTCAATGCTATTGGGGCTGACATCACCCGCTGCGAGAAGGAGCGGCAGGCGGCCATTGAGGCGGGCAAGGAAGCCGAAAGCAGCTGGCGCACCAATTTCCGTAAACTACGCGGAAATCTCACGGATGAACTCCGTGCTGAACATTCTCAACGCATCGCCAGCCGCGAGCTGGCAGATGAGTTTGCGGGGCTGCTAAAAGAACTGGAACTGGATAAGCAATCGGCCATGTTGAGCTGTTGTGAAAGCGGTAAGGAATATGTTGAATCACACCGGACAGCTTTTACTGAGTTTGCAGATGCGCACTGGGAATCAGCGCTTCGTAACGTTAGTCCTTCTTTGTTATGGGCAATCAAATTGCGCATTCAGCGTGAAACAATCGCACCCACTTTCGTTGGTGAAGATCGCGACAAAGTGCGCGACATAGCATGGCTTGTAGGAGATGCGTTGACCCGAGCGGCGATCGCTTTGCCTGAAAATATTCTGCGCGAAGCACCGCTACTGGATAATATCGGTTTGTATCGTCCAGCGCTGACCGGCGTCGATATGGGGCTTTATAATTCATTCGTACGCCGTCAAAAGTTGGGCGCATCGCTCCGCGCACAGCGCGCGGAACTGCAGGGAGGCGACCAAAAATGATGCACTGCCCGTACTGCAAAAGCCCGGCGCATGCGAAATCCAGCCGCTACATGTCTGAACAGGTAAAAGAGCGTTATCACCAGTGCACGAATCTGGATTGCTCCTGCACTTTCAAAACGAATGAGAGCATTACCAAAGTTATTACCGCGCCGCCGCCGGAACCGGTTGAAGAAGTTGCGCCGGTGCTGGTCAAAGAACGCCAGACGCTGGGGCGGTATGGATCAGCATTCCGAAATTTACATTAATCCTCACGGCCGCTGCCCAACCAGCGGCTTTTTTGTATCCGCCGTTCGCTGTTTGAAAGCTTTTTTTCTGGCAAGCCGGTTTGTAAAGAGCCGTGCATGCATAGAGTGCATGGATTCGCATGTAAAATCATGCGTCAGCGGGATGCGTTGAGGCCAGACAGGGCGCGGCTTGAGTGGCTTTATGCACCTGCATGAAAAGCGATGCATAAAGCGGGCAGGCGAGGCGGGGATAGCATTGCGCGCAAAGGCGGAAATGCTAGGGTATCATTTGAGCTAATTATTTTTTTTGGTACATTGTTCAATCAATCCTTAAACTCTAAGAAAGTGGACATAATGAAAGGTAAGTTATTAATTTACTTTATTTTATTTATATCTGTTATTTTTATAAACCTCTTTGTTTTTTATTCACACAGTGAATGGTTATGGGTTTTTTACAATTCAGAAAACCTCAAAAAAATTGGTTTTGACTGGATATATACGGTGTGGGGGGCGGTGCTGGGAGTACACGGAACTACAGCAGCACTATCGCTAACTTTTATGGGGATGGTAATCGATTCAATTAATAAAAACTCCCCAAGAGAATTAGACAATTATCTCCGGAAATCCATTATGAAGGAGATGAAGTTCAATGCATTTGGTGTTGATGCAATAGTTACTTTAATTTTTAGTATTTACAGCTTCTCAATTGGTGGCGGGTTGGTTTATTACGCGCTTTCCCAATGCCTTACGATCTATTTTTTCGTTAGGTATTTCAATCTTTATGTTAATCTATTCTCTTTGGCTAAAGACAAAGAGTATACATTCAATCATCTTCATAGAGATGGTGTCCAACTTTCAGAATGCTATACCAAAAAAGAAGACTTAAGCTTGCAAGTAAAGAGTAAGTTTGAGGTGTTTCTCAAAACGACATTACATTCGTTATCATATTCCAATGTGAGTGATTTTTCATTTCTGAGTAATAAATCTAATGTAATTGGTGTTGAGGTTAAAGGTCATGTTTGTGATGTAAATATAAGAGCGATTGAGAAATTCTATAAATATATTTTATCAAAAGAAATTAGCACTGGTAGTTGTGAAGTTATACTTCCTGATTTTGAGGCTATGCTGCGGGAAAATAAAATAATTAAATTTGTTTATCCCAATGAATTGATGATTTCAAAGGGGGATGAAAGAAAAATTAAACGTGGGTTATCTAAATTCTTAACATGTGAAAATAAAAGAAATTTTACAGATGATTACGATCGTTTAGTTGAAGGCTACGTAAGATTTTTACTTGCCTCGATCGTAAACAATAATAATGAAGAAATTCAGAGGGCATTGGGGCTTCTATCATCTGTACTTGATGGAAATGTTTCTATCTATCCGTTGAAAAAGTTTAGAGAGGTCTCTTATGAATATATAAATCCATTGGCTTTGAAACTGGAAGCAGTTAACACAGTTATGAGGAATATTCATGTTATTTCAAGGAATGAAAGGGATGGGGCTGATTCTTTAGGTGTGTTGGTGTCATTAGCATTTACTGGGTTGAGTAGGAACGATTTTAATTTATTCTTAGAAGATAATAAGGTGGCTCTGAACTCATTCTTGAGTTATTCGAGTAACAAAATTCATTACTATGAGATCATTAAAGAGTTAATAGTAAATTCGTGCAATGTTATTGACTACGGAGTGTTAGGTTATTGGGGGCGGTATTTTGGAAATGAAACCGAGCACCTGAGTGTTAAGCACATGAGTTTCGATGAGGTAGATTCAATTGAGATATTGAAAAGTGTTTTGTACATGCAGCGAGTAGTTGTTACTTTTTTGTTAATGCGCTGGAGCGTAATATCTAAAGATGATTTATATGAAAGTGAATGTGAGGAGATAAAGAAAACAATATTATTGTGGGCAAAGCTAAGGTTTTTTTCAAATTATAATTCAGAGGATTTAATATATCTAAACATATTCAATATTTATGAGGAAAAAAAGAGATTTATTCTTGACGAGCAAGCTATAAGGATCCTGCCTAAAGCGGAAGCTTTTACAGTTACCGAAGATTATTACAAACTTGAGGCGTTAGCTATCATCTTCATAATTACAGGTGCAAGTTCTGGTTATGTTAATCTGAAATACTACCCCGATATTGAAAAGTTAACTTTAAGAAGTAATTTCACATCATTCGAGTACTCTTCATTACTTAAAGCCATTGATTCAAGTAATTTAAAAAGCCTGCTATTAAAAGTTGATTTGAATAACGATGCAATATTAAAAAGCTCATCAGATTTGAATGATGTTTTCAGTGAAATGAAAATAATAAAAGATAAAAAAGTACAAGAACACCTTCATTCTTTGAGTTTAGATGAATCGATTGTTTCAAAGTTTAATGATGAGTTAGTGATGAATGTTTCAAAGTGGCTTTCAAATCGCTTTGGGTTATTTATTGAAGATATGCCACTTACAGCAAAGACAAAGCAATATTTATTTTTTCCTGATAAGCGTGAGTTTGTGAGTCCAATTGATGGTGTTCACTACATGTCCAGTTCTTCCATCTACAGTGAATACATTGAAAAAGAGACCTTAAGTTCATTGTTTAATACCCTTAAGATTGGCCTTGCTAAAGATTTAACTTTAGATTCTAGCTCAGGGGTTGTTGATAAAAGTAAGTCGATTCTTTTTGTCAATAAACTACATCCGTCGGGAAGGAGTTATGATTATAAATACTTGAGGGAGTTTAAATCTTACTACTTTATTAATGATGACATGCTCGCAGAGGGTTTTTACATTATCCCCTTAGATGTTCTAATATGTACTAAGCCGCTCGATAGGAGAGAGTCATGTTTTGTGGAAGTTAAGATGATTGATGAAAGTAATTTTATGAAATACACTAGAGAAGCTGAGTTTAAACACTTAGCCTTAGAGAAGGTTGCATTATGTGTGTATCCTAACTTTAAAATAACCTTTAAGAAAGGTTCAGTGGTTTACTTTGGTTAGTTATTTCATAAGGGGGGCATCCCCCTTTAGAGTCATTTTTTATAAACTTCTGCTCCCCACCATTCTAAAAGTTCTCTCCTTTGTTCTAAATATAAAGAGCGATTATAAGCACGTCTAACTTCATTTTTATCTGAATGTGCGAGTGCAGCTTCAATCACATCTGCATTCTTACCTGCTTCGTTCATCGCCGTGCTTGCTATAGAACGAAGTCCATGAGCAACTAATTTACCGCCATACCCCATTCGCTTCAATGCAGCATTTGCTGTCTGGCTGTTCATAGGTACTTTGGGGTTGTTTCTACTAGGGAATATATGCTCTCTATGAGCACTCATAGATTTCATTATTGCTAAAATTTCTAAAGCTTGATTAGATAATGGAACTATATGTTCACGATTCGCTTTCATTCTTTCAGGCGGAATAACCCAATATTTATTTTGAAAGTCCACCTCACTCCATTTTGCTCCAGATGCTTCGGAAGGGCGAGCTAAGGTTAGAAGCTGCCACTCAATTAGACAGCGAGTAGGTAAAGATAAGTTAGATATAGCTAAAGATCGCATTAGCTTTGGCAGTTCTTCCGGTCGTAATGTCGGCATGTTTTGCTTTTTAGGTTTTTCAAAAGCCATCCCAACGCCCGAAGCAGGGTTTGCATCAATCAACCCCGTGTTAACTGCATAAATCATGATCTCGTTAATACGCTGAACCAAACGTCGCACAGTCTCAAGCGCGCCTCGAGCTTTAATCGGCTCCAATGCTTCAACGATCGTCCGAGCCTTGAGCTGTTGAACAGGAATTTCACCAATAGCGGGAAAGACATCCTTTTCCAGCGATCGCCAAATATCCTTCGCGTAATCCTCGGTGACGCTTTTGCTTTTGAGCTGGAACCACCTTCCGGCCACAACAGAAAAAATGCTATCCAGTTCGATTTGTCGTTGTTCCGATACTTCCTCTTGCTGCTTCTGCGGGTCTATCCCTTGCGCAAGCATCGAAAGATATTGGTCACGCATTTGGCGAGCGACAGCGAGCGTCAGGGCAGGATAAGAGCCTAGGCTGAGATTTGTGCGGCTACTGCTATTTGGCCGCTGGTAACGAAAACGCCACAGCTTTTTACCTGATGTTTTGACGAGCAGGAAAAGCCCGTCGCCATCGTGCAGTGTGAAGTCTTTTTCTTGAGGCTTAGCTTTGAGGATTTCGTTATTGGTGAGGGGGCGTGTCATCCGCGCCATGACTGGTTTCCGTCCATAATTGGTACACGTTTTTGGTACACATTATAACGTGTGCCAATTCGTGTACCAATTATCTCTGGATTCAGGCGGAACGTCTCGGAAGATTACAGACACAAAAAAGCCCGCAGGGCTTGTGCCGTGCGGGCTTTCAGGACTTCTGCGGACGGCTCTGGAACCGCCGCGAAAGGATTTTGGTGGAGCTGGCGGGAGTTGAACCCGCGTCCGAAATTACTACACCGTCGGTACTACATGCTTAGTCAGTCTTTACATTCGCCTGGCAGCTGCGGACAGACACGCCACTGACAGACTAG
>Ga0157360_1000808_pt1 | contig 11720 bp, 8 predicted proteins | sample AttlaeALBM1_FD_111483 | JGI IMG/M metagenome (GOLD analysis project Ga0157360, IMG submission 111483) | Fungus gardens microbial communities from leaf cutter ant in Ribeirão Preto, State of São Paulo, Brazil - Atta laevigata ALBM1 | ecosystem: Host-associated > Fungi > Mycelium > Unclassified ... | reverse complement strand
GGAACGAGATATGCAACAGAACCTGAAACGTGTAAGGAATGTCCGTGTTAATTCGCGCACCAGCGCCGATCTCGGCTGGCAGGTGCAGGATGAGTTTGAACGTACTCGCCTGGAAAAACCCTTTGTACCGGTACAGGTGGCCAGGAATGAAGAGGCAGTGCCACGCGCACACCGTGAGCCGAAACTCGATCCCCTGCAGCAATACCTCGTCGCACGGATGGCGAACCGCAAGCAGGTGCAGGAGCTGGCTGAACAACATGAGTAACAGAGGGTAAAGACCCCCTCGCTATGTGCCTTGCCTGACTTGCCCGGCCTTTATGCGCCGGGCATTTTTCTCTCCGCGGGTTGACTTCTTTTGTTATCAGCGTACTTTTCAGGACATGAAAACCTTCCTGATTATTGTGCCCGATGGCGGCATGCTGTTTGAATCCGCCGGCATTGCCGACATCTTGATGCAGGCCAATCGACTGCACCCGGACGGCATCGCCGAACCCCGTTATTCCCTGCGTATTGCTACTACCCAACCTCACCCGGTGATCCACGGTCAGTCCGGCTTAAATCTGTTAGCCGACCACCGGCTGCCGGAGATCGATCCGCGTAAGCCGTGGGACACCATTATGATTACCGGTCGCGGTAACGACGAAGAGGAAGGGACGGCGGTGGTGGACTGGCTGCGTCTTGCCGCTCCGCATGCGCGCCGCGTGGTCTCCATCTGCGGCGGCGCGATGCTACTGGCGCAGGCGGGGCTGCTGGATGGTCGCCGTGCGACAACCCACTGGCGGCTGCTGGAGACGATGCAGCGTTGTTATCCCGCCATTACGGTCGAGAGTGGCCCGCTCTATATTCAGGATGGCCCGGTCTGGACCTCCGGCGGCGTCAGCTCCGGGTTCGATCTCACCCTTGCGCTGGTGGAGGAGGATTATGGCTTTACCCTCGCCCGCGATGTGGCGCAGGATCTGGTGATGTATCTGCGCCGCCCTGGCGGGCAGCTGCAGTTTAGCCGCTACCATCTGCAACAGGCCGAAAATAGCGGGCCAATCAGCACCCTGCAAAGCTGGATTGTGCAAAACCTGGCAGCGGATCTCAGCGTCGAGGCGCTGGCCGAGCAGGTGGCGATGAGCCCGCGCAATTTCACCCGGGTCTTTACCCGCGAAACCGGCATCTCCCCGGCGCGTTATGTCGCCGAAGCGCGCCTTGCCGCCGCGCGCGACAGGCTCGAGCAGAGCCGCGACACGCTGGAGCGCATCGCCCTGCAGACCGGCTTTGGCAGTAGCATCAACCTGCGCCGCACCTTTGAGCGCCAGTTACACCTTACTCCCGGCGAATATCGCCAGCGCTTCCATCGCCGCACTTTGGCGTAAAGTGATCCTTTTTTGTCATTTACGCCAAAACTGGCCAGGCCTACAGTGAATGCAGACCCCGAATGGAAGGAGATCATCATGGTTAAGGTTGGTATAAACGGTTTTGGCCGTATCGGGCGCAACGTGTTGCGCGCAGCGCTCGGCAATGCAGACGTTGAGATTGTGGCGATTAACGATCTCACCGACAGTAAAACCCTCGCGCACCTGCTCAAGTACGACTCGCTCTCCGGCACCCTGCCAGTGTCTGTTGAGGCAGGCGAAGGCGAACTGATTGTTGATGGCAAAACGATCCGTGTCTTCAGCGAGCGCGATCCGGCATCGATCCCATGGCGCGACGTGGGCGCAGAGATTGTGATTGAAGCGACCGGCTTTTTTACCGACCGTGAGAAAGCGGCGGTGCATATCAGTAGCGGTGGCGCAAAGCGGGTAATTATCTCTGCGCCGGGTAAAAATGAAGATTTAACCATTGTGCTGGGGGTAAACGACGGGCAGTACGATCCGCAAACACACCATGTGGTGAGCAATGGCAGCTGTACCACCAACGGCCTGGCGCCCGCAGCCCAGGTGCTGCATCAGCACTTTGGCATTGAGCATGGCCTGATGAACACCACCCACGCCTACACCAACAGCCAGGCGCTGCACGACCAGCCAGAGAAAGATCTGCGCGGCGCGCGCGCGGCGGCACTCTCAATTGTCCCCTACTCCAGCGGCGCGGCGAAAGCGCTGGGGAAAGTGATCCCGGAACTCGAAGGCCGCCTGACCGGGTATTCTCTGCGCGTGCCGGTGCCGGTGGTGTCGATTGTCGACCTGACCGTAACGCTGAAGCGCGATGTCACAGTAGATGAAGTGAATAACGCGTTTCGTGAAGCGGCAGCCGCCGGGCCGCTAAAAGGGATCCTCGGTTACAGCGATGAGCCGCTGGTCTCCAGCGATTATCAGGGCGATGCGCGCTCATCGATTATCGACGGGCTCTCAACGCTGGTGATTGGCGGCAATATGGTGAAAATCCTCGCCTGGTACGATAACGAGTGGGGGTTCTCTAACCGCCTGGTGGAGCTGGCGGCGCTGATGGCGAAGCGCGGGCTGTAAGCGGATTGCCGGATGGCGGTTACGTAAACGGCGTTACTGAAACGGCGTAGGCCGGATAAGCGCCAGCGCCATCCGGCATATTCCTCGGCACCGCTTGCCGGATGGCGGCTGCGCCTTATCCGGCCTACGTAAAAGCAGCCACTGAAACCGCGTAGGCCGGATAAGCGGTTACGCGCAATCCGACATTATTATCGCGGCACAATTGCCGGATGGCGGCTTCGCCTTATCCGGCCTACAAATACGGAGCCACTGAAACGGCGTAGGCCGGATAAGCGTGTAACGCGCCATCCGGCATATTCCGCGGCACCGGTTGCCTGATGGCAGCTTTGCCTTATCCGGCCTACAAAACCGCGTCTACAGCAACGCCTTCATTGCATTTACCTGCGGTCTCGCAGCGACGGTGTTGACCCCCGCTGAAATCGGCGAACCGGAGCGGGAATGACAAGGTCTGGACGCCATGGATGGCGGACAGAGGCGAACCGAGACAGGACAAAATTGCCGGGAGCAATGTTGAACAGCGCTTGCGCTGGCCCCGAAGGGGCGAGTCCCATGGATGTGACGAGTAAGTCGAGTCGAGCCGGCCGCCGTCAGGCACGCGGGAGGGGAGCGCGGCCGCTTCCCTTATCCCGTTCACCGCATAAGATGTTAATGAAACTCCCGAACGCCCGGTGAACGGAACCCTTCCACCAATCCAACACATTGCCGGATGGCGGCTGCGCCTTATCCGGCCTACGTAAAAGCAGCCACTGAAACCGCGTAGGCCGGATAAGCGGTACGCGCCATCCGGCAATGTTTACATCGCCATATCCACCACGATACGGCCGGTGATCTTCCCGGCGCGCATGCGATCGAAGATGTCGTTGATATTCGCTAACGGCTCCACGGCGATCTCGGCATGCACCTTGTTGCGCCCGGCAAAATCGAGCGCCTCCTGCAGATCTTTGCGCGTACCGACAATCGACCCGCGCACCGTAATGCCATCCAGCACCATATTGAAGATCGACAGATCGAACGTCCCTGGCGGCAGACCGTTCAGCACCATGGTGCCGCCGCGGCGCATCATGGTAGTAGCCTGCGCGAAGGCCTTCGGCGACACCGCCGTGACCAGCACGCCGTGCGCGCCACCAAACTCCTCGTGAAAGCGGGTGCCGGGATCCTCGTTAAGAGCATTGACTGCCACCGACGCGCCAAGGCGACGGGCAAACTCAAGTTTCTCATCGTCAATATCGACCGCCGCGACATTCATCCCCATCGCCACCGCGTACTGAATGGCTAAATGCCCCAGCCCGCCAATTCCGGAGATCACCACCCACTGCCCGGCGCGGGCTTCGGTCATCTTTAGCCCTTTATAGACCGTCACCCCGGCGCAGAGAATCGGTGCGATTTCATTAAAACCGACGTTATCCGGCAAGATGCCGACATAATTGGCGTCAGCCAGGCAATATTCGGCGAAGCTGCCGTTGACCGAGTAGCCGGAGTTCTGCTGGCCATGGCACAGCGTCTCCCAGCCGCCGAGGCAGTGCTCGCAATGCCCACAGGCCGAGTAGAGCCACGGCACACCGACGCGATCCCCCTCTTTGATATGCGTAACGCCCGCGCCGACGGCAACCACATGGCCTACGCCTTCATGGCCGGGAATAAACGGCGGGTTGGGTTTTACCGGCCAGTCACCTTCAGCAGCGTGTAAATCCGTGTGGCACACGCCGGTGGCGGCAATTTTGACCAGGATCTTGCCCGGTGCAACGGCGGGCACCATCACCTCTTCAATCACCAACGGTTGACCAAACGCCTTCACGACGGCGGCCTTCATGCTTTTCAGTTGCATTCTTTCACCCTCATCCTGATGGATAATCAATAGAGACCCAGCGGGGAACCGCTATAGCTCACCAGCAGGTTTTTGATCTGCTGATAGTGACTGAGCGCCAGTTTGTGGGTTTCACGCCCCACGCCCGAGTTTTTGTAGCCACCGAACGCCGCATGCGCCGGATAGAGATGGTAGCAGTTGGTCCACACGCGACCCGCTTTGATGGCGCGCCCCATGCGCCACGCGCGGTTGATATCCAGCGTCCACAGCCCAGCCCCCAGGCCATACTCCGTATCGTTGGCGATTTGCAGCGCTTCCGCCTCGTCTTTAAAGGTGGTGATGCCGATCACCGGCCCAAAGATCTCCTCCTGGAAACAGCGCATTTTGTTGTGGCCTTTGATCAGCGTTGGCTGAATGTAGTAGCCCTTTTCCAGCTTATCGCCGTGCTCAAGGTGCGCGCCGCCGGCGATGATTTCCCCTCCCTCTTCACGGGCGATATTGATGTAAGAGAGAATTTTGTCGTACTGCTCCTGAGAGGCCTGCGCGCCAATCATGGTGTCGGTGTCGAAGGGATCGCCTTTGCGAATGTTCTCCATACGGGCAATCACTTTTTCAATAAACTGCGGGTAGATGGACTCCTGCACCAGCACGCGCGACGGGCAGGTGCAGACTTCGCCCTGGTTGAAGAAGCCGAGCACCACGCCCTCGATCGCTTTATCGATATACTCGGCGTCGCCATTCAGCACATCTTCAAAGTAGATATTGGGCGATTTACCGCCCAGCTCGACGGTGCTGGGGATGATGTTTTCAGCCGCGCAGGCAAGAATATGGCGACCAATCGGCGTGGAGCCGGTGAAGGCAATCTTCTCGATGCGCTTGCTGCGCGCCAGCGGCTCGCCCGCTTCCATGCCGAAACCGTGCACCACGTTCAGCACCCCTTTCGGCAGCAGATCGCCAATCACTTCCATTAGCACACAGATACCCAGCGGCGTCTGCTCGGCGGGTTTTAGCACCACGCAGTTCCCGGCGGCCAGCGCGGGTGCCAGCTTCCAGGCGGCCATCAGGATCGGGAAGTTCCACGGAATAATCTGTCCGACCACGCCGAGCGGCTCATAGATATGGTATGCGACGGTGTTACTGTCGATCTCTGCCGCTGTCCCCTCCTGGGCGCGGACGCAGCCAGCAAAGTAGCGGAAGTGATCAACAGCGAGAGGAATATCAGCACCCAGCGTTTCGCGAATCGGCTTGCCGTTGTCCCAGGTTTCAGTTAATGCCAGCAGTTCAAGGTTGGCTTCTATGCGATCGGCAATCTTCAGCAGCACATTGGCACGATCCTGCACGCTGGTTTTGCCCCAGCTCTCCGCGGCGGCATGGGCGGCGTCGAGCGCTTTCTCAATATCTTCCGCCCCGGAGCGCGGGAATTCGGCAATCACCTCTCCGGTTACCGGCGAGGTATTGGTAAACCAGCGGCCCTCAATCGGATCGACAAACTCGCCGCCAATATAGTTGCCATAACGCGGCTTGTAAGAGACTTTCGCGCCATCAAGGCCAGGGTGCAGATATTTCATAAGGTGTTCCTCGTTATTATCGGTACAGAAGAGGCGTCTCACATCGTGGTGGACAGCTCTATATAAGCAGTTGTTATGCCAACTTCTTAAGCGAAGGGTAAACCCCAATAAAATCAGCACATAACAACGGTAAGCGCGTGAAGGCGTGAGAGGGGGTAACAAAAAAGCGTGATGGCGATTACGGGAAGTGTGTTGCACGTCGCTACATACGCGACACTCATGTGATACATAATTGCAACATTTCAATTATCGGAGAGTAACATGCCATCTCGCGCCCGATCGTTGTCCCCCGCCTCGCACGAGGTCAGCCTGCCATATCAACTGGAAGACTCCTGGCAGCGCAGCTCACGGTATGGATTAACCCGGGATGATGACGTTCAGCCCTGGGTGGCCTCCTCTCTGCTCAATGATGCCCGCGCGGAGAATGGCTGGGTCAATCACCTGGTCGCCCCGCTGCTGGCGCGCCTGCGCCCGCAACTCTCCAGCCACCCGTCGATTCTGGTGTTGTCCGATGCCACTGGCCTGGTGCTGGAGACCTACGGAAATAGCGACTTTTTGCATAAAGCGCAGCGCTTTGCCCTCTCGCCGGGCCATCTGTGGGGCGAACACGCGCGCGGCACCAATGCCATCGGCACCGCGCTGGCGTTACAACGGCCCTGTGAAGTCTCCGGCGGCGAACACTTCCTTAGCCGCAACGCAGGCCTGTTCTGCTCCGCCGCGCCGGTGTTCCGTCCCGATGGGCAGATTGCCGGCGTGCTGGATCTCTCCACCCCGGCTCAGACTCCGCGCCGCGATGCTTCGGCGCTTATTCGCCGCGCGGTGTGCCAGATTGAACACAGCTGGGCCAGCAGCGCCCTCGGCGCAGATCGCTGGTTATTGAGCCTGCATCACGACCGGTCAGTGCTTGGCAGCGCCCAGGAGTTGCTGCTGATTTTTGAAGACAACACCCTGCTCGGCGCGAACCGGCTGGCGATGGAGGAGTTTTCCCTCACCGCCAACCACTTTGGCGCGATGGAGATCGGCACCCTCTTCCCCGGTTTCACCGCAACGGCCGACGCGTGCACTCTCGAATCGTGCCAGGCGCGCCGCTATTACGCCCGCCAGACCCTGCCCACCCGGCGTTACAGTGCACCGCGTACCGTTTATCAGCCCGATCACCTGGCGCGTGAGAAGGAGAAGGCGCTGCGTATTGTTAATGCCGGTATCGCTCTGTGCATTACTGGTGAAACGGGCTGCGGCAAGGAGCATATGGCGCGGGAACTCTTTGAGCGCAGCCAGTGGCATGAGGGAAAATTTGTCGCCATCAACTGCGCGGCGCTGCCGGAGCCCTTGATCGAATCAGAACTGTTCGGCTATGTTCCCGGTGCCTTTACCGGCGCGAACCCGAAAGGGTATATCGGAAAATGCCGCGAAGCTGATGGCGGCGTGCTGTTCCTTGATGAGATTGGCGACATGCCGCTGGCGCTGCAAACACGTTTACTGAGGGTGCTACAGGAAAAACGCGTGACGCCGCTCGGGGCCAATAGCAGCGTGGAGGTCAACTTTACGCTCATTTGCGCCACGCACCAGGATCTTGCCGCGCAGGTGCAGACCGGTAGCTTTCGCGAGGATCTACTCTATCGTATTCAGGAGTTTCATCTGCCCATCCCGCCTTTACGCGCGTGGCCGCATCTGCCAGGTTTTATTGAAAAACTGTGGCATGAGCTGGGCGCTGCCCGCCGCGGGCTGACGCTGAGCGATGAAGTACTCGACGCGCTGTCCCGACGGCCATGGCCCGGCAACGTGCGTCAGTTACTGAGCCAGCTGCGCGTGCTGATGGCGCTAGCGGAAGATGGCGATTGCATTACGCTTAACGATCTGCCGGGCGAACCGGTCAGCGCCGTAAAAACGGATGTCGCGCCGCAGGCCGATGCCCGGCAGGCGATTGCCGAAGCGCAGGGCAACATGAGCCTGGCGGCAAAGAGGCTGGGGATTTCACGTAGCACACTCTACCGTCGGCTGGAGAAAGAGCAGCCAGGCCGCTAAGCAGCAGGTCTGGCTGTTTCTGAGCTATCCGGCAACGGTGGCGTTAATCCACTCCGCGTAGTAGCTGACGCGCGTGAACTGCTGTGCGGGCAGAATGAGATCCCGTGAGACAATGCCGACAACGTAACGGCTGCCGTTGTAGTCAGCAAACAGCGGACCGCCCGAATCGCCCCCGGCGGTGGCGTAACCGGCACAAATGTGCATCTGTGGCTCAAAATAAGTCGGCGGATAGAACTGCGGGACATCGATACACTGGCTATCCGCCAGAACGCTCAGACCTCCTTTATAGAGCACGTTCGGTTTCAGACCATTTTCATTAACACCAAAACCGACACCGGTGAGTGGGATATCCGTTAGCGCAGCGGGTGGTTCATCGCTGTTATTATTTCCAGCAAGCAGTGCGAAATTAGTGCTGGTGGCTTCGCGGGACAGTTTAATTAAGGCAATATCATATTTAGCCGTCCCCTCCATTGTCGACGTATCATATGAGGGATGCACAATAACTTTTTCAACCGGCACACTCTCTTTTATTTTTAGTGGCTGGTAACTTTCTGCACCAATTAAAATATTGGTTTTAGTTAAATCAAACAGGGTGGCGCAATGGGCGGCGGTTAATACCCAGCGGGAGTTGATCAACACGCCTCCGCAACGGTGCCCCTGCCAGCGTATTGTTGTCGTTGATGGTGATAAACTCAGGAAATTCGCCGGGCTGCGCGGGTGTGCCGTTGACGATCCTGGCCGTAGGGTCGCTGGCTGAGGCCATATTTATGCTGCTGAAAGACAAAAGCGCGGCGGCAACACAAAGCGCTGCTCTATTTTTTAGGGTCACTCTTCTTTCTCCGGAATAAGGCTGACGCTCACGCAGGGCAGCATTAATCGCCGCCTTTTTGAAATAGCGTGATTCTGTTAACCGAGTCATAGGGATGATTTGAAACCGCGAGAAATATATAAAGCGAAGCGCGAGAAGTAAACAGAGACTCTTTTCCTGTTGTTGCGATTATTCTCAACGCACACTTCAGGCCAGGCGCGCGAAATGATTCAGCGCCTGAGCATGACGGCTTAGTCATTAAAACCTCAGCTTGAAAATATGTCGACCAGACAAACCGGTTATCCCTGAATTGATATCTGGCGATAAAAGATGCAGGCGAGTAAGATAGCAACTCACCGTTAACTGTTTGATTATTCAGACAAATGATAAAAAGGAAATCATAGGTTATATGGATACTTCAACTTACACGCTCGCCAATGGCATCGCTCTGACTCTGCGTATGCCTGCAGCAGCAGGCCCCCTCCCCACCATTGTATTGTGTCACGGCTTTTGCGGCATCCAGCCGATTCTGCTGCCTGCTTTTGCCGAGGCCTTCACCAGCGCCGGTTTTGCTACGGTCACCTTCGATTACCGCGGCTTTGGAGAGAGCGCCGGGGAGCGCGGACGGCTGGTCCCGGCTATGCAGATTGAGGATATTCTGTCAGTTGTGGCGTGGGTCAGCGAACAGCCCGCGCTGGATGCCGGGCGCATCGGATTGTGGGGCACCTCATTTGGCGGCTGTCACGTCTTCGCTGCTGCCGCGCAGGATGCGCGTATAAAATGCGTGGTCAGCCAGCTGGCATTTGCCGATGGTGAAGCGATCGTCACCGGCCATATGAATGAAGGCGAAAAGCGCGCTTTTATCGACACGCTGGAGAAGATGGCACAAAAGCAGCAGGCGACCGGCAAAGAGATGATGGTGGCGATCACCCGCGTGCTTTCCGATGCCGAATCGAAGGCGTTTTTTGAGGAGAACCGCACCCGCTTCCCGCAGATGGATATTAAAATCCCATTTTTAACGGTTCGCGAAACGGTGAATTATCGGCCCGCTGAGTGGGCGGCAAAGGTGACCTGTCCAACGCTGGTGGTGATTGCGGCGGAAGATAGCGTCAACCCGTCAGCACAAGGCCGGGCGCTGTTTGACGCAGTGGCAGCAGCTGAGAAAGCGCTGCACGAAGAGGCCGGTGCGCGCCATTACGATATTTACAGTGGGAAGGCGTTTGAGCGCGTGAGCGCAGTACAGACCGCGTGGTTTGCCCGCCATCTGTAGGGCATAAAAAAAGGCGCACCGCGGTGCGCCTCTCATCTTTACAGCTTACAGCGCCATATCATGCTGTGGCGCGTTTTCGCTCTTCGGCGCGGCTGGCGTCGCCGCCTGCGCATCTTTCATGTCGATAACCGGCGGCTTGGTCAGCTCCAGCGCGGCGGCGGTGTCATCCCACACCTGCTGCGTCAGTGCCACGTTGCCGTTCAGATGCTGACCAAAGCTCGGAACGACCTCTTTGATCTTGCTCTGCCACGCCGGCGAGTTGAACTGCTCCGGGAACATCTTCTTGATGACGTTCAGGGCAATTGGCGCTGCGGTAGAGGCACCCGGCGATGCACCTAACAGCGCAGAGAGGGTTTTCGGCTGATCGACCACCACTTCGGTACCCAGCTTCAGCACGCCGCCTTTATCTTCATCTTTCTTAATGATCTGAACGCGCTGGCCAGCCTGGATCAGTTTCCAGTCCTCTTTACGCGCCTGCGGATAGTACTCTTTCAGTGCTTCAAAGCGGTCATCATCACTCAGCATCACCTGACCCATCAGGTATTTCACCAGGTCGAAGTTATCCAGACCTACGTGGGTCATCGGCATAAAGTTGCTGGTGGTAGTGGTGCTCAGCAGATCAAAGAAAGAGCCGTTTTTCAGGAACTTGGTCGAGAAAGTCGCAAATGGCCCAAACAGCACCACGCGTTTCCCGTCAATGACGCGTGCATCGATATGCGGAACTGACATCGGCGGAGCACCGACGGAGGCCTGGCCATACACTTTCTGGCGGTGAATGTTGGTGATGGCCGGATTTTCGGTCATCAGGAAGGAGCCGCCCACCGGGAAGCCCGCATAGTTGTCCGCTTCCGGAATGCCGGTTTTTTGCAGCAGCTTCAGCGCGCCGCCACCTGCACCGATAAAGACATATTTCGCATCGATGGTGTGCTCATCGCCGCTTTTCACATCTTTGATCGTCACATGCCAGGAGTTATCGGCATTACGTTTGAAATCGGTCACTTCCGATGAGGTTTGCAGAGAGAAGTTTTTGCTCTTTTTCAGGCTACCGATCAGCTGGCGGGTAATTTCGCCATAGTTCACATCGGTGCCGACCGGGGTCCAGGTCGCGGCAACTTTTTGCTGCGGATCCCGCCCTTCCATCACCAGCGGTGCCCACTGCTTAATTTGCTGGTGATCGGTGGAGAATTTCATTCCCTGGAATAAGGTCGTTTGCTGCAGTGCGGCATAACGTTTTGCCAGATAATCCACATTATCGCCCCAGACAAAACTCATGTGCGGCGTGGAATTAATAAAGGAGTGCGGGTTGGTTAAAATACCGCGCTTCACCTGGGTGGACCAGAACTGGCGGGAAATCATGAATTGTTCATTAATTTCCAGCGCCTTGGTGACATCAATGGAGCCGTCTGCACGCTGTGGCGTGTAGTTCAGTTCCATATTTGCCGAGTGACCGGTACCGGCATTATTCCAGCCGTTGGAGGACTCAAGCGCAACGCCGTCGAGTTTCTCCACCATCACCTGTTTCCACTCTGGTTGCAGGGTCTGCAGCCAGGTGCCCAGGGAGGCGCTCATGATACCGCCGCCAATCAGCAGGAAGTCGGTTTTTTGGTTCTCTTCCGCCCACGCACTGGTCGCAGAGCTGACGAGCATCGCAACGGCGCTGAAGGCAATAATAGTTTTTTTCATTGCAGGCATAATTATTCGGTTAGATAACAACAAGTGATTCGTGGTGACGCATATTAACGTATTTTTACGTTAATTTAAAATATCATTCACAAAATAGAATAATTTTGTTTTT
>Ga0157360_1000807_pt1 | contig 11736 bp, 10 predicted proteins | sample AttlaeALBM1_FD_111483 | JGI IMG/M metagenome (GOLD analysis project Ga0157360, IMG submission 111483) | Fungus gardens microbial communities from leaf cutter ant in Ribeirão Preto, State of São Paulo, Brazil - Atta laevigata ALBM1 | ecosystem: Host-associated > Fungi > Mycelium > Unclassified ... | reverse complement strand
CCTTTTTATTTTATATTATTACTAATTTTTCGCTCCTAAACTCCTGTTGTCTACTCCTATAGGATCACAATGTAGACTAGTTACTTGTACTCCTCCTATTCCAGACTTAGTATAAGTACTCCAGTAGTTACATCCTAGTTTCTTAGTTTGTAGATTAAAGTCATTTACATCTTTAACATCTATCCTCACTCCTATCAATCTATATACCACTCCTCTCCTGAACTCCTGGCAATAATTCTGTTCTCCTAAAATATGCAACCACACATGTGACAGAAGATCAAGGCACAGTGCACAAGCTGAGGCCAAGGTTGTTTCTCCACTTTTGTTGTCAGTTTCCTTTTACTTCAGAGTAATTTCACTCCACTCCAGGTCATTTTGCTCCTGCTCTGCACAGTCCTTGACACCTTACTTCACCAAGGGCAAAACTAGAAGGAAAGCAAGAAAGGGAGTATTGGAAGTGCAGGAGGTTCAGATACCAAGCTTGACACTGCAGAAAGGAGGAGAAAAAAAAGAGGAAATCAACTCCCCAAAATAAATTCAAAATCTTAGCAAGTAGAGTGATGAGATGTGGAGTGGAGTTAAGGAGACAGGAGATAAAAGAAGAAAGATGGAGAGTTGAGTGCTATAAGTGTGGAGAGGAAGGACATAAATGCAGAGAATGTCCTCTATGGGAGAAAGTGGAAAGGAGAAGAGTAGAAAAGAGAGTGGCATGTGTGGCAATACCATAAAAGATATAGTAGAAGAAGAAGCCAGTATGTCCTACTAGGGAAGAGGCATAGGAAGCAGAGAAAAGGCTAAGGATAGCAGAGGAAGAAGAAGTGGCACATATGACCAAGCCATGAGAAGCACAGCTAGAAGAGTGGAAGAGAATCCCAGCATATGTCCTATGACAAAAGGTGCAGAAGCATTGTGGAGAAGATATTCCTGATAGGGCATGTCTACTTGAAATGGGGTAGTGTATGGAGGTAATAGCAATGTATGTAGAATATGAAAGGTATAGAAGAAGAGGATGCTATGTGGAGAAAAATAGAGGATAGAGGGTGATCAAAGACAGACTAAGGTAGTATGGGTGCATAGGGAAGGTGGTATGGCCTAGAGAGACAAAGGTATAGCAAAGCAGCACATAGTCAGAAGAACCAGAAAGCATAACAAAGACAAAAGGGAAAGAAAAAGACATTAGGAGAATGTTCAAAATCTTAAGAGAAGTGTGATTGAAAATAGGAATAAAAAAGTAAATATGCATGAAGGCATAACAGTAAAAGTGCTCTTGGATAGTGGCGTTATAGGTATGTTCATGGACAGAAAAATGGCCAAGAAATACAGTTTCAAAATGACCAGACTAGAGAGGCCTCTAAAAGTGAAAAATGTGGACAGAACAGAGAATAGTAGAGAAAATATCACATATTAGGTAGAAGTCAATGTTTTCTACAAAAATCATGTGGAAAGGATGAGAATAGATGTATGTAATTTGGGGAAGACAGAAGTGATACTAGGAATGCCTTGGTCACAAGCACACAACCCAGAAATAAATTGGAAAACAAGAGAAGTAAAGATGACGAGATGCCCACCTTTGTGTGGAAGGAACCTGGCAGTGAAAGAAGATATAGAGTGGAGAAAGAAGATTAGGAAGAGGATAAGAAATTTGGAGAAGACTAATAGAGATAAATGGGAATGGACAATGGAAGAGAAGTTCAACAAGGAAATCAAGCTAGATAAAGTGAAAGTGAAAGAAATGGTGCCACAAAAATTTCATAAGTGACTAAAAGTATTTGGAAAATTTGAGTTGGAAAGGATGCTGATGAGAAAACCATGGGACCACACAATTAATCTAAAAGGAGATTTTGTCCCAAAGAAAGAAAGGACATATTTAATGTCCAGGCAAGAGAAAGAGGAAGTGCAAGAGTTCGTGAAAGAGCAGTTGAGGAAAGGGTATATTGGACCCTCAAAATTGCTGTAAACCTTACTAGTATTCTTTGTGGGGAAAAAGGATGGAAAGAAAAGGATGGTACAAGATTATCAATACCTCAATAAGAGGACAGTTAAGGACAATTACCCCTTGTCTTTAATTTCAGACTTGATTGATACTATAGGAACAAAAAGAGTGTTCACAAAGATGGATTTGTAATAGGGATACAATAATGTATAAATTAAAGAAGGAGATGAGTGGAAAGCAGCACTTATGACACATCTAGCAGTCTACAAACCCACTGTGTCAGGAACATATAGAGCAGGAATGGAGCGACCCAGAGTGGAACAAAGTTACTCTAGAGTAGAAGGGAGTTGACAACAATTATAGGGAACAACCTTGGCCTTAGCTCATGCACTGTGCCTCAATCTTCTGTCACATGTGTGGTTGTGTATTTCAGGAGGACTGAATTGTTGCCAGAAGTTCAGAAGAAGAGTAGTATAGATTGATAGGAGTGAGGATAGAACATGTAAAAGACGTTAATCTATAAACTAAGGAACTAGAATGTAACTAATGAAGTACTTATACTAAGTCTAGAATAGAAAGGAGTACAAGTAACTAGTCTATAACATAATCCTATAGAAGTAGACAACAGGAATTCAGGAGCAAATTTTAGTTAATAATATAAAATATAAAAGAAATTATTTTATTAAATTATTATTTTCCATCATGTGACATACTGTTATGTTTTTTGGCCTTACAAACTTGCCAGCAACCTTTTAGGCAATGATAAATAACAACTTGAGAGATCTTATAAATACAAGAGAAGTAGCAGTATTTATGGACAATATCTTGGTAGGAACAGAGGAAGAGAGGAAACATGACAAAATAGTTAAAGAAGTGCTAAGGAGGATGGAGGAGAATGACCTCTATATAAAGCCTGAAAATTGCATGTGAAAAGTAAGAGAAATTGACTTCCTAGGGCTAGTAATAGGGTCAGGAGGGATTAAAATGCAAGAGGAAAAAGTAGTAGGAGTCCTGGAATGGTGAAGACCAAAAACAGTTAAAGAGGTGCAGAAGTTTCTAGGATTAGCAAACTATTACAGGTGATTTGTTAAGAACTTTGCTAAAATAGCTAAACCAATACACAAATTGGTCAGAAAGAATGAAAAATGGAATTGGGGAGAGGAACAGAAGATGGTATTTAAGTAGTTGAAGCAGGTATTCATAATGTGACCAGTGTTAGTAGCATCAGATTTAGATAAGGAAATGAGGGTAGTGACAGATGCATCAGAATACACAATAAAGGAGTGTTGTCAATGAAGTATGAGGACAAGAAGTAGAGGCTAGTGGCTTTTATCTCAAAATCATTAAACAAGACAGAAAGAAATTATGAAATTCACAATAGAGAGATATTAGCAATAATCAGATGCTTAGACAAGTGGAGACATCCACTAGAAGGAAGTAAATTTGAGATTTGGAGTGATTATAAGAATCTAGAGTACTTCATAAGTAGCCAAAAGTTAAACCATAGACAAGCGAGATGGGCATTGTACCTGTCCAGATTCAACTTCACACTCAAACATGTGCTGGGATCCAGTATGGGAAAAGCTAACAGCTTAAGCAGATGACCAGACTGGCAGAAAGAGATAGAGAAAGACAACGAGAACAGAATGTTGTTAAAGAAAGAGTAGTTAGAAGTTAAAGTGACATAAGTAGTAGAAATAATAATAGATGGAATAGATCTATTAGAAAAAATAAGAGGATCAGAGGCAAAAGATGATGAGGTAGTAAAAGCAGTGAAGGAAATGAAATAAGCAGGAGTTAAAATGCTAAGAGATGAAGAATGGAAAGAGGAAAATGGACTTATGCTAAGAGATGGAAAAGTATATGTTCCTAAAGACAAGAAATTGAGGGTGGAAGTTATCTGGCTACATTATGATACACTAGTAGAAGGACATGGAGGACAATGGAAGATAATAGAGTTGGTTAGTAGGAATTTCAGGTGGCCAGGAGTAACAAAGGAAGTCAAAAAGTATGTAAAAGGATACGATACATGCTAGAGAAATAAGAATTGAACAGAGGCTCCTGCAGGGAAATTAATGCCAAATGCAGTACCAGAGAAACCCTAAACACACATATTAGCAGACTTCATTACAAAGCTACTGCTAGCACAGGGATATGATAGTATATTGGTAGTATGCAATAGGATAACAAAGATAGCATACTTTGTACCTACTATGGAAAAGACTTCAGCGAAAGGAGTAGCAAGATTGTTCCAGGATAACATCTGGAAATTACATGGATTACCAGAAAGCATCATAATGGATAGGAGAGCACAATTTGCAGCAGGAATAATGAAAGAATTGAATTGAATGTTAGGAATAGATACAAAATTGTCAATGGCATACTACCCATAAACAGACAGTTAAACAGAAAGAATGAATCAGGACCTAGAACAGTACCTGAGGATGTTTATTGATCATCAGCAAAAACAGTGGCCAGATTGGTTAGTGATAGCAGAGTTTGCATATAACAACAAGGTGCAGACTAGTACAAAAGTATTGCTGTTCAGAGCAAATAATGGACAAGATCCACACATGGGATTTGAATTGAGAAAGAAGGGAAAATTTGAGAAGGTAAAAGAGTTTGTGATGAGGATGAAAGAAGTACATGAGGAAGCAGAAGCAGCACTAAAGAAAAGCCAAGAGGAGATGAGGAAATACACTGATAGGAAAAGAAGTGAGGTAAAAGAATATAAAGTAGGGAACTAGGTACTTTTGAGCACAAAAGATCTCAAATATCAGATGAAAAGAAGACAATTGGAAAAACTGACAGAACAATTTATGGGATCTTACTAAGTAAAAGGAATTATCTTGACAAATGCCATAGAGTTAGATTTGCCAAGCATGGTTAAAATACATCCAGTGGTAAACATCAGCAGAGTATGTAGATATAAAGATCAAGTTGAAGGCCAGAAAAAGGAATGACTAGTACCAGTTATAATTAAAGGGGAAGAAGAATACAAAGTAGAGAAAATACTAAATAAGAAAAAGTTCAGAGGAAAGAATTGATATTTGGTATAGTGGAAAGAATATATGGTAGAAGAAGACACCTAGGAACCAAGAGAGAACCTAGGGAACACAGAGGATTTAGTCAAAGAATTCAAGGAAGAGTATGGTAAAATTGGAAGGGTAAAGAAAAGAAGGAACAATAAAGAAGATAGGAAAGGGGAATTGCTGGGTAGATATATGGCAAAAATACTATACAGATGGGATGACAGGAGATTCAACAAAGAATATTGGGGACGATTAGAAAGAAATTGGAAGAAATGGAAGGAAAAAGGGAAGAAAAGATTAGAAAAGATTGACAAAAAAGAGGAAGAAGAAGAAATTAAGAAAAAAAGAATAGAGAAATTATCAGCATCTAAAGTCCAATGACTGGAATTAAGCCAACTGTCTCTTTGTTCAGAGTTTGACAAAGAGAACTTGATGGAGTTCTCGCTCATTTCTCTACTACTTATATACTTTATTACTGTGGCTATGCACTTACTCTCCCATGGTCCTCATGTTACTCTTGTCATGTGACCCACTGTGACTGTGGCCTGTGATGTGACCATCTGTGATCTCTGTCACACCATTGTGACATTGTGACAAAGTCATGTGATACTTTCTCGCGCTCTACCTTGTAGTTGTAAATAAGAAAAGAAAAGAAAAGAAATATAAATAATGACTTAGCCAATTTGCCAAGTCATGACAGAAATGGAATAAAGAAGACAAGATGGGTAAGATGGGAGACATATACAATAAGTTGTAAGAAATTTTCATCCCAAAAATTCTTAAGAGAGGGGTACTGTCATAAGTTGCCTCGACCATGACCAAAGAATATGACATGGACTAGAATCAAACCCTAGACTGATAGGGACTTGTAGAATAAATAAGAACAAACAGTGCAGAAATGTATAAGTAGTATAGCTGAATAAAGCAAGGACTCTATTGAGTTCTCTTCTAATCCTGAAGAGCTCCTTGGTCTAAACCCTAAACTAAGGTCTTAAGTCAGTTGCTGATATCATTGCCCTTTGGGGCAGCACATTTGTGTATTTATACATTGGGGGCATGACTACTACAGCATGTTCCCTTTGTACCTACTCTTTACTGAGGCTGGGAGAGGACACCATCTAGGGACTGAACTAATGGCCAAAGGGTACTCTCAAAAAAAATCCTACAAATACTCTGTCACTGAATGACACCCATATGAAAGAGCTCCCTATAGCTCACCACAAATACATGTGTTCCTCTACAAAATCTGGGTATTACCTTTGGGAAGTATATTAGGGCATGGTAGGTACAAAGATGGAACTAATTCAAGCTCTCTCTCTGGGTGGAATATCCCTGATAGTGTTAAGACTCTAAACCTCACAGTTGAATATGCATTTTAACTTGAAGCCTATATCTAACACTTGATATCTGTTATTGCTAAGTCTTGACGACTCAAGGACCACCCAAGGTAAGTATTCAGGAAGAACTCGATAGAGTTCTTTGTTGGATTGTCTACCTACTTATACTACTTTTACAAGTGGCTGTACACTATTAGTTCACAATCACATGTCCTTCTGGAATATTCTATAATCACATGTCCTTGTCATGTGATATGATTGCCTTAATTCCCACATTATTTATATCTTGACCCATTGTACGACTTGATGTTAGAGATCAACTGTTCAAATGTGCAGGAAACTCTTTCCTCTCTGGGACTCTCATAACAATATCTTTACACTCCTTGTCAAAGGATCTGGTTAAGGTTTTTAGTAAAGTTATATTGGAGGAGAGATGTCAATGAGACTTTGAGTAGCATCCTTGAGATTGTCCTAAGACAAGTAAGAGTACTGATCCCTTGAAGTAATAGGAATACAGGAAGGAATACAGAAAGAGAGAACTTGTCATTCCCTTCTCTTTCTAGTCTGTATTTATCCTAACTAGGTACTGTGACTATGTTACAATGTAGTAACACCAATTGTAACTAAATGTGACTAGTTAAGTGACAGTCCAGTAACAAAAGCAATAGGAGTGACAAGTCGAGTCAATGTCTAATAATGGGTTAGTCTAATGTTGTCCCATTTTAGCACAAGTCCAAAGATAGAAGAGAGATAGTCCAAGATTTCTCTGAAGAGTCCTGTCCATTTTGTGAGTCCATAGTCTTTTAGAGTCCTCAGGCATTATTTGCATTATTGCATAATAATGTCTTCGTCTAATATCACCAATATCTCGTCTACTAACCACTCATTATCAGACCATGGCTGATAATAATTGTAGTTCCATTCAATGCTCATAACAGTAAGTCTATTGTCTTTTAGAGTCCTTAGACATTTCATGCATTACTACATAGTAATGTCCTTATTTAATATTACAGCATCTTGTCTACTAGCCACTCATTATCAGACCATGGCTGATAATAGTTATAGTCCCACTTAATGTTCATAACAGAGAGAGTCACTAGTACTCTTAAAAAGGGATTTGACCAGAGTACTCATCTTAGTGTCCATCACCTGATTCCAATGGGATTGTTCCATGATAAGCAAGTTCTATGGCAGGAGCTAAAGGCTAGGGTAGGATAGTAGATATCACTATGAGGCCCAATATATTTAGGCCTAAAATTAAACAAATTTTGTGACTTTATACCTCAAGAAATTAGAACTAAGATAGAATCCACTGCTAGGTAGTGGGGAAGGCACAGAGAACTTTACCAACAAAGCTGGTTACCTATCTATGTAACTGCATACCCAGGGACATAAGGTCACTACTACCAACAGGCCAATCTGTCATGACTTGGCAAAATGGCTAAGTCATTATTTATATTTCTTTTCCTTTATTTTATTTTATTTTCTTTTCTTTTACCTTGCACTTACTACACAGAAAGGAGTGTGGGAAAGTGTCACATCACAAGTATTATATATTCACATAGTCATGGCCACATGATAGGAAGTCACAGTATCATATCACATGACATCACATGATGGGTCACATGATAAGTGTGGGAAAGTAGTGCACAGACCATGTAGTAGTTGTATAAGTAGTGTAGAAAATCTAACAGAAACTCCCTTGAGTTTTCCTTGTCAACTTAGACTTGGAGGGTGATTAAGTCATCTAGGCTAAGTTGTTACACAATCACTTAAGAACCAGCAGAGTTGAGCCCATGGCCCCATGGTGTTACTGCCAAAAATAACAGCTTAGTCAGAAAAAGAAGCCTCATGTGAAAAAGTCTAGAAAGATGCCTATCAAAAAGGAACAGAACCAGTAGCCTAGCAGGAAATAAAAATAGAATATGGCATTACTTGATCAATGATGGCTAAGAATAGAAATCAATTAAAACTGATCCACCACAATCAAAAACCAAGAAGTTAGACAAAGAAGTAGCAAAGAGCCTTAGGGAGCAGTGGAAATAGCATCTGAGATTCCCTAAGGAAGAAGGGAAAAACAGGTCCTGAGTTGCTAAATTAAGCCAAGGAACAAAAGAGATAACCATAGGGTCAGTAGTAGGTAACCTAGTAACCCAGCAAAGGCAGAACAAACTAGGAAAAACTATAGAAAATAATCAAGGAAGTCAAGAAGATGTAGAATTCCCCATCACTACCATAGCAATTGTTGTATTAATAGATTTATGACTGGGTTTATTATTTTCTTTATTTTTCATACATTTATTTTGTATCTCTCTAGACATGTAAAAACCCCTACTAGTAGGAAAAGAACAAGCAATCTCAGTTGCCTCTTTTCTCTATTTGGGTTTCCAAAAGTGGAAATCTAATTTTAGAGTGATCAGATCAGTGATTAAGGTGCTTCAACTCAAGACCAAGTCAAAAACAAAGAGACTACAGAAAAAGTAACTTAGCCACAGAGACAATAACATAGAAGTTCTAAGACAGAGTTTAGCATTGCTAAGAAGTTGAGTTATACAGAGAGAATTCAAAGTCACATATCTGATCACATAGTCAAGAGTGTTACTGTGAGAACAACTTTGAAACAAGGAGTTAGGGTAATGCCAGGTAGGTAGGACTTAGGACCAGAGCTAGGACAGTAGTCTATGTAAGGGGACAATCTAGGGTATCACTTAGTAAGTCTAATAAGCTCGCATCTTCTAAGAGTTCTATATCTGTTCATATCGCATTCCTATTGTTTCTTAGCTTCTTCTGTCTGTGTTATGTAGTGCGATGCCTTCTAATCTAAATTAGGACTATTGTGATTATGAATCTCATATACATGTGACTGTCTATGGGATTGTCTGGTATTACCTATATATACTAGCAATATGTTGTAGATATACTTCACTTGAATCTCAACTTAGCTTCTGGGACTATCCAATAAGTTTAAGGGTGATTGCCTCTGAGTGGTTCCCTAATAGTCTAGAACAGAGAATCAGATTTCAAATATCACTGCTATAATGGTTCATTGGTAGAGTTTTATTTAATCTTTATTCTACCTTCAATTTTGAATTCATTTTCCCATGAATTTGCATAAGGAACATTATGCTAAAACATAGTATCAGCTAGGGTGCTTCCTTAAAGACCACACATCTTATCTATCTAAAGACTTATATTCACTGCTATCTAAACTGTAGTCAGAGAACTCTAAATAAACAAAGAGAAAAGGAAAAATCCTAGGGTGAACAGCCTCTTTATTGCTACAGCCCATTAAGAGGCTTGAGAGCCATCTATTGTACAGAGAAGAATCCTAGGAGTAGGGTTAGAGGAATAGGGAGTGGTTAGCAAGCAATTGTAGCAACTTAGCCTGAGATGACTTAATCACCCTCCAAGTCCAAGTTAACAAGGAGAACTCAATAGTATCACAAAAGGTCACTTACTTGTTTTGTGATTGGTTGAAATATAGATTCAAAAAGTGCTTATAGGCAGAGTTAGACAAGCAACAAGAGATGTTGTTAAGTCTGAGGTCTAATCCTCAGACTATGAGTCCTTATATACAGAAAAGTGATGGTCTGTGTACTAGGACAGATTATCACATGCTACTACCTATTGTTCTATATATGGTAGTGCCTTTGTGCTGGAAATAGTGATAACTTAACCATATGGAGGCTGTCCTTTGTTCTAAGCAAAGGACAGATGACTATCTATGGGTAATTAATAAAGTCCATGTGCAAATATTGAGGCCTTCATATCTCCACTAATATTAATTGCCTTGAGGTTGTTTTAGGCTCATTTTGAGCAGTATAAAAAGGGCTTTTGCTAAGCCTAGAACCAAAGCTTAGATCATGGCAGTTTCTGAGATATTGGCAATTTAATATATGGTACCATGGTGATTACCTACTAATTTGCTCAATACCTTGGCCAATATTGATTGCCTTGAGACATGACTGGTATCAATTGAGAGGTTTTTTTAAGGGCTTTTGGGAGCTGTCAAGACCATGAGAATCATCAAAGAATTGATGAAGATATGGTTGAATGAAGTTTGTGACAGATGAAGTTCTCATTTAATTCTGTACACTACTTATACAACTACTACATGGTCTGTACACTAATTTCCTGTGGTCCTCATGTGACTTAGTCATGTGACATCATCTGACTGTGACCTGTAACCCTGTGACTCTGTGATACTTAGTCATGTGATACTTTCTCATGCTCTATCCTTGTATAGTAAGTCCAGAAAAGAAAAGAAAAAGAAAAGAAATATAAATAATGACTTAGTTGTTTTGCCAAGTTATGACAGCGATTGGGAGTAGTGTCACCTTATCATTCCAACCTTACTGTCTTTGGGAATTCTGGAAGTTTTTTTTGTCTCTTTTTCCTTTTGTTGTACTGTTGCTTAATATTCCTAATAAAATACTCTAGGGCACAGAAGGGAAATCAAGAATTACACCCCTATTATCTCTCTCTGTTACTCTAGAGCTTAATGGCTATTTAAGTGATTGAGTTGTCTTTTATTCTAAGCTTTTCTTCTATTTTAGAACCCTAAAAAAACTTCCCTCAGAGGGGAATTTGAACATTGACAGACTTAGACATCTGCTTACACTAGGAGTTAACTACTCACTATGTGTTTTTGGAGTAGGCTTCCAACTGTACACTTAGTTGAAGTAGAGCTTGCACAAGGGCATAGGAGTTCTAGGTAGTACTGCTATATCAATGGCAAGCTAGGCTACTAGACTAGATAAGAGCAGCAGTGTTATGACACAAGATGAATACATGTCTTTAAGATCCTATTATGGTGAGAACAATCTCAAGTAGATTATAAAAATAATATTTCAATTTCCTTTGGTGTTATTTGTATTTCTCCCCTACTTCTCCCCCATATAAACTCTCTTTTACATTTGATAATCTCCCCAGTGCCTACTTGTTAGCATACAATTGTAAAACATTTTGAAAACCCTTTCTTTTACTTATTTTCACCTTTGTCAGTAATCAAACCTTTTGATCCCCATCACTGCTACAGACTTTATTGAGACAGTGATTGATGTCCATTATGGGACTCTTGATTTTTAGGCTCTATTTGAAGGTGAGTTTGCTAGTGGTTATGCAATAAGGGAGAGCCTTCTTGAAGTGTTGAGAATCCAAAAAGGTGTTGAGGGTATGATGTTCTGGTAGTGATATAGTATGCAGATGATATTAACCAATGAGTTTTTCAAGGTGAAAGTGAATAAGAATCAAGCCCACAATGGCTTTGATATCCTAGGTGGAGCATATCTTGATTTTGCTCTCCTTAGTATAGAACTCAACAGATATTACTCTTTAATTTCCATTCTCATATATATCTCTCTGTATTCTCACTCACATTGATTTAATGTCTTTGTTGGGATACATTGTCTTTATAGATCCCTTATCACTTGTT
>Ga0157360_1000806_pt1 | contig 11742 bp, 10 predicted proteins | sample AttlaeALBM1_FD_111483 | JGI IMG/M metagenome (GOLD analysis project Ga0157360, IMG submission 111483) | Fungus gardens microbial communities from leaf cutter ant in Ribeirão Preto, State of São Paulo, Brazil - Atta laevigata ALBM1 | ecosystem: Host-associated > Fungi > Mycelium > Unclassified ... | reverse complement strand
TGCCGTTTATCAAAAACTAATGAACTGAGCAATTAAAAAACATCCTAAATGAGGGATCAGAAAGATCACCAGAGAATATTTTTACTCGACAGAAAAATTCAAAGGAAGACATTGAGGGTTCAATCTAGGACTGGTCCTAGACTCTGTTATGACTTCTGTTTCTCGGCTCTCTATAGGATCCTCTGAAACATGCGACTCTCGGAAACAAACCGCTTTCTCGAGAGACAGTTTTTTCCTTGGTTCCTCTAAAAATCCGATCTTTTCTTTTGTGATCCTTTTGACTGAGTATACTTGGCCGCCATCTTTCTGAGGAACCTTTCCATATTCTCCTCTTCCGGTTCTGGTTTGCTATCTGTCTGTAGCTTCTGTAGCATAACTTCTAGGTCCTTTACTTTATTTCTCAACTGTGCCACCTCCAGCTGCAGCTGTTCTCTTCTAGGGGAACTGACCTGCAGTCTCTTCAATATGGTCTTGGGTAATATATTTTGGTTATACCTGGTATCAGGCTCTCTATCCAAAAACTCTGCCAATTCTGGATCTGGATTGCTCATTAGCATTACTGTCACAGATGATGGCAAATACTTCTTTACACATTCTCTTATGGACAGATTAGGGTCTGTAGGTATCGGATCCCTATTTGCAAATCTGATGGTAAAGCCGTCTACTAATATTAATCCCTTTTGCTTGTCCTTGTTCTTTACCATACAGTTCAGGAACAGGTGATCTGTCCCAAAACAGTAGTAGTATTTCCTAGATGATCTTGGTACCACTGGTCCCGAAGGGCCAGCGTATCTGTTCTGGTTCTGGTTCTGGTACTGATTCTGATTTGGGGGAGGCAGGAACTCCCTCTAGTACCTGCTTTTGCTGACCGAGGCATGAATACTCTCGATCAGACTCTGGATGTGCTTCTCATGTTTTTCTTGTCCTTTTTCCTGTTTCTTGTACATAGTCTTTAGTACGTTCATATCTATCTGTAAACTTTCTAGATCCAGGGATAATTCTACTTTTCTTGTCGCCTCTTGTTTCGTGAACAGCACAGGTGCTCTCGAGTTAGGATCCAACTTCCCTGCACTCATACCCAGCATTGCACTATGCTGCAAGGCTCTAGCTATGGTCTTACTGCTGACTAGGTCAATGGCCTTCTGTATTACTTGGTCTAAGGCATAGGGATCTTCAACATGGCTCCTCCCCAGCACATCCACCCTCAGATAACCCTAAAGACTCAATCTCGAGTTCAAGGCTTCCCTGAAGTTGATGTCCAGGCACTGCACAAAGTACTTCACTAACTCACTAACTCTCTATTTCCTGTGATAGCCGGTGGCTTCAAACATTTCTGCGCTATAAAAAAGAATTTCCGTTTAAAGCCCAGCAGACATTCCTCTTCGGCTAGGCCAATCTCTGGGGTTTCTTGGCAAAGCTGTCTGAGCTGGTCCATAGAACCCTGCTCTTCTGTAGTTATCTCTGGATATTCTGACTTGAGGCAGCCCATAAAGCCGTCCCAGTCTCCTCTTGTATACTCCTTGAAACTCGTCCACTGGTCATTTATATCTGGGTCGACATATTCTGTTAGCCATCTGAGTTTCTGTTGCTCATCCATAATCTCCATCACAGCGAGCATCCATTCAACGAGTCTGATATAAGTCCGCAGGTTTCTGGCTCGACCATTCCATCTTGGAGTGCTTGGGCTCAAGGCCAGGGCATATGCAGTGTCGACAGTATTCTTTTGTTATTTCTTGGTAATGGTGAAGTCGGGTTCTGTGGTGGTTGTTGTGAGTTCGAAGTGTTGCCAAGAATTTCAGGCAAGAGAATAGATGCTTCTTGCAGAAGTTATTCTAGGTTTGGTTCCTTGATGATAGTTACTGAAGGTTTGTTCCTAGATATATCAAACAGTCCTGGTAAAGACGGTCCGCTTCTGTCGGCTTTGTTCTCAGCAAAGGGGTTGGGCTTGTGGTCTGATGGAGAACCCAGTTTTGGCATATGATAAATTGTTGTTGTTTCCATGATCGAAAGGTTCAGCATGGCTAATCTGGTTTATCGAGTTGGTGCTGTCCTTCTCAACAATCTTTCTGGATTTGACTATTGTTCCGGTGTGTTGTGCTGCTGAAGTCTGGTGACTTCTCGTTCTAGTTTCTAAAGAAATATTCTCTCGGGTAGAGTTGTTGGTGTTGTTAGCTGTTTTATCAGACATTTGATTGGAAAAGCATGAAGAAGAATAAGTAAATGGCATAGTAATGATGAAAGCTCCCTAAGAAATCTGAAACTCCCCTTGTGGTGGGCTCCAGATGATGGGGATCAAAGGAAATTTGATCTCGAGACAAGGGTAATAACAAATGAAAATATAATAATCCCCAAGATGTTTCACAGTTGTGCGCTAAACAAGTAGGCACTGGGGAGGTAATCAAATAACAAAGGAGAGCTTGGGAATAGGGGAAATGATGGGGTGCAATCCAAAAGAACTAGAAGAAACAATAATAAAGTACTTAAGAATCCACTCGAGGTAGATCTCACTGGAATAGGATCTCTAAGACACATGTTTGTCTCACGTTGTGACACTACTGCCCTTACCTAGTCTAGTAGTCTGGCTTGCCGTCAATACAGCAGAACTACCTAGAACTCCCGTGCTATCATGTGAACTCTTCTTCAGCTGACTGTACAACTGGAAGCTAACTCCAATAACATGTAGCGAGCTATTAACTCCTAGTGTAAGCAAATGCCCAAGTCTGTTGGGGCTCAAATTCCCGTCGAGGGAGAGTTTTGGTGGGTTTTTAGAAAATAAAGTAGAACACTTTGAAAAAACTAGAAACTTAGTCACTCAAAATAGCCATTAAGCTCTAGAGCAACAGAGAGGGATGAGAATGGGGGTGTGTTGCTTGAGATCCCCCCTGTGCCCTAGAGTATTTTATTATGATTACAAAGCAAAGAGACAACAAAGAAAGTGAGACAAAGAAAACCTCCGAATTCCCAATTCTAGCAAGACCACAATGATGATACAGTATCCCTCCCAAACACTGACTAACCACTTCCCACCATCCTAGTCCTACTCCAGGAACTCTCTCTCGCACGATGGTCGGACCTTGAGCCTCTTGATGGACCGTAGGCAGAGATAGCAGTCTTGAGCCGTCTTGCTCTCACACACATTTCCTTCATCTAGCCTTTCTACTACTTCTCTCCTCAGCTTCTCTGTTCTTCCCTTTACCTCTTCTATGCACTCTCACTTCTCTGTCTTCTAGTTTCCTTCTACTGCCATTGCAAGGCGACTTTGCAATGGTACAACTCTCTTGATCTTGCTATAATTAGCCATCAGTGATGATGGCCCAGATCTGATCGTAACTCTTCTTTAAATAGGACTATTGGTGGCTGCAGTATGACGTCGCTCAGATCGCATTAACCTATCTAAGTTTGCTTCTGTCCTCAAGAGCACTTCTAGAAGGAAAATCCATTGGGAATCTGATACAGGGCACCTGGGCAAGCATCCATGAGGCACATATAGTGGTGGTCACAGCCACTACTCTGCTACTCAAGCTAGATGCTTAAGTCTATGACTTGGCATCTAAAGGAACATCTCTGGGGGGCTGAGCTCATCTCTTGAGCTGGTTATTCTCATTATTAAGGTGTAAAATGTCACTTATTTTGCCTAAACATTTGTACGGCGTGACAGCGTTGTGTAAGATGCCTCCCTTTTGGGGGAAATGTTTGATTGGGGAGGTGTTGTGGGTTTGAGATTAATAGATAATGAGTGCATCTTGTGAGACTTGATGAATTGGAATAATCGTGTGGATGGTCTGGTGATCAATTGCTAGAAAACACAAGCGTGAAGCTTTACTGAAAGAGGAGAAAGAACAAACTCTATTTCTCAATAATAGGCTCAATGATGTGATGTATGTGGTGGTGAACTGTCTCATGTACAGTGATATCTTTATCAATGATGGTGTGCTCCCGATCAAGGTATGTTTGTTAAGGTGTCAGAGACTTTACATAGAATATCTGACAGACTCCGTATGAGTGTGTCATGATGTTGGTGGATTTGGCTGTCAAACAATGTATTGTCTTCAAGATTATTCATGTGAACCTTGCATATATTGGTCATAGGATGAATCTATGCTTTGACTTGTGTGACCCAATGATGTTGAGGATGCCGGAGAAACGCTTTTACGGCACAAGTGAAGTGGTTTGGGTTTATCCTGAGAACTTGGTGACCTAGATATGTTTTAATCTTGACATGCTACCCAACCTAGAGCATCTTTATCAGTCAGTGTCCAACTGCAGTCAATGATCAGGACCTTGATGACGATGCTTATGTGCAGGATAACGTCATGTAGACCTAGAGTAACAGTGAGAGAATAACCACGAATAGTGAGATTCAGCTGGTGAGCAGGAGCGCGAGGGGTTTTGTTTCTGCAGTGAGTTAGGTACTTGTTGCTACTTTTGATAAGCCTTGCTGTATTTCCAATTCTGAGAATAATAATCACAGTGAGTTGATCTATTCCAGAGAAACTATGGATATATCTCAGGAAAAGCTCGAGAAGTCTACTTGTTCAAGTTTGAGTCATAATTTGTCTCAATGCTGTTGCTTATGACTATAATTTTGTGCTCTTTAGATTGCTGTTGATTCTTGTACAGTGAATTGCAAGCCTGCAACAGAATATAATCAGATCTGAAATTAGATACGAGATAAATTGATGCACCTTGGGCAGCAAAGCACTCTCTAGATAGCGAATAGGACTCGTGTTTGGATATGCATGCTGATTGCAAGGTTCTGAGAGACGGAAGCAACTTGACTCAAAGATTTGGTAGACAAAGCTAAGGAATGAGGTTATAGAGAAGATAGCGGCTGTTTCGGAGTTTGACATGCTGTACAGTGGATGTTAGTCAACAGAAAACCAGACTTATGAAAAACATTAGTACAGAACGCACATTGTGAAGCTCAGTCTGGGGCGGAATTAGGGCTCACCTACCAGGTCGCACAACAGTGACCAAGATCTCTAATCATTGAAGATGACAAAGTGATCTAGTTTTCTCCATAAAAGAACAAAAGCAAGCTTATGCATTACCTAGAATACTTCAGAATTACGTCAAACTGTAATCGTATGGATCGTAATAGTGTTATAATAGAGAATGTATTCATCTGAGGACTAGAGACCTTCCCAGTGGCAGAAAAGGTACATCTGAAGAAAGCAGGGTCATGATTTTGGCAGTATGAGATTTGATTCGCTAAACTACTGTAAAGCCTAATTAGAATAGGAAATCAGATTGTTTGGGTCGTGTATGCGATAGAGACATGACACATACCTTGGATAGACAGAACAAAATCAAACACTCTTTCTTCTTTGTCCTAAGCCATTGCCATTTCTTCTACTCACCTCTTGAGAGATCAGTACCCTTGTGTCTCATGAATTCAACTACTTATTTCACCCTTTTCAACCCATCTTATAGATGAATCTGCATGTCGTTTGTGTGCCTCTATGTGTCTTGAGTGAGTTTTCAAAATCAATCAGACTGGTCTCAACTTGCTAAAGATATCCTGTTATGAAAATAAAAAAGGTTATGTCATTGCGGATAGTTGAAATCATCTTCAGCTGTATGAGTCACACGACATGACATTCCTGGAAGATCCTCAATATTCTGAATAAGTTAGGGTCAAGATCAGCAAAAATCAGGAAAAGGAAAAGGATGCACTCACCTCGAACAAGATGACAGGACCTCAGCTACTCGAGGAGCGAACTGACATTGAAGTCAAAGTTGAGAGAAAAGAGAAAGTAGAGTCAGCAAGGGTTGAAGAAAGAAAAGACAACCAACCCACCAATGGACACCAATCACAGAGGCTAAGATGTGCCCCTGCTCGTGATGATAACAAATGTTTTTTGAGAACTGTTATGTGTGACAAAATGGTCCTAGAGACCTTAAACAGGTGAACAAGGCCATCGAAATTTTGAAGGACCCAACTACCTATGAAGATGCGATGTCGAGGGAGGATGCTAGGTACTGGAAAAGAGCATGCACAGAGGAACTCAAAGAGTTTGTGAGGCAATATCTTTTCAGCACTGTGCCAAGGCCAACCGGATAGAAGGTGATAGGCTGTAAATGGGTTTTCAAAACAAAACTCAATGCGGAGGGGCAGATTGAGCGCTACAAGGCTAGACTTGTGGCTCAGGGATTTTCACAGATCCCTGGAATTGATTTTGATGAGATGTTCGTGTCAGTGACGCGTGGGGAAAATCAGAAGATGAAAGACATGTTCAAGGATACATATCTCATGCAGAATCAATGAGATGTTTGTGCCAGTAACACGTTACTAGACACTTTGATGCTGAAACTGGAATGCCATCAGGAGCCATCAAATAGACAATTACTTTGGTTAAATAAACTAGATTCAAAACCATGAGCACAGTCGGAATTAGTTAACTGGGCTGAACATACCAATATGCCACTGAGGCTTTGGAAGCCTCCCAATCTCGAACCCAGTATTATGTAAGGGGATCACTCAGCAGTGCCCAGAACACACTTGACTATAGTAGAGGAGGCATCTTAAGTTAGACCATGAATAGCCCAGAAGGTCAAACTATTGTTGAGGTAAGGTATTCTACCATACATCACTAGCTATATAAACTAGACTAGCCTGGTCTGTGCGCCAGTCACTATGGACACATACATCAGGACAATAATAACTACACTACCAGATATAGCTATGTAGTACTGTAATGGAGACCCGAACTAGAGAATGTGGGAACTGGGTATAGCGGACTCCAAGGATCTATGGGAACACTAGCTGATGCAAACCCTAACAGGTTGCCTAAGCGATACTAGTGCTGTTCCCTTACACATTATTACAATGGACCAATTGGGTCTTGTTTCCCCCTCTGAAATTGCATCATCCAGAATTTGAGAGAGTTTTCTTGGATTGCTGACCCTAGGATTGGTATGTATCTCTGATAACTCCAAGAGGAAATGTAGCATTCATTCATCATACTTGTATGAGTTGACGGATTCCTGCACACAGAGTAACATTGAAAGATAGCTTTGAGGGTGGAAGAGAGGCAGAAAAGTCGTGAAGTAGTATTGAGAAGATAGGATCCTCTGAGGAACAAGTCAGGGCAAAAGTAATAATAGGATATATTCGCATGCACATCTAAGCTAGCTCCATCAATCAAGGGTACAAAAGTAGAGAGCATGTCATTGATAGCAGCAGGATGGAAAAATTTGCAAGCATAATTAGCAATATAACCCATACACCACGAAAGCTGACTGAATACTGCAATTAACTGATTGCTGGTGACCATGCAAGAGGCGTTCCATACATATATTCAACTTGTCTTTAAGTTAAGAGATCTTGACTGAGAATATTATAGATCAGCTTCCACAGTTTTTTCCTAGAACTCACCTCAACTCATATTTTCATACCATAGGACGCTCTGACGATAAATATGGTGACATTGATGTTGGACACTGAACAGACAATGAGAGAATCAGCAGATGCAGTTAGAAGGGAACCATACTAAAATGTTTGATGATAGCATCATGAGCTTATGGCACCTTCCAAATGACAGATCTGGCCATTAAATTGGCAGTAACAATGGTCGCCAAGCTATTAATACTTGTGGGGAATCCAACTTTTTGTAATCAATATGTTGATGAACTGGCTGAAGACAATAGATTTTGTCATGGTATCCTTAAGGTGTGAATTTATCAATTTATCAAAAAAGGCTTCGATCTTAATTGAGGATCACCAAGTACCAAGGTCCAATATTCCCAGCATACTTTGTCTTGCAGTTCAGATATTCTCGTCTAATTTGAGAGCTGGTGCCTCGAGATATATTATGAGTGCCACAGGACACACTGGACAATTGGGCTGTCAAATGTATACATGAGGTCTAGTTGATAACAGACTAGAGAGTTTATGCACTAAGTCATTTATAGAAGAGGTCAAGTACTGTCAAATGCATTTCCTATGAAAATAGGACAGTATTTGGATTGAATCGCATCCTCCACAATCATTGCACAGTCAACAGATGGTAGCTTCAGCATCAATGGGGACACATGAGGTTGCAGTTGTCTTGCTGCGAAGTACAAGAAAGCCAATTGTCTCATTCTCATCAGGCTGAGCGAGTGATCAGTCTATTGCCCCTAAGTGACTACGTCAGTACTTACATACTAAAAATGTTGGAATAATCTACAAGATATAAAATGGTTATTTAGTATTTGACTGCATAAAATCAGTTTTACACACTGTTCTCTGATCAACATAAGTGCTGAATTATCTCAACACATTGTCATATAGAGTCCCTTCTCCTCGTGACTGAAGTAATCATAGTGAACAACAATTGTTCTCAGTGGCAAACATAGATCGTCTGCTTTGTCAGCCTTTAGGGAGGAAATCAATGGTAAAATAGGAAAAAAAAGCATACCTTTGTTTGACAGAGCATCATCTGGTCAAGTAAGAATTTCAGCTTTTTGAACATAGTCTTACCAGAGCCGATCATACCATTTGTCACTAAACTTCCAATGCAATGACTTGCACTTGCAGGCTTTGCCTTGGTGGCAAAGATTGAGTAAAAATATAACCTTCAATATGACAGCCAACTTACAGAAGTAATTGACTCTCACAGTATAGGGTTGATAAGGGACCTATAGGAAGCGATTCATGTCAACAAAGGCACTAAATCAATGTCAGTGCGAGTACAGACAGAAGGGATACATACATTAGTATGTTAGTTGAAGAGTAATATGTCGAGGTCTGTACAAAGGAGAGCAGAAACCCTCACCCATTACTCGAACTCCTCACACTCATCAAATAAATCCTTGGGAAGCTTATCTTTCCTTTAGTCCCAAGGTTTGATGTCAATGCTCTCACACCAATACAAACAAATGAGAATCATTTCAAAACCATACATATTGGCCAAAAGTGGGTCTTGACACCTTTTTTTACACTCTGTCGTCTATGAGGATGCAAGCTACAGAAAAAGTGACTTCGCTAAGATGGTCTTCCTTTTGAACAGAAAGCCAGTTGATACACTAGTCCTTATCATTCACATATCTGCCCAGGATACTGTTGGGAGGCAGTAAGTGAAAAACTCCATGGGTTACCGAGGCAAACAGTTGAGATGTCTGAATTTCTGATGCATGACCTAGATAAAGTCATCCCTCGGCAACTCTTTAAAGTATCTATCTAACCTGCAGTAGGGAAAAAAGTCATAGCCTGTGAAACTCTGAAAGCACTCTGTGCTGATGTTACTGTCAGTTTGTATAGCGGACACTATGAGCACAAACTCAAATATCTTGAGAACCAAAGAGGGTAAATGACTGATAAAGAAGCTTGGAAAAGTGGAATTACCACAGAAAGCCTTCTTAAATATCCTTAGAAAGTAAACTATATGAGATCTGATGCCCTTGAATTAACATATTTGATACATGCATATAATCTATAATATGAAATCTTCGTTGTCATATGCTTCTTTCAACAAGCTATAGGCAAAAGAAGTGGGTAGAGAGGGATAAGGCTCAGCTTATTGATGATTGTGGATGGCCACCGCTTAAGGGAACATCAGTCTACATCCCAGTACCAGTTATCCAGGACTCATTCACTCGTGATGTATGCAGCAATCAGCTAGGGACCTACATAATCATATTAGGGATTGAGAACGTCTACCTTGTCCGCTAAATGCCCTTCCTCAAATCCTAAGATATCACTGGGATTACCGAAGTCCAATACATCATAAGCATGACAGAGATTCCAAAGTGACATCAAAATAAATTGACCAGTGCATACCATGACTGGCATGCTATGTGCTATTGCTGCTGCTGCTGCAATCTGAAAACCAGCAATCACGAACATACCACCATTAGCAAGGATGTCATGCACAGAGTATGAATTTATTGACTCGTGATATAAGGGCGAAGATGGATGGATCTCAGGGACGAGAAAAGTGAAGACTTCAGCCTACATAAGAGGGAGCAGTTTTGGCAACAATCACAGTATAGTTATGATGGTATGCGGCTGTTTTGAGAAAGGTCTCGACTGTTCTTGACATACCCAGCGTTGGCATAATTTCGCTTGATCAAAGTCATCAAATGGTTCAAGACATGAAGAATTTAATCACGTACTCTGAATAGATACAATCCTTGCAGTTTTTGACTCATTATACTGTTTTCATCCATGCAGAGGGAAGTGGCGATGTCCTGGAAGTTGAGAAGGGTGGCGAAAAGACCAATGAGATGGACAAATTCATTAGTCTGCTCTATACAATGGATAGTATGGACAATAATGGCCTCGAGAACAGAGGCAAAATAGACATTGAATTTTGCTAACTAGATGATTGAAAAGTGACATAAATGCATATGCTAGGTGATGATTGATAGAAGCAAAATGAGTTAGATGTTAGGAATATGTTATAGCTTGTAACTTACCCCATTAACCTGATTTCAGATGAATAGAATGTAGACTTTGACTGCGAGAACATGCAATTGGCCAATACGTAGCTATACAAGCTCAAGAAAATGATCTACCACAAGGAAGTCCCATCTTGCAAGGCTAGTTAAACCTAGAAGGAAGGAAGAATTAGAGATAAGTAATTCAACAAGAATAGGGGCATATTCATGACTTTGGAGAGCGCAACCTGAAAAAATAAAATCTGACTGTGAACATGACATTCAGGAGCTTTTATGCAGAACAGTCCACAGGCCAGATAAGAAGCAGCCAAGATTTGATGGTAAGGGTGGATTAGACTGAACCAGAGGCTATCATGCTGCGAAGATGAAACCAGTTAGAATGCTAGGCATCAGAGAATATCAGTGGTATACATACATACACAGACAATCAAACCTGTGTCAGATTCCAGAGCACCTACAGAATAGAAAAGAGCTGTTAGAAAAGTCAAGGCTATAAGAATGATAGTTGTCGAGTAGGTCAGGTGACTTACTATGGAAAAAATGGAGGTTTCTTTCAGACATACCTGTACAAAGAAATTCAACTATGTAATGGTACTTCAGAGCTATAGACGACAAATGAGCTGTGTATTTGTAGTTGATGATGTATTGGCCTTGAGCCAGCTGGATTAGAAAATATCTAATTATTAGCATGTGAACTCACCATGCAACACTAAAAGCAGAGTGAAGTACAAAGCTTCAGATATGTGGAATAGGCTGGGGACTAAAAACCAAAAAAAGAACAACCATTCCCCCAGAGCCCAAGTTGATTGTACTTCTGGGCTGAAGAAAGTCTTGCATCTCAGCTGGACGTCAAGGGTATCGTCTTCTTTGAGGGCTCGAATATTATATTAAAGGAGTTGACGAAGAGCATACTACTTGCCTTCCACATGGTTGATGTACAATTGATAGGTCCGTTGCTCTTGCTTGCTCAACCGGTGGAAGAGGTCAATATGAATCTCATTCTGGGTGTTTAGCCATGCCTGAGCTATAGAAAACAAAGAAAACTGCCATAGTTCACCTACTTCAAGCTTTACAATAGTAGCTTCTGCTTCAGCTCATCCTGACATAAATATCTATTTGATCAAGATGACTGCTGCATGAAATGATAAGTACAGTCATAAGAACATGAAACTTTGCAACCAATTAACCTATGTGTTCAAGCAAGAGAAGACTGAAGGAAGAGGTATCGCTGATGGAGATCAAAAGGTTTGATCACGAAACAAAGGTGAAAGCGAGGTCAGAGAGGCAAAATCTCCAAGCTGCTTCACAATTGTGCACTAAACAAGTAGGCACTGGGGAGATAAATCAAATAATAGAGAG
>Ga0157360_1000805_pt1 | contig 11750 bp, 14 predicted proteins | sample AttlaeALBM1_FD_111483 | JGI IMG/M metagenome (GOLD analysis project Ga0157360, IMG submission 111483) | Fungus gardens microbial communities from leaf cutter ant in Ribeirão Preto, State of São Paulo, Brazil - Atta laevigata ALBM1 | ecosystem: Host-associated > Fungi > Mycelium > Unclassified ... | reverse complement strand
TTTCGCCGCCGTTGTAGAGCAGGGCATGGCTCTGCGTCATTTTTATCAAGGAGAAGAAAATGAACATGCGGTTAGCAAACACGGCTTTTATCGTCTGGATAGGGCTTGTCGGCACAGCGCAGGCCGCAGACGGCACCATCTACTTTACCGGCAGCATTACCAACCAGACCTGCGTGGTAGACAGCAGTTCGCAAAGCATGAATGTTGATTTAGGCAAAGTCTCCGTGACGACGCTCAACGGCGCTGCCGGCTTGAAATCGGCCCCGACACACTTCAGCATTACGCTCAATGATTGCCCCGACACCGTCACCGCGCTGAAAGTGAAATTCGACGGCACTGCGCATGCGGTTAATCAGCGCCTGCTGTCGCTGGACAGCGGAAGTCACGTTGCGAGTGGCGTCGGTATCGAAATCGCCGATAAAAATGGTTCTGCCATTCCGCTCTACTCGGCCTCGGGAGAATACCCCCTCGGTGAAGGCAGCAACACGCTCAATTTCACCGCCCGCTATGTCTCGACCGGCACGACGGTCACCACCGGTGCGGCTAACGCTACCTCGCAATTCATCCTTAATTACCGCTAACGCCCGACCGACGCGGAGATACACATTAACGATGTATCTCCGCATAACAATGACGGTGTCTACGGAGAGAAGAAGATGAAGAGGCAACTGCATGTTGTGCTGGCTATGCTCTGCCTCAACGGTAGGTGCCCGGAGTAAATGGCGCGGTAAGTAAAAGCATATTTAAAAGCCAGAGCGAGTTAGCGTTAGCGTCCGTGTTTGCGGATCCCGGGTGATAACAAAGTAGGGCATGGTTTTTCCCTCGCGCTGCCATCTTTCCAGTAAGCCTTCGCGCTCTACGCTGGCATATCCCAGCGAGGTTAAATAGTTTCTGATAACGGTTATGTCAGCACCCGGGCTGTAAACAATGCTGCTGTCCCTTGGCTGAGTGCCATCCTCAGCGGTGAAGGTGAAGTGATATTTCTCAGAGGCTCTCGGCGCATGGCGAATGTCGCTATCGGTGTAAAGATAATAGGCCCACAAGTTTGCTTCGGTATAACCTTCGTGGCGCTCAGCCACTTTCTGCATGCTGCAATCAATCAGCACAAAGCCAATGATGACCAGCAGAATAAACAGTGACGCTCTTTTTAGTTTATTCATATCTCCTCCTTCGCACTCCGTTTGCAGTGGGGCTTAAAGTGCCAGCTCCCCGGTGGTATCAACAGAAAAAGGTCAATGTGGTTAAGAAAAACGTTATACCTGTCTCTGTATCAAACGAAACGCATGCAATAAGTCTGAAAAAGACGAAGAGTTGACCCAGGTTTTAATCCCCACCTAAACAAGTGATTGCGCTCCTTTGCCGGGCATGGAGAATGCCTGATCGTGCGCCGTACAAAGCAGAGCAAGAAAAGAGTCAGCAAAAACCTGTAGTGGTTTTTGACGAAAAAAGAAGCGTATAACTACGTTTCACACAGCCAAACAGCAAAGGAGTAGCGATGTTACAAAGAGAGGATTTTCCGGCAAAAACCAGGTGGGTGATTATCGCCATTGGCATGCTCGCCGGCTTACTATGTGCGTTGTCCGGCGGGCTCATCAAGGATCACGACTTCGCGTTTTATCTGTCGCCGCTTGCCATTGCCTTTGCCAGCGTGCTCGCCTTCACCCTGTACAGGGTAAACGATGCTAAGCCGTGGATCTGCGCGCTGCTGACGCTGCCGTTTATCGCGCTGATGACCGGCTGGCTGCGCTGGAACTTTCCCGGACTGCCGAACGATGATTTTCACGGCACAAACTTCGGTGCATCAACATTTCTGCTTACTCTGGTGATGCCGTTCCTGGCGGCTTTCTGCGCTCCATCCGCGCAGAAAGCGGATAAACATGCCTTTATCACCGGCGCGCTATGGAACAACGCCTTCACTCTGGGCGTGACCGCAGTGATGACCGGGCTGTTCTGGCTGGTGCTGCTGCTGTGGAGCAAACTCTTCAGCATGATTGGCATCACGCTATTTGAGCACCTCTTTTTTGATAACCCTTTTTTTCCGGCGATGGCGACGGGAGCTGCCATCACTGCCGCGATTGTCTTTTGCCGACGCCTGCCGGGTGCCGCCGGGCTGTTCCGTAACCTGCTGACGCTTGCGGTCAGCCTGCTGCTGCCGCTGCACGCGGTTATCTCTCTGCTGTTTCTGGCTTGCCTGCCCTTTACCGGGCTGGCGATTATTCCGGCCTCTGTCTCCGCCGCAACACTGCTGCTGACCATGACGCTGTTAATGCTGGCATTCAGCGCGATGGTTGGCGAAAAAGCGCCAGCTGCGTCACGCTGGTCGCGGGTGATTGCGCGTCTGGTGCTGGTGGCGCAGTGGATCACGCCGCTGCTCGCCGCGCTGGCGGGCTGGGCGCTGTGGTTGCGCATTGCCGAATATGGCTGGACGATGGATCGCGTTTACGGTGTGGCTCTTACGCTTCTGGCGTTGATCGGGTCGTTGCTGCTGGTCCGCTATCAGCGCCGGGCCTGGTCGCAGGGCGCGGCTAACATGAACAGCTTTATCGTCCTGATGCTGGCACTTACCGCCTGCGGCTGGTTTTTGCTGCATACGCCGGTTGTCGATCCGCTGCGTATCGCTGTTAACACTCAGCTGGCGCGTTACGCCGAGGGCAAAGCAAGAGCCGACGGAGAGGATCTTTACATGTTCAGCAACGCCGGGCGCCGCGGCAAAGAAGCGTTACAGATGCTGAAGGCGCATCCGCAGTGGCTCAAAGATCCGGTGCAGCAGCAAGCGATGCTGATGCAAATCCTCGGCGGCTATAACGAAGGCGCGAAGAAAGGCATCAAAGAGTTACAGCAAAGCATACCGCTGCGCGAAGGCAGCGAAGCGCCGCCGGAGAGCTGGTGGCAGGCGCAAACGCAGTATGTTGATCACACGCTGAGTACCTGTATGGTCGATAGCAGCGCCTGCCTGATCTGGATGCAGGATCTCAATAACGACGGTACGCCGGAAGTGCTGCTTTATAACCGCAACGACATTGGGATTTCGGTCTATACCCGCCAGGGCAATGAGTGGCGTCAGGCGGGCAGCGTCACGCTGTCGCAAAACGCCGAAAAAGCGTTGCGCGAAAGTATGCCTAAAACCGTCAGCAAACCCTGGCGCGATCTGGAGATCAACGGCCAGCGCTATCCGGTGCAGTATTACGGCTTCGAAGGTTAATAATCTTTACGCCCGGCTCCGCCAGGCCGGGCTGATAAACATTAACGAGAGGAGAGTGACAGTGAGCCCGAGCTTAGAAGAGGTCATCGCTTTTGTCCGTGAATGTTCGGGATGTAAACGCAAAGCGATCGATGAAAACACGCTGCTGGAGAGGGATCTGCATCTTGCAGGGATGGACGGCGTGGATCTGTTGAACGATGCAGAAACCTTTTTTGCTGTCAGTTTTGAAACGGATGAGGAGGATTTCCGCTCGCTTTTCTCGTTAAAGGAGAACGAGTATCTCTTCACAGGTGAAGGGTTTGAACTCCTCGGCATCAGCTACTTTTTTCGCTGGCTGCGCGGCGAGCCAGAGCCTGTAGTGCGCGATCTCTCTGTTGGGCAGCTGCATCAGGTGCTGGTGAAATTGCGTAGCAAACAGGAGGGCAGTTGCCCCGCAACACCACAGAGTCAATAGGTTTTGTAATCGCTGAAATAGAAGTGCTTCCCCGTCTTATTGTCGACACGGATATTGACTACAGCACCGGGAAAAAACTGCTCCTTTTCAATAAACGGGAAAGCAATACCACGTTTGGCGATAACTTCCTCTCCTTTGAAAATATATTTCACCGTCACGGCTGCCGTAAGATGATTATTAAGGCCCTGATGCTCATCAAACTTTAAATCAACAATATTTGCCTTAAGGTCTGTGCCGTTTTCTTTCGTTTGTGCATCTTTAGTCTGGCTCCGCCAGTTAGTTATGCCGACATAAATGAAAAGAAGTACCACACCACCGGTAATAACCCAGCCAAACTTTGGTCCGACGGTCGATAAAAATTCCATCATGATAGTGCTGTTTCTCCGTGATTAAGATGTTACTGTGTATGGCTGTATTAGCCTGAATATTATAGACTTTTCTAATTCGGCACTCTACGCTTTTTAGCCGATTCGTTTTCAACAGCGCCTGGCATACAAAACTGAACGTCAATAATAAGTAAATGTTTGCTCACTTATACATTTTAGAAAAAAGTAGCCCGCTAAGCGCTGCGCGTTATGTCTTTAACAGTTTTCATAATCGAGGTAGTAAAAATCAGCAGGCCTGTCAGGGTTTACTCTTATTCTCAATAGTTCCCCCATTTGGATTTTATCTTTATCAGTGACATAAACTCTGATGCCTCTTTTCGAGGTAATGGTTTGCCCTGAACAGATATATTTCACCGTAACGACACTAACAATTTTATTATTGACCCTTTGATATTTATCAGGAACAACCTCCATGATAGTGGCCTCAACATCTACACCATTCTCTTTAATGTTGGCATCTCTTTTATTACTTTTATGGGTAAGGAAGGCCACGTAGCCTGCAAAGCTCAGGCCTGCCAGCGGGATAAGCCATGACAACTTTAGCATAATCCAGGAAATAAGGGCCATAAATACTCCAGAAATAGAGTGACTATCGTTTTTTATTATCGGGTGCTGCGTCACGGATATCAAGCATATTTTTATCGGGGTTGCTTTTTAAATAAACTACAGGAATGGGCGCCCCCTGAAGGTAATTTTGAAGTTCGCTAGCTTTGATATTTATTTGCGCACCCTTTTTTTTATATTCCTTGCCGTTTTCTGCGATGAATGAATAGTCAACATGAATATAGGCATACTCGCTGTTCGGTGAAAATTTCGATTTTACCTGCAGTATGGTTGCGTCAATATAGCAAGGGTTGCTAAGGATTTTCTTTTTGGTAAAACGCTCGAATACACCTCTTATTAATGAGTGAGCGATGGCAAATGCCACTATGGTAATAAGAGTGATATGTATCGTTTTAAGAAAGCTATCCATACTGAACCCATAAAAGATAATAAAAAATATTCTAACACGAATCGTTCATATTGATATTAATTTCGACAAAATATGGCTGTTTTTTGCAAAAAATTTTCCATAAGGCGGTGTATTGTGCTGCTAAAAATTGCCAGTGGTAAGAGGAATGATTGCTTTTTCTGTTATGTTAAGCATATGAAACCTAATATCATTAGCCAGAATAAAGATACGACTGCCAGATTTATGGCATTTGGCGCTAGCCAGGCAGTCATGATACAGTTCCGTATGGTTATTTAATAGGTCCTGTAATCAGAATAATAAAATTGCGTCGGATTGCCAGGATTAACTCTTATTCTGATTTTATTACCAACGTCGAACTTATCCTTATCCGTTATATAGTAATTAAGACCGCGCTTAGAGATAATATCATTTCCCTCGAACCTATAACGTACTTTTATTACCGCAACGATCTTGTTATTAATTCTTTGGTATTTATCTGGAATGATTTCCACCATTGTGGCATCCAGATCAATGCCGTTTTTTTTAATGAGTGCATCGGTTTTATCAGACTGCTTATTTTTGAAGATTACGTAAACAACAAAAATCATAGCAATCAAAGGTATCATCCAGGCTAACTTCAGCATGACATAAGATATCACTTCCATAATGTTTTGCCTTTTATATTCCTCGCTGAGGAAGAAATTTTTCAAAAAAATCGTAACGGTGGAAAGTGGTGTACGTGCGCTCATTTTTTAAGCCTATTTATAGCCGTCCATTTTCGTACCCGATGTAATAAAAGATGGTCGGCTTGTCAGGATGAACTCTGATGCCAATCATCTTACCGGGTTCAAATTTTTCTTTATCAGTAAGGTAATAGCGTAGGCCGCGCTTTGCGTTGATAAGCTTACCGCCAAAATTATATTTTATCGATACCAGCGCAACTATTCTGTTATTAACGTGCTGGACCTCATCTGGCTTTATCTCAGTAATAATGGCGTCAATATTAATTCCATGAGCTTTAATATACTCATCCGTTTTGTTGGATTCGGTTATCTTATAAGCGATGTAACCAGCAAAAAACAGCAAACCAGCAGGGATGGCCCAGGCAAGTTTAGGCATTATATAAGAGAGAAATTCCATAATTATATATTCCTGTCTTTATTATGATTGAAAGCCGGTTATCCAGTAACGTCAGGATTTCTTTTTCCATCTAAAACGCAGGTAATCCTCTATCGCATTTCTCATATTAAGCATGTTTTTTGACGGATCGTTTTTAAGGTAAACGACAGGGATGGTGAAACCAACGTTGAACTTTGGCAGATCCATCGTTTTAATGCCGGTCAGGACATTTTTTTTCGTGTAAGTTTCGCCGTTTATGGCAGTAAATGAATAATCGACCGTAATATTGACGATCCCATAACTGGTTGGCGTGCCCGGCATTATCTCGGTAATCGTTGCATCAACGTAGCAGGGATCTGTCATAATCTTTTTAGCTGTTTTTTTATCAATAAAATTTTGCACAGTTGTAATGCAGATGGCTAACACCAAAACGCCAACGGATATGTAAACTAACGCTTTCAGTAATATGTCAATCATATCAACTCTTAAAATGAGATGAGTTAGAAGGCATGACATCAAAATCACAGACTGCTTGCGGTAAAAAAGCAGTTGTTACCGTGTTTTTTGATGCAACGTATTTAGTACGTCCTGTAATCAGGATAATAGAACTGCTCTGGTTTGCCAGGGTTTATTCTTATCCTGATTTTATTTCCAACTTCAAACTTATCTTTATCTGTTATATAAAAACTAAGACCACGCTTAGAGGTTATGCTTTTCCCTTCAAACTCATACTGCACTGTAATGACAGCAACTATTTTATTGTTTATGGTTTGAGCCGCATCTGGCTTGATCACTGTCATGACCGCCTCAACGTCAACGCCATTCTCTTTTATATAATCGTCGAGCTTATCTGATTCTCTGTTTTTAATAAAAACATATGCGACGAAGAACAAAATACATAAAGGAATGATCCATGCAAGTTTAGGCATTATGTATGAGAGAAATTCCATAGTTATCTATTTCACTCCTTATTTTTTATTGGAAACTCGTTATTCAGTAACATCAGAATTTATTTTTCCATCCAGAACGCGTGTAATCATCTATCGCATTCCTCATATTGAGCATGTTTTTTGACGGATCGTTTTTAAGATATACGACAGGGATAGTGAAACCGACGTTAAATTTCGGCAGATCCATCGTTTTAATGCCGGTCAGGACGTTTTTTTTCGTGTAAGTTTCGCCGTTTATGGCTGTAAATGAGTAATCGACCGTGATATTGACTAGCCCATAACTGGTTGGAGTCCCCGGCATAATCTCAGTTATCTTTGCATCAACGTAGCAGGGATCTGTCATAATCTTTTTAGCTGTTTTTTTATCAATGAAATTTTTGACAGTGGTAATACAGATGGCTGCCGCCGCAACGCCAACAAAGAGGTAATAAAAGGCTTTTAAAAAAATATCCATATCCTGCCTCAACCTGGTAATGTCAACCTCGTTTGGCGATAATTTCCTTTGCTTTGAAAGTATATTTCACCGTCACGGCTGCCGTAAGATGATTATTAAGACCCTGTACTCATCATACTTTAAATCAACAATATTTGCCTTAAAATCTGTGCCGTTTTCTTTCGTTTGTACATCTTTAATCTCGCTCCGCCAGTTAGTTATGCCGACATAAATGAAAAGAAGTACTACATCATCGGTAATAATATAGCCTAACTTACTGAAAAGGTTGCTAAAAATTACATCATGATGGTTCTGTTTACTCAGTATTATAGATGCTAGCCTTATAAGAGATCATGCCTATCGGCGTTTATAATCCAGCATTGCATCGCGCATATTAAGTATGTTCTTGGTTGGAGCACTTTTAAGATAGACCACAGGAATGGTTGAACACTGCTTGTAATTATAAAGATCCATGGTTTTGATATTTATTAATACATTCTCTTTCTCATATGCCCCCCCATTTCCTGCAGTAAATTGGTAATCAACATAAATGCTAACTATGCCGAAGTTTGATGATGTACGCGGTATAATCTGTGCAATGGTTGCATCGATATAACAAGGATTGCTAAGTATTTTCTTTTTGGTAAACCCTCAAATATGCTTCTTATAATCGAGTAAACGATAGCAATACCCAGTGCCGTTACCTGGATTATGGGGGTCGCTTTTAGGTTATTGTCCATATAACCTTTTGAATTTTAGTTTACAGGAAACAGTTTCACGTACAGTATATCATTCATTTCTTTTATAAAAGCTGTGTTGTTTTTATCTATCTATTAAAAATCATGCAGCGATGATCGCAAATAGATAAAATAAGGTTATTAAAGCTATGTTCTTTGCATTATTCTACCTTGATCGACTTTTTATACTACTGGTTCCACATCATCAAGCTAAGATTTCTTAATAAAATGAACAATTTTTGGTTCTTGCGAAGTAATATTCTTTATCACTTATAGTTCCAAAGAGCGCCGTAAACCTTTTGGTGCGGCGCTTCCAGTGTTAACTACTTTCATGGTCAAGGTAGTAAAATTCATCCGGTTTATTAGGGTTTAATCGTATTCTTAAAGGTTTGCCTATCTGAATTTCATCTTTGTCAGTCACATAAACTCTTATACCTCTTTTAGAAGTAATAACTTTTCCAGAAAAACTATATTTTACCGTAACGACACTAACGATTTTATTATTGGCCCTTTGATATTGATCAGGAACCACCTCAGTGATAATGGCATCAATATCAACACCATGCTCTTTGATGTAAGCATCTCTTTTATTGCCCTGACTGGTAAGGAAAGCCACATACCCAGCAAATGTTAAGCCTATCAGCGGTATAATCCATGCTAACTTTGGCATGATATAAGATAAAAAATTCATAAGTCCCCTTTTATAAAAAAGTTGTCAATATATTAAATGCTTGTGACAGAGAGGCGATTTTTGTTTCTGTACCACCAATGTAAAAACCTATCGTTGCACCGTCTCTTTTAATTGCTATCCCTTTATTTTCTATCTTTAATCCGCTCATTGAAAAACCAAAGATTGGATTGACAGAGGCTGAAGTCATATTCACTGAAATATCATTTAGCTTAAGACTTGAAGCAAAATTCTTGTACTCATAATATTCACATGGTGAAATTATCTCGACTTTCTCAGGGCTCTCAATAGTAATTTTTTTGGGAGAGTAAAGGCTAATCCCGCCCTGAACAATTTCGTCCAGTCGCCCACCGATATGTCTGCCTACACTGCCTTTAATATCCAAAATTTGATTAAGCTTAACCGTACGCTTTTCCATACCCTGAATATCGGTCACTACGCCCCGCTTATAGGTTACTTTAGTGGCATATGAGAGCGAGCCAGGCGAATCAAGTGACATGGCTAGCACCGGATTAGGATGAGGATCGACGACCGCAGGTTTAGAAGGTGCTGGACCAATACGTTCATTGGTAGGCACGGGCGGCAATGGCGACTCTTGCCCCTCCGCATTCACCACCTGGCCAAACACCACTTCCGGCACTTCATACATGATCTTATCTGCCGCCAGGGTACTGACCGAGGCGTCGGTTTTGATCACCAGATTCTTGGTATAGCTGTTGTCGGAGTAACCGGTGACTGATTTGGTCTCGTTATCGACAATCGTCTCTTTACGGCCTTCGGCGCTCACGCAGATGGTCTGCCCTTTATTAAAGGTCTGCGTATCGTGATCGTCCACCGTTATGGCACGGGTGAGCTTATGGTTATAGATCGTCTCTTTATGCACGGTCTCTTTGTGGATACCTTCAACGGAGACGTTCATATCCCGCTCGGAGTGGAGGTCAACCGACTCGTTGCCGAGCTTATCTTCGAAGAAGAGATAGCTGGCGTTATCTTTATTGCCGTCTTTACTGCGGGTCATAAAGCCCATACGGGTTGAGTCGCCCGGCAGATCCCACGGCGGCATGCTCGCTTCGTTATAGACGCGACCGGTGACAATCGGGCGATCCGGGTCGCCGTTGATAAAGTCGATAACCACTTCATCACCGACGCGCGGGATCTGCACCCCACCAAAACCCTGGCCAGCCCATGCGCTGGATACGCGTACCCAGCAGGAGCTGGTGTCATCGCCTTTTGCATGACGATCCCAGTGGAACTTCACCTTCACGCGGCCATAGCGGTCGGTCCAGATTGATTCACCCTGCGGGCCGACCACGCGGGCGGTCTGCGGGCCGTGTGTGCGAGGCCACTCCGTACGTTGGGCCGAACGGAAGGTGGTTGCCGCCGGGATCACGACAAACTGAATCTGATGAATAGTGTCAGATTCGCTGCCGCTGGCGTAGCTGTTCTCTTCCAGCGTATAGGCGGCACTGACGACGAGATAATCATTGCTGCTGCCGGCAAAAGGCGGGTTGCCGAGAGTAAAGGTATAACCGGGCGTGATGCCCAGCGCCGTGCCGTTGGCGTCAATGCGCTGCTGCTCGGCCTGCCACTCCTCCTGGCGGATGCGGGCGTAAAATTCACCGTGCGAATGCTCGACGAAGCGACCCGGCCACTCGTAATAGTCAATCTGGCCGGGTGAGGGCGAAGCAGGGTTCTGCCGCGCCTGGAACATCCACGCGTTCGGCTTGCGGAAGTCGTAATCATCGATGCTGTAAAGGCCGGGCGTCACGCGTTCGCTGATCGCCCACTGACCAATACCCTCTTTATCGGTCGAACCACCGGAAGGGGTGGCGTGATAGGGGATAACTTCATATCCGCTAAAGGGTTGATGCTGCTCTGCCGCATCCACCAGCACCAGCGTGTGGGAATCCGCCTCATGGCGGAAGTAGAAGTAGATCCCTTCCAGCTCCATCAGGCGGCTAATAAAGTTGTAGCTGCTCTCCTGGTACTGAACGCAATACTCCCAGTTACGGTAGTCGCCGGTCAGCTTATCTTCCGTTTTAACACCATATTCCGACAGCACGGTTTTAATAATGTCCGGCACGCGCTGGTTCTGGAAAATACGCTGGTTACGGTCGCGCAGCAGCGGCCATAAATCGGATTCAATTTTCAGGAGATATACCGCATAGCGCACGCCATTAAGCTCGGTGCTTTGCAGGTTTACTTCGGTGATTTTGCCGTTGAAATAACGCGGTTGCAGGCTCTGGGTCGGCACCTTAATAGTTAAGGGTTTCCCAAATAGCGCTCTACGGTCGATATTGCCATCTTCACTTAACATCGTGACGTTCAGTGCAAAGGATCGCGACATCACTTCTGTGCCGTTAAGTTTCCAGAACATCAGCGACTCGGCGCCGGCTGGCGGGGTGACGGTGATACGGTCAAACATAGCAACTCTCCCGGAGCTATTGCCCCGCGCTTTCAAAGGCTTGCGAGGTGTTTCTTTTTTTGGTTTTTTGCTGTGCTCACGGTTGGCGGGAATAAACGTTTAAGGTCAATCCGCCACCACTCCATGAAAGAGGGCATTTTACAGAGCGACATCTTGAGAAACAAAGCGCAACGCATGAAATTGATAAGCTGAGTCGTATTTGCAGACTTTTCCTAAAAAACGCGTCATTTAGCGCAAATTCATCAGCCTGAAAAAATAAGGCCACTTGCGTGGCCTTATGACGTTACATCTGTGGGTAAACAATATTTGCGCCGGGCGCTTCGCGGTGCAGATGGATAAAGTTAAGGTGACGTTCATATTGATCGAGAATATCGATAATCACCTGCTCTTTGTTGTAATCCATC
>Ga0157360_1000804_pt1 | contig 11757 bp, 5 predicted proteins | sample AttlaeALBM1_FD_111483 | JGI IMG/M metagenome (GOLD analysis project Ga0157360, IMG submission 111483) | Fungus gardens microbial communities from leaf cutter ant in Ribeirão Preto, State of São Paulo, Brazil - Atta laevigata ALBM1 | ecosystem: Host-associated > Fungi > Mycelium > Unclassified ... | reverse complement strand
TAAAAATTCAAATAAATTGGGAAAAATTGGAATAAATTAGAATAGGCAGTGAGCAAAGTGAGCTGACTGTGGCCTTACTGTTGTAGGAAGGGAGCAGAGCAACCTGACTTACAACAGTGCAAATTACCAGTGTAGGAAGGGAGCAGAGCAACCTGACTTACAATATTGCTCACTGTGTCACAGACCATTGTTGGAAGGGAGCAAAGTGACCTGATAGACAACACTACTTACTGTTACATAGACTGTTGTGGGAAGGAAGCATAGCGGACTGACTTCAGCACAATTTTAATAACATAGAATTAGTAGAGGGTTCTGAATGGGCCAGAAGCCCAGATGAAAACCTTGTATTACTAACAGGGGCCATAACCTCATAGCAAAGATACATAAGTAAGTTCTCAATATGCTAAAATAGATGTCAGACTGAGGTCCAGATAGAAACAACTGGCCTTAGAGCTTACAGAGCTTACAGAATTGTACTTTATATATGAGATGAGTGTGTATATATTTACCTAGAAAAATCAAATTGTTTTGGAGTTTCTACATATATCACTAAGGTAATAATAACAAGTGATTGCATGTAAGTTAGAAAAATAAGCAGAACAAAGAGTAATAGTGGAATGATAATAAGACAAAGAATTTAGATGATATCATACTTCAACAGGTTTGATAACTCCAATAACCTTGATGATAGGTGTTTGCTGGGCCTCTATGCATGGAATATCAGGCCAATCAAGAAGTTCTCTGATAAAAGCTACAGTATCTTTAGCTCATATTAAGCTCTTGCCCACTAATACAGCCTTAATGTTGGAATATCAAGTCAATGTTATGATCTGGCTGAGAACCTTCTAGAATGTTTGTTTTCTGAGTATATAAGGTTAATAGTTTGTTGTTTGTGTTATAAACTTTATTTGGCTATATCTCCATTAATTTTTCAATGATTCTCATAGTCTTAATGGCTACTGAAAGCCCTTGGAAAGACCTTTCAATTGATACTAGTCATGTCTCAAGGCAATCAATGTCATGACTTGGCAAAATAGCTAAGTTATTATTCATATTTTTTTTCTTTTCTCTTGGACCTACTATACATAAGAAGTGTAGGAAAGTGTTATGTCACAAGTGTTATAGTCACACAATGAGGAAGTCACATGATCATATCACATGACAGGTCATATGATGAGTATGGGAAAGTAGTACACAGACTATGTAGTAGTTGTATAAGTAGTATATAGAAAATAACAGGAACTCTATTGAGTTCTCCTTGTCAACTCAGACTTGGAGTAGGTTTAAGTCATCATGGCTAGAGCCTTACAATTAATGTTGGCCAAGATATCAGGCAGATCAACAGGTAACTACTATGGTACCATTTATTAAATTGCCAATATCTCAGAAACTGCTACAATCAATGCTTTGGTTCTAAACTCAACAAAAGCCCTCTTCACAATGCTCAGAATAAGCCTAAAACAACCCTGAGGCAATTAATATTAGTGGAGATATGAAGTCCTCAATATTTGCACATAGACATTAATTAATTACTCATAGATAGTCATCTGCCTTTAATTAGGACAAAGAACAGCCTCCATATGATTAAGTTATTGCATTTTAGAGCACAAAGGCACTACCATATGTAGAACAATAGGTAGTAGTATGTGATGGCCTGTTCTAGTATACAGACCATCACTTTCCTGTATATAAGGACTCAAAGTCTGAGGATTAGACCTCAGACTTAACAATATCTTTTGTTACTATCTAAACTTTGCTTCTAAGCCCCTTTGAGCTGTAGCATCTATAATCACAGATAAGTAAGTGACTATTTGTGATAGTAACTGTCACAGTTGTGCTATGGACCAGTAGTCACATACTGTATGGTTTACCACTACACCAAAAGGGCAACATTAGCAAGGCTTCTTGCTAACAAGGGTCCAGCTATTTATGTAGTTCATTGAACAGGTATATTGTTATACCTCCATGACACTATTTAGTAGTTACTTTTCTGTGACAGTTTGTACTCACTGGTTTGCAATGGAATATACTATTCCAAGACAAACCAATTTGCAACTCCATTTTCACAACACTCAATACCCTGATCTTCACATAGTTGACATCTGATTGTCTGCCATGTCATAACTGCAAACATTCTGTTGAGATGCCACTTAAAGCACAGAAAATGACATTCCTGTCCTTCACTATGTCTTGTAGATGTGAAGTGGTTCCCATGTCAACATTGAAATCAGGAAGGTTCCTGTTTTTGACACCAATGACTTTTTCTCCGGTTCTTCTTCTCCGGTGCTGAGAGTACGACGCATTTCATCAGCATGTCATGGAGAGATCTTTAAACCAGTGAGGCACCGTGAGAACTGCGATGACGGAGTCACCAGCCAAAGCATAGGTCAAAGCTTGCTCAGCGACCAGCGTTGTAAGAGAGATGTCACCTTTGGAGGGTGATGCGCATTTAATCTCTGCCATAAGAGACATGCCAGATGTGGCATCGCTGAGATTCTTCTTCAAGCGACTGACAAAGGAATAAAGGGGGGAGGGGTGGAGGGGTACAAGATGTACTGAGAGGAGCCAGGCTATGTCTTCAGGCGTTGCGCCTCATGTTTTTTTTTACCACTTCGACATCTTGAGCCCGCTGGGCATAGATCTTCTGGAGAATCATCGGCGGTTTTGATACGGCAAGGGGATCGATTAGAATCAGAATGGGCTATTTCAGGTCAATCCATCTGCGGATTCTGAAATTTCTGTTGTCTTGATCTTCTGACTCTAGCTGACACATCATAAATGCCAATCCACTAAGGCCCCTTATCTCAAAAACGGCCATGTTATCAGCGCCGTTGGAGTTGGGTGAGTTCCTGGGCGCCCTCACTGCAGAGAGCTGGAACTACAGACTAGATGTTGGTGAATATGGTCAAGACTGCTCTCATGCTGGGATACCGTCATATTGACACGGCGAGCTATTATGCATCACCCTGCATCGAGGAAATTAATGATGTATCCGGGGACTGATAGCAAACTACGGTATCTAATTTCTCGTTTTACTTATGTCTGCACCGCGTTCGCCGCAAGAGTAGGTAACGAAGTTTCGGTGGGTTAAGCGATTCGCGAGTCAGGAATAGCTCGCTCTGAAGTGTATGTCCCAACAAAACTTGCGTGAGCTTTGCGTACATAATGAAGAGAAACTGAGATCCGGGTCCCCGCAGGTGAGCGCACTCGAGACGAGCCTCGCGAAGCTGCAGCTAGACTGTGTCGACATGTACCTCATGCATTGGCTTTGTGAACTGATGTTAGAACGTTCCATTCACTGTCTTGCTGCATGTTCAAGTCCTTAGAACAGGTAGCATCAGACAGGGTTCGTATGGCCATCATAAACCAATAGATTGCTCTTAATATGTCTGAGAAACATCTTGCCTCCCTTTTGGATCATCCAAGATCAATCATTGTCCCAGCTGTCAATCAAGTCGAGGTCCACTCATGTTTGCCACAGCATAGGCTGCTCGAGTTTTGTCGCAATAGAAGGATTCTTCTAGTGGCCTATTCACCAGTCGGCAAACAGAAGTTCGTGAATGACCAAGACATACAAGCTGTCTCAAGACGCTTGAACGTTACTCCTGCCTGAGTAATCCTGAGTTGGGCTGTTCAGCGGGGTACAGCCGTGGTACCAAAATCTGAACATGAGGCTCAACTTGCTGAGAACATCTCGGTGAGCTGGATCCATTGTCTTATTAAACTCTTTTTACCTCTGGAGGGCTCTGGTAGATCGTTGAATTGTCGGACACCGATATGTTGACTTTAGATAGAATTCACTTGAAGCCCGGGATGCATTGTTCGGTCTGTGGATTCCATTCTCCTCAGGAAGCTCGTGTTCTGATTGGAGACATGAGCAATTTGGCTGGTAGTTCCAATCAGGTGGTATCATGGCGAATCAATGTAGTGGTATTTTCTCATGACAGGCCTCCATAATTGTTTTTCGAGCGGCAAGACACAGGTATCTATCATTTTGATCCCAAAAGCGCAACCAGGTTTGATACGAGGTACTACCTTGATATCGCACATATAGGGTAATGACATATACACGCACTGGAATTTTGGGACTGTCACTAAGATATAATCTAAAAAAAAGACTCGAGCAGTCCTCATATATCAATCCGAGTTTGATAGATTACTGATGGCTCTGTTTAAATGACTATGTGTGTGTGAATACGCAGTATTTTCGTCGCGGGGCGCCCTTCAAGTTGCCTGATTGTGATTCGTCTATTCTCTCACTTTCGATCTATGGAAAGGCTTTCGGTGCTATCTAAATGTTGTTTGATGGCTCTTTTCTTATGAATCTGAGTTCGAGAAGATTTTTAGAATCGGGTTCAGTGCACGTGGTGAACAGAGTACCTTTAAAAGCAAAGCTCTCAACACACTTGTTCGGTGAGTACCTGTCGAATTGAAATGGCTGTCACTGAGAACGAAGTTTGTCTCTCGATATATTCCATAAACACTAACTGTCAGTTCCTTTTTGCAGTCTAAACTGATTGCCATTCTCATACAATCATGTCTCTGGGGTACGAATCTCTACCATCTCTTCTTCAGTTAGATTTGAAATTTCGTTAGGCGCGTTTGCTGTCATGTTCGTGCTCACTTATTGGACATTGGTTTATCATCGGCCACACGGTCAACCTCTGAATAAGCCTATGCTCCTCGCGGCGATTGTCATGTTCGTGCTCGCCACCATGGTAAGGCTGACTCGTGGCATCCTGCGTTGTTCTCATAGAATTATAACCGTGTAGCAACTGGCTATCAACTTTACCAGGATAATCAGGGGATTTATCATCAATGAAGGCCACACTGAAGATTACTACAACAAACTAGCTGAATTCACGCAAATATTCGGGAGTGCAGCGTATATTGTTCAAACCTTTGTTGGTGATGCGGTAGCCGTAAGTGTTTAACGGTAACGTGATATTAAATCATTCACTACGACATATCCTACAGATTTACCGATGTTATATCGTCTGGAGCAGGCGCAGTGTGTTTATCCTGTTCCCACTTACAGTCTATACTGCTAGTTTGGGTGAGTGTTTCCTTCTTTTGGTTTTCAACTCACTCATCAATCTTTTGCAGTTACCGGTATTGGTATTCTTGTCACAATGGGTAAAGCCAACGATGGCTCGTTGGTGTTCGTTGAATCACTCGGTCGTTGGATTTCAAGTTTTTTCGCGTTCACTCTTACAACCAGTACCACCTGCACCAGTAAGTTATTGTTCTTCGAACTGGGTAAGAGACTGAAGTCATACCAGTAATGATCGCTTCGAGAATATGGTATCTTAATGACCAGAGCAAGCGTTGTGGTTCACACATGAGCAGTCTTCATCCAATTGCCCGCGCTGTCATTGAATCTGGAGCCATTTATTCAAGCATGCTGATCGCTCTTCTCATTCTTTATGGCCAGAAATCTTGGTTCCAGTATATTATCATTGATGCTGTGAGTTACCATTTTTCATTCCTACTCTCAAGCACGCTAAAGGTCGATTGCCTAGTTATCCTCAACCATTGTAAGATTTCAAAAAATAGTGAAATGCTTGAATCTCTCTGACCAAGTGCTAAATACAGGGAATTGTGTTTTCAATTATCATCGTCCGCATCGGACTTGGGATTGCCATTGATCCCGATACTGTTCAAGGGTCTGTTTCTGTTCATATAGGAGGTGGCCTTGTAAATGAGCTGAGTACATTCGAGGCATCTGACGCATCAAATACAGTTGACAGTCATTTTTTCAAGAATGACCCAAAATCATCTAAAGGGATAGGATATTCTGATGATACATTGAGACCTGCAAAGAATGCTCAGGATCAGGTCTCCGCAGTCTGATATACTAAGAATTATCTGTAAATTATCTGTACACTATTAATTCTTTTTTCTTGTATTGATGGTGAATAGTTTGTTGTTGTTGTCACCACTACCATACCCCAAACATCTATCTAATGTGAAGGGCACACCCTCTTTTCCACCTCCCCTATTTTCTGAATCATTTAAAGAAAGTAAACTCAGTGACAACAAGATTACAGTTGTTCACTGAGGTGAAAATTTATGGTGGCTGTAGATATAGGTCCTCAGCATAAATGGCATATAAAAACTATATAGTAGAAGAAGTTAAACTATATAGTTGAGTTAAGAATGGAATGTAGAAGTGACGGAAATATGGAGAAGGAAAGTAAAAATAGAGATTGCAATCGCACCATGGTATAGTGTCACCTGAAGCCCCTTCAATATCATTGAATTTGATCCCAAATGGGTGAATTGAGAGATATGGATTCAGTCCACCTTCCACCAGGGCTCTGCTCACCAATGATTCCATGAAAAATAAACTCAAGAACAGGAGAGTCAGGACCAGTCTTTGACATTCCTGACATCCAAGAATATTTTATGAACCTCAATTTTGTCCTCAGTGTCATGTCCTATAGACCTACCAAAACCTTTGTTTTTCAAAGGCTGAAATATATCCTAAGCAAATTCACTATGTACAACTTGCTTGTCATGAGTTGCCTCAACCATGACTAAGGAAACAGACATGAACTGGAGTCAAACCAGAGACTAGCAGACACTTGTGGAATAAATGCAGACATATAGTGTAACTTGTATATAGTGTTTAATCAAGGACTCCATTAAGTTCTCTTCTGAAGAGCCCTCCTGGTCAAAACCCTAGACTAGGATCTGTAGCCAGTCACTGACAGTAGAACTTGATAACACTCCCAGAGCACTGTTCACCTTGAACCTTACTTATCCTTTTACTCTCATTATCATTGACCCTCAACCAACAATTATTGCAATTGTTAGTCATCTCCATATATAGCTGGGCCCTTGGCTTAAGGGGACTTTGTAGTCAGTTAGGGACTACAGATGGAGACACAGTACTAAACCCAGGTATTGCATTCAAGACCTGACCTCATAACTGGGTAATATTTATTAATGACTTGTACCTTTCATAGTATAAACCTTGTGCTAGTGTCTATTGTAACTTGTACATACAGAGGAGTGATGGTTACTCTTCAGGAGGCCATCTAGATTAGGGATCCTATCTGTTGGGTGACAGTTTAACCCTATTATTAAGGCAGTAGTTAGTAGGGCAATAGGACTCTGGCTGGGTAAAGATCTTGTATCCCAATAGACATAGCATTAAGCAGGAGACTTGAAATCATTAATTCCATACATTTCTAGAGGCATAAAACTATATCTTTAGAACAATACAACTCTCTCATGAGCAGTTTGCTCAAACAAAAATACTCCCTTGCCAAACTAAGTGAAGAATTAGAAGGAAGATGTCAAGAAAGCTAACTTCCAAGCTGGAATTAAGCCAACTGCTCTTTATCAGTATTAGACAAAGAGAACTCATTAGAGTCCTTGCTATATTGGATCTATCTACTTATACTACTTTTAGTTGGTCTATGTATTCTTTATCCATGACCCCAACCAAACTCTATGACATCATATGCTGTAACATGTGCCATGACTTCTTTGTGACTAATATCACATCTTTGTCACACTTTGTGACATGATCTTCCCATGCTATTTATAGAAAAATAAATGAAAAGTGTCACAAACTTCATTTGGCCATAAATCTATCAATTCTTCAACAATTCTCATAGTCTTAATGACTATGGAAAGCCCTCAAAAATACCTTTTGATTGATGCCAGTCATGTCTCAAGGAAATCAGTATTGGCTGAGATATTAAGCAGATCAACAGATAACCACTATGTTACTGTTTATTAAATTGCTAATATCTCAGAAACCACTGTCATACCATACAAATGTTTAGGCAAAATAAGTGACAATTTGCACCCTCATAACCAGAATAACCAGTTTGAGAGAAGAGCTCAGCCCCCCAGGGATATTTCCTAGATGCCCAGTCATGAACTCAAGTATCTAGCTTGGGTAGCAGAGTTGGCTATGACCATTGCTACATATACCTCATAGATGCTTGCCCAGGTGTCTCGTATTGGATTTCCAATGGATTTCCCTTCTAGAAGTACTCTTGAGAATGGAAGCAAACTTAGACGGATTAGTGTGACCTGAGTGATATCATACCTCAGTGGCCGGCAGTGCTATTTGTAGAAGAGTTATAATCAGATCTGAGCCACTATCACTGATGGCTAATTATATCAAGATCAAGAGAGTTGAGTCAATGCAGAGTTGCATCACAATGGCAAGGGAAGGAAGCTAGATCTTGGGGAAATGAGAAAACATAAAGGAGGAAGAGAGAGAGCTAAGAAAATTGAAGAAAGAAGTAGAAAGAAGATCAGATGAAAGTAATATGCTTGAGGGCAAGATGACTCAAGATCACCATCTCCTTCTACAGCCTAGCAAGAGGCTTGAGACCCATTTACTGTTTAGAGAAGAACCCCAGGGGTAGAACTAAAAGGGTGGAAAGTAGTCACCTAGTGTTCAGGAAGGGTGCTGTTTCATTATTTCAGCCTTGCTATATTTGGGAATTTGGAGGTTTTCTTTGTCTTACTTTCTTTGTTATCTCTTTGCTTTGTAATCTTGATAAAATACTCTAGGGCACAGAAGGGAACTCAAGCATTATACCCCTATCATCATCCCTTTCTGTTGCTCTAGAGCTTAACAGCTATTTGGAGTGACTAAGTCTCTATTTTTCTGAGTGTTCTTCTTTACTTTCTAAAAAACCTACCAAACCTCTCCCTTGACAGGAATTCGAGCCCCAATGGACTTGGGCATTCGCTTATACTAGGAGTTAACCACTCACTACATGTCATTGGAGTTAGCTTCTAGTTATATGGTCAGCTGAAGAAGAGCCCACACAACAGCATAGGAGTTCTAGGTAGTTCTGCTGTATTGATGGTGAGCCAGACTACTAGACTAGGTAAGAGTAGTAGTGTTACAACACGAGACAAATGTGTGTTTTAGAGAGCCTATTACAGTGAGATCTACCTCAAGTGGATTTATAAAAACTTTATTATCATTTCTTTTGGTTACTTGAGTTTCATCCTCTTAGTCCCCCTTTCTTAAGCCCCCTTTGTTATTTGATCATCTCCCTAGTGCCTACTTGTTTAGTGCACAATTGTGAAGCAGTTTGGAGATTTTGCCTTTCTGACCTTGCTTTCACCTTTGTTTTATGATCAAACCTTTTGATCCCCATCAATGTGACCATGTAACATCATCATCAATAGCTTTGTCTACTTTCTTGTGGACAACCCTGGTGCATTTAGCTTTGATAATGGCTAAGGTCCCATTATGGTGTGACTCCTTGGAGTAAAAGCACAGCCTTTATTTATCTTCTCATATTTGCTTTTCTCTTTCTCTCTCCACTTTCCTCTCTTATTTAAGTAAGTACTTTGTACTTGCCACACTCTACCTCTATGCCCTGTGTAATAAATCATTGATTTTTTTTTAAAAAAAAAAACTTTTCCTATTGATGCTATAACAAATAAACTGTTGCCCTTTAGCTCTGACAACTATAAGAAGTGTATTTGCTTATGAAACAAATACACTTAGTAGCTCAAATCTGATCTGGCTGCTATGGGCTTAATATAAAAGGCTATCAAATTTGGACAGTGTAAGCATGTCTAATCTATTACTTTGTCAAAGGAGATATAGGACCATCTTTGTCAATTTCACATTACTCATGTTAATGCTCAGTTGAGAAGACTTAGGATGAATATTCAGGAAGAACTTCACTAGCTACTTATACAAATGCCTATTGGTCTATGTACCTATCTCCTGTGATCACATGACCCTTACTAAGAGCTATACATATCTTACATAAGCTTTCCCACATTATACTCCTAGAGGTTTTCTACTAGATTGATAAATGTCATAACTTGACAAAATAGCTAAGTCACTATTTATATTTCTTTTCTTATTTGGACTTACTACACAAGGAAGGAGTGTGAGAAAGTATCATATTATAATGGCACATATTATATGATAAGGTCACATGATGAGTGTGGGAAAGTAGTACATAGACCATGTAGTAGTTGTATAAGTAGTATACAAAATCTAATGGGAACTCTATTGAGTTTTTCTTGTCAACTCAGACTTGGAGTACAATTAAGTCATCTTATGCTAAGTTGCTACAATGAATGTACAGGAAATAGTTTTCTTCTTAGGAACCATCTCATAACACATCATAATAGTCTTTTATAGCATATTAAAACAAACAAGCATTTATGTGAGTTTTCTTTTCAATAATACTAAAATATGACTAATCATGAACTAGGGGAACTTAACCTTACAATGCTACAGCAAATTTGTTGTTGTGGTTGGCTTGATAGAATACTTCAATCTACTTCTAGGTCTTCCAATACAAATCTGAATATTGCTATGTCTATCCTCTAGGCAAATAACACTTCAATTACCTATTCAAAACAAGATCTCATATGTCTTTTACTTGATCTTTATGAATTACTACTTGTACATGCACAGAAACAATATCAACCTGATCTCTGATATTACAAACATGTTTCATATCTACCTAACATTCAAGTTCTATTACCTTGGGTCACAACAAAAAAATATCTCATGTATTAGAGTCACCAATACTTCATTTTCTCATCTCATTCTTGAAATAGTGCAGTTAGCTATTTTAATAGCTTGGGTTGTATTGAATATAGTTTTATTTACTCTATCTAGATTTATACAATGAAGAGCACTGATAATTCACCATCACTCACACTTCTACTTATATCTCCACAGATGCATTTGACACATAATGACAATATGCTCAATCCTTATAACATATTTCCTAGGTTCAGATGTTCAGCTATTTATACTCATAACCCAATGGTCAGGCCAATTTCTGAATTGATTATTATTCAATTAGACTAGTTTGTCAGTTATATTGGATATTATCTTAGACCTATTGGAATATTTTGTATTTAGAAGGAAATTACAATTATCAATGATAGTTGTTATGAGAAGCCTAAGAAGAAAATAACTTCCTACACCTTTAAACAATTAATTTGCAATCTCAAGACATATAATGGGATTAAAGTATAGATAGCATGGGAAGCTTAGGTAAAATACATCATGTGACCAGGTCAGGTGATTGTAGAATATTCCAGAACAACATGTGACTATGGGACTTTAGTGCACAGACTATGTAGAAATAGTATAAGTAGTATATAGAATACAATAGAAAACTTTATCATGTCAGAAAAGCTAACTCTAAGCCGGAATTAAGCCAACTGCTCTTTTATCAATGTTAGACAAAGAGAACTTGTTAGAGTCCTCACTGTATTGGATCTATCATAAATGGCCACTTACTAATTTGTGATTGGTTGATTTGATATTCAAAGAGCTCAAAAAAGTAAAGTTTAGACAAGCAGCAAAGATGTTGTTAAGTCTGAGGTCTAATCCTCAGACTATGAGTTCTTATATACATGATTGTGATGGTCTGTGCATTAGAACAGATTATCACATGCTACTACCTATTGTTCTACATATGGTAGTGATTTTGTGCTAGAAATAGTGATAACTTAACCATATGGAGGCTGTTCTTTGTTCTAAGAAAAGGACAGATGACTATCTATGGATAATTAATAAAGTTTATGTGCAAACATTAAGATCTTCATATCTCTACTAATATTAATCGCCTTGAAGTTGTTCTAGGCTTATTCTGAGTGTTATGAAGAAGGCTTCTGCTGAGCCTAGAACCGAAGCATCGATCATGGCGGTTTCTGAGATATTAGCAATTTAATAAACAGTAACATGGTAGTTACCAGTTGATCTGCTTAATATCTCAGCCATTATTGATT
>Ga0157360_1000803_pt1 | contig 11762 bp, 9 predicted proteins | sample AttlaeALBM1_FD_111483 | JGI IMG/M metagenome (GOLD analysis project Ga0157360, IMG submission 111483) | Fungus gardens microbial communities from leaf cutter ant in Ribeirão Preto, State of São Paulo, Brazil - Atta laevigata ALBM1 | ecosystem: Host-associated > Fungi > Mycelium > Unclassified ... | reverse complement strand
AAGAGGGAACTGCATGTCAAAAATCCATCACATGGCTGGTGACAGAGAGGCCGGAAAGCACGTTATTTTTATTCACGGGCTAGGAGGACATTACAAAGACACATGGTCCTGCGGCAGGGATAAAAATGCTTTCTGGCCAGCGTGGCTGGCTCAAGATGAATCCGATGTATGCGTCTGGTCAATTGAATATGAATCAAAAGTGGCTTATTTCATTGACGATACGATGGCATTTAAAGATAGGGCAGCGAATATAGCCGAAAGTCTTTTTATAAAAAAAGAGTTAAAAACCGGCGAAATAATTTTAATCGGGCACAGTATGGGTGGGCTGATAATAAAGCAGGTCATCAGGGTAGCGGAGGACCGTAAAATCTCCAAAGTGGAAGCTAATAATCTGACATCCAGAATAACAGGCACTGCCTTTATCGGGACCCCGCATACCGGCTCAGACCTGTCCACAATCGGCAATAAGCTGATTGTCAGGCTGGTAATGTGCTTAATTAAGCTGAGCCCTTCCGCGGCTACACTTTATTTATACAGAAACAATCCGGATCTGAGGGAACTGAATGTATGGTTCCGTGACTGGGAGCGTCAGAATAAAACTCCAACTCTAAGCCTCGGCGAAACCAAGAACACACGCTTTAAAGGCTGGATAGTAAAACCTGACAGTGCAGATGCAGGGCTCACCGACCGTTTAATACTGGTTGATAAAGACCATAACAGCATCTGCAAGCCTGACGACTGTGAGGACCAGGTCTATCTGCTGATTGAGAGTTTTATTTCAAAGGAAAAAACTGACCGTCAGACGTTATGGCTGAGGGAGCATGCGGGAAAGCATTATAACGGCTGGTCAGGGTATGGTAACTGGACCGGTCCAAACAGCGATGCCAGCTACATCATTGATGAAAAAGTTAAATTTTCTCATGCCGGTTTGAACCCAGATAAAAAGGTCACCGCTGAAAGGATCATTGACTCTGTACGTAACCGCCTGAGAGAAGCAGGCGCATCGGTAAGACTGGTGGGGCTTTCCGGCGTCGGTAAAACCCGGTTTGCGCAGGCCCTCTTTGAGACTGATACCGGGCTTAATCCGCTTTCACAGGAATCGGTGTTTTACACTGACACTGCACGAAATCCCGACCCGGTTCCTGCGGCATTGCTTGAAAAGCTTGTATCGAGCGGCGTCAGGGCTGTTCTGATAGTGGATAACTGTGGATCGGACCTGCATAGAACACTCACGGAACAACTGGAGAAAGATAATGGGTTTGTAAGCTTGCTGACAATTGAGTATGACATAAGGGAAGATATCCCTGAAAAAACTGACGTCATAATTATGGATGCAGGTTCAGATGAACTCATTAAAGAATTAATAAAAACGAATTACAAACATATCGGCTTGAACAGCATTCATAAAATCGCCGAATTCTCCGGCGGGAATGCACGCGTTGCAATGGCCCTTGCGTCGGCGATTGGCCGCGATGACGACATATCCAGATTAAAGAATGGTGAGCTGTTCCGCAGGCTTTTTAATCAGCGACAGGCTGCAGAGGAGGGAATGCAGATAAGTGCTGAAGCTCTGTCCCTCGTTTACTCCTTCCAGCTGGAAGCAGAAGAGGGTAACAGCGAGGAATTTGACTGCCTCAGCCGGCTGTCCGGCGTCAGATATGATACTCTGCTGCGCAATGCAAAAGAACTGAAACGCAGGGGGCTTGCGCAGACCCGCAGTATATGGATGGCTGTACTTCCGCACCCTATTGCGAACGGGCTTGCCCAGCTGGCTCTGGAAAACATGTCGCACGCAAAAATTTCAGAGCATATTAATCCACGTCTGACGCCCCGCATGTTCAGTTCGCTAACGCGTCGCCTGGGCTATCTGAGCAAATCACCGGAAGCTCGCTCCTATGCCACATCGCTCCTGGCGGCTGATGGCGTATTTGAAACCCAAATTGCAGGTTTGCCGGTTGTTAATAATTCAGCCTATACACAGTGCTTCACGATGATTTCCAATCTTGCACCCGTTGCCCCATCCGAAACCCTAGATTTTCTGGGACGCATGGCGGAAAGAGACAGAGCATTTTGCACCCGTGAAAATCCTGCATTTATCACCATCACTCGCCTGCTCCGTTCATTAGCCTATGAGGGCAGATATTTCAACGAATGTGCTTCCATGCTTTATCGTTTTGCGCTGAGCGAGAAGGCGTCGGAAAATACTAATTCCGTACTGCATATTCTCAGCAGCCTTTTTGCTGCTCATCTCTCTGGGACGCATGCCACCCCCGAGCAGAGGATAAGTTTCATAAAGGAACGTATTGAAAATCCGCGACGGGATATCAGCTTAAAGCTGATTGGAAGCATGCTTCAGACCGGCGGCTTTGTCTCGTATCTTGGCTTCGATTTCGGCTCCAGCGTCAGAGATTATGGCTATTATCCTGAAAGTTATCAGGAATATGAGAGGTGGTTCCTCGGCGTATTAGATTTTGCTGATGAGACAGTCAAAAGGTTTCCGGACTGGCAATGCGATATAATAAAACTGCTGACACATCACCTGCGCGGGCTATGGAATATCGGCATTGACTCCGTGAGGCAGTCTTTACAAGACATAATAATCAGCAATCTGAATAACAAAACCACTCCTCTTGTCTGGAGCGCGGTTTCGGTAGTTTTAAAGTTCGACGATGAAAAAAATTCCATTAATGAAGAAGAGAAACTCAGAGAGCTTGAAGCCTCATTAAGACCGGACACTTTTGAAAGGAGAATTGAATTACTGTTATTTTCTAATGAGAATGCCTTTTACGGTCTGGAAGAAAAAGATCAGCAGGGTGAAATCATAAGGCAGGGCTATGAGGTTGCACAGGAAAAAACCACCGACCTTGCAGACGAGCTGTCAAAAAAATCTAGGAAGCTAATTGATGAGATCATATCAAGGTGCCTTACGGAAAAGGGAAATGATTTTCGCATGGAGATTTTTGCACAAAAAATCAGCGGCAAATCTGAGTGCGGAGATTATATTCTCCAGAAGTTAAAAGAAACCTTATTTGAGCCAGCCTCAGGCAGGATGAATATGGCATTTATCTGCGGTGCATTTAACGGACTTTCTCAGGAAGACAGGTCTGTAGTTGATGCATTACTGGATGATGTGGTTGAAAATCCGCTTGCCCTGACTCTTTACCCTGCACTTCAGCTATCCGTTCCATTAGATGAGAACGCCGTAAGAAGAATAAAGTTACATCTGTCCAGAGAAGGGGCTGATGCATCAGCATATTCTCACATTGCTAATGGTCAGCGACATGCTTTGCTCAGTGACGATAACCTTATTGATTTACTAAGCACATTAGAGTCTTGTAAAAATGGACATAACTGCGTGCTGGATATTCTCGGCATGAGAATAAACCACAATTACTCAAGAGAGTATAAACCTTCGGATAATATAATCAGCTATTCTCAGGATTTCATCTACTCTCTGCTACGTTATTTTGCGAGTGTAAAAAGGCATGAACTGTCTTATCACCTTGAGATGCTGGCTAAACGAGTTTTCAAAGGTGCTTCTGAGGAGAAACTTTGTAAATTTACAGAGGCAATTTTTCATTTATTCCGTCAGAATCCTTACTCATTCGAACTTCATAAACTGCTCAGAATAGTCATCAGTGAAAACCTGACGATCATACTGAATCTGCTTTCTCCCGTTGAGGGTAAGACAGACGATGAGATTGTGCAGGGGTTGTGCTTTATGCTGTATAATCATCCGCTGGAAGAAAGCGAACTTAACCTTGAAGAGGTTCTGGCGTGGGGCGACAAGGATCCGGACACGCGCTTCAAATCTATTGCAGAGCTTATGGTGCCTTATTCACAGGCTAACGGCGTCTACACTTGGACCGAACTGGCCAAATCCATGCTGTTGAGATGTAATGACGTTGAGGCAGTACTGGCAATAATGGTGAATAACTTCAGACCCCGAGTAACTTCAGACGGCTGGTCAGCAAAAATGGAAGAACAACGCGTCCTTCTGACAGAACTGCAGTGTTCTGAACGGGCTCATGTTTCCACTGCAGCGAATCGTTTGCTTACACAGTTTGACCGCAGCATTCAGCAGGAAAAAGAAAGCGAACGGCGTGAATTCTGTGACAGGGAAGAACGTTTTGAATGAACGCTTTTATGAATATTGTGAAAGGTCAGCCGGTAGTTATTGAGATCCTGGAAGTGCTGAGACGCACAAGTAAGACATACAGCAAACGGTAAAAGGACGGCGGGGAACCCGCCTGACTGCCTCTCCAGCATTGCCCAAGACACTGAAACTCAACGTAAAGAGTGTAATCGCATGAGCGCAATACAATTTATGACAGATGCCGAAGAGAACCGCATCAGCGCTGTTATCCCTATCGAGCTGTTTAACAAGCTGGCAGCCGAAAGCGAACTGGACGAGTTCTTCGAACCTGTAACCTTTAAGGCTGATGACAATGACGATGAGAGGATTCCCGGCGCGGTAGTTGATATTCGTCATGACAACGATGTGCCGCTACACGTGGCATGGCGCATGTTTCGTGGCTATTCGCAAGAGTATGCCGCTGAATCGCTGGGCATTACCCAGGCGGGCGTATCAAACATGGAGAAAAGGGCGAAGTCTCAAAAAGCAACCCTCGAAAAGCTGGCTCGTATCTATGACTGTCGTGTGACGCAGGTGTATTAAGCCCAACTCGATAAGCCCGCCGCGCGCGGGCTTTTTTATACTTGAGACGCGTGGTTAAACCCCAGACCGGCCAGATCTGTGACGGTATAAGCCACAATTCCCCATACCGGTAAAACATCCAGACCAGGCCTCTGCAATCAGCTATTAAATATAAAGTACGCTTAACGTATCTTATGTTAAATTGAAGGCGTTTTGCATCTCATCTGGATGCTGCCCTTATCTCGACATCCTCTCGTTATCTCTTTTATGTAAATCATCGCTGACAACGCTTTAGTAAAGTTTTTCCATTCAGTTCCGATAAATACTCACATAAAAAACTAAGGCTGCAACGGTTCTGACTGGAGAGAGACAATGAAAAGGATTGAGCGCGATTTTATCTGCTTATTTAACAGTCTGTGGTATCAAGATTTTCCCGTTACGGAAAACGATCCTCCAGTAAATCGCTCTAACTGGACAATTCATGTAGGTCTTGTGGTAAGGCAGTGCGCTAAACTACTGGGGGCACGTGCTTTTTTTGAACAGGGAAACCGAACTGACGCTGTGATTCGTTATCCAGAAGAACCTCAGCAGATATTGACAAACGTTGAGTGGGAATGGACAGCAGCGCATCAACCACGAGTTAATGAACTGGATAAGCTCAGAGAAGAGAGCAGTATTCCTTATTTTTCCACGTTTATTTCTTACAGCAGAAAAGAGCACCTCGCAGAGGTATTGCAGAGAGCGGAAACCATCTGGGAAGATGCTGAAAAACCGCTCATATTTTTCATTGTCACTTATAGCATGAACGGCAGGAACCGGTATTTTGAGGAATTGCAGACATACTTTTTTTCAAATAATCGGTTCAAAAAAATTCGATCTCAGCCTGCACTGCCCTGGTTGGTCAGGCGGTCGAAGTATAACAATACGGTGGATGCAGATTAATCACTCCTTTTTATACAGTCAATTCTGGCCCTACAGCCAGAACTGCGCCCGAATTTTTTCCCCATCGGTAAAGCGGCTAAAGCGGAACGGATGGGCATCGACCGATGGCGCGCGATTCAACACCAAATCCGCCATCAGCTGCCCGGCGCCCGGCGCGATGCCAAATCCGTGGCCGGAAAAACCCGTCGCCAGAAAGAGTCCCGGCACCGGATCAACCGCCGAAATCACCGGGATGGCGTCTGGCAAGCTGTCGATCATGCCGCCCCAGCTTTGCGCCACCGGCAGCGGCGCCAGGCTGGGGATCAGCGCGCTAATTCGGTCACGGATTAACGGGATCATGCCCGCATCGATAGTGGGTTCGAGCACGCGCAGAACTTCATAAATTGACCGTTTGTCAGCCTGCCCTGGTTTCCAGTACAGCGCCTCTTCCAAAAACCGTCTTCCCGCCCGCAGCTTGATGGCTTTGCGTTCATGCCAGAACGCCGGCATAAACTGCGCGCTAAACCGCAGAGAGTCCGGCGTAATGTCTGCGGTGCTGATGGCGGACGTCGCCACGGTCAGGCCACCATCCAGTCGCTTGCGCATCGCGACGCTGCCAAAGCTGACACAGGCGCCGGGATCAAAATCGATGGGACGCGTGCGCAGCACGCTGGAGAGCACCTTCAGCTGCGGCAGAGAGACGCCCAACCCTTGCAGCAATAAACGTGACCAGGCACCACCCGCCACCACCACTTGCTGACAGCGGATCGCGCCATGTTCCGTTATCACTTCGCTCACCTGCCCAGCCGAGCGCTCGATGGTGCGGACGGCGCAATGTTGCTGCAGATTCAGCCCCAGCGCCATTGCCGCTCTCGCCATCGCCGGTGCGGCCTTCTGCGGCTCGGCGCGTCCATCCAGCGGCGTGAACATCCCGCCAGGGTAGTCGCCCTTTAGCTGCGGCAGGTGCTGAAGTAGCTGGGCTGGCGATAGCATCTCACTGTGAATGCCATACTGCCGCGCTTCGTTCACCCAGCGCTGATGCAGATCACGCTGCTTTTCACTGCGCGCCGCATACAAAATACCGCAGCGGCGAAAGCCGGTCTCTCGCTGCACGCGCTCGTTCATGCCTTCCCACAGCTGCATGCTGAGGTTGATTAACGGCAGTTCACGCAGATCGCGCCCGGTACGTCGGCACCAGCCCCAGTTTCGGCTCGACTGCTCCGCTGCGACAGTGCCTTTTTCCAGCAGAACGGTGCGAATGCCCTGCTCCACCAGCGACAGCGCGGTCGCCACGCCGATAATTCCGCCGCCTATCACCACCACTTCTGCGGAAGCAGGAAAGCGCGCTGAAGAAGGTACTCTGTCTACGCCTGGGCCCATGACCAGATCCTTGTTTAGTAATTATCTTCTGCCGTCCAGTTCACTGGAATTTCAGCGATGCTGGCGGTGTTAGGCAGCTCGATGACGGTGCGAATTAAGTGCGCAAGATCTTCCGGCTGGGTCATTTTTTCAACGGGCACATCGCTTAACGAAGTGCCCATGTCAGTGGCGACAAAACCTGGACAGATCGCGGTGCAGCGAATGTTATGGTCATCGCCAATTTTGCGCAGGCCGTGGGCCAGCGCCAGCGCGGCATATTTACTCATCGCATACAGGCTGGAGCGCTCACCCTTTACGCGTTTGCCGGAGAGTGAAGACATCATAACGATGCGGCCTGCGCCACTGGCCTGTAAGTGCGGCCACGCCAGACGGCTCAGGCGCATAGGTGACTTCACGTTCACCGCAAAGGTGCGGTCGAAATCGTCGTCGCTGGCGGCGAGGATGGATAACGGCAGCATGATGCCCGCATTATGTACCAGCGCATCAATGCGGCCGAACTTTGCCACTGTCGCCTCGACCCAGGCCTGCTCGGTGCTGGCGTCGAGGGCGTCAAACTGGCACACAAGCTGGTTCTCGCTGTCGCTGAGGGCGACCTCCGCAGGGGTGCGGCAACCCAGGCTGACAGCCCAGCCGTGCGCCAGCAGGTTGGCGGCGATGGCGGCACCGATGCCGCGGCTTGCGCCGCTGATCATGGCCACTTTACGGGTGCTTTTACTCATCATCTCTCCGGTGTATTCATAACGTTGTGGCCTCTACAGTGAGGCCCTGAGCCGCGTATCCAGCGGGCTGATCAACGGCGCTATCGCCGCCACTTCCTGTTGCAGCAACGCGACATAGCGCTGCTGCACCTCGGCGTTGAGTCGAGGCGAGAGGAAAGTCATCCCCAGCGAGCCGATCACGCCCGCGCCAGAAACAGCGATCGGCACGGCAATCCCGGCGATGCCGGGGATCAGCTCGCCGGGATCGACAGCAAACCCCTGTTCTGCCGTCTGCTGGAGCTTGTTGGCGAGCTTCTCTGCTGCCAGCTGCGGCCAGCTCTCTAATCGGGCGCGATTGCGGGCAACAATCTCCTGCTGCTGGTCGGGATCGAGAAAAGCCAGGATGGCCAGGCTGCCTGGACCCAGCCCCAGCGGCACTGCGCCGCCAACGGATCCGGTCAGGGTTTGCATCTGATACTCGCTGTCGTAACGGTCGATACAGACTGAATCATCGCGATCGCGCGCCATCAGCATCACCGTTTCGCCTGTCTGCTGGCGCAGACGCTCCAGCGCAGGCTGGAACTGCCGGCGCAGGCCGGGACCGCGAGCGGCCTTCGCACCATACACCAGCAATTTCGTCCCCAAACGGTAGCACTTATCCCCATGCATCTTCTGCAGCAGCTGATGCTCCACTAGCGAGTTGAGGATGCGGTGACAGGTCACCTTGTTCAGCCCGGAGGCCTCGCCAAGCGCTTTCAGCGTTGCCCCTTCACTGCCTGCATCGGCGACCAGATCGAGCAGCATCACCGCGCGGTCAAGTAACTGAACCCCGTTTTTCCCTGCATTTTCGCTCATCGGCTTTACCTGTTTAGTTCCATATTGTGAAACTAATCGTCATAAGATTTCAGTATGTGGTTTTTCGTTGACTAATTTTCTAGCAGATTTCATATTCGATTGACAAGTGAGCAACGTGATTTTTCAAAAAAGAGTGACTCACCTTCACTGTGTAACACACCTGCAGATTCATCCTGACCAAGGAAATTATTATGAAAAACCATCGCATACGTCTGTTCACTGCCTCAATGCTGTTACTCGCCGCGCCCGCTATCACCCACGCCGATACCCTGTCCGATATCAAAGCGCGCGGCGTCCTGACCGTCGGCGTGAAAAACGACTATCCGCCCTACGGCTTTATGGATAACAACGGCCAAACCGTCGGCTTCGAAATCAGCCTGGCGCGCTATATCGCCAGCCAGCTGCTCGGCTCGCCGGACAAAATCAAACTGGTGCCGGTCAACGCCTCCAATCGCATGCAGTTCCTTAACTCCGGACAGATCGACATGATTATGGCGACCCTCGGCATTACGCCCGAGCGCAAAGGCCAGATCGATTTCTCCAACGCGTATGTTTCTGCCGCCGGCCCCTCTGTTTTGGCGCGTAAAGAGGTGAAGTTTACCCAGTGGGCGCAGCTGAAAGGACAGAAGGTGTGTGGCGTGCAGGGTTCCTATTTCAACAAGACGGTGACGCAAAACTACGGCCTGCAGCTGGTGAACTTCGCTGCCCTGCCGGAAGCGTATCGCGCTCTGCAGGACAACCGCTGCGTCGCGATGGTATTTGATGACATGTCCCTGCAGAAGAAACTGAAAGAGCCAGGCTGGAGTCATTATAAAATCGCCGTTGCGCCCTATGAGTTCACGCCAATGGCCGCGGGACTGCGTAAAGGCGATGAGCAATTTCGCGAGGCGGTAAATCAGGCCATCATAAAAGCGGAAGGTGAAGACAAGCTGATTGGCTGGGAGAAAGAGTTCGATATGTCGCCTTCTCCATACATTGCTCAGCAGGCCATTGCTGCCCGCGGCGCCACGAAGTAAGCGCAGGAGAGTATCGATGTTCGGACTCGATTTCTCCTGGCTGCTGGACCCAACCTATCAGCAGTGGCTGATACAGGGCGTCCTGCAAACGCTGGAGCTGGCGGCGATCTCCTCGCTGTTCGCCATCCTCATCGGCCTGCTGGGGGTGTACGGTCTGATGCTGCGGCGCGCCTGGCTGGACGCCGGCATCGAGCTGTTTGTCGAGCTTTTTCGCAACACGCCGCCGCTGCTGCAGATGCTGTTTTTTTACTTCACCCTGACGCAGATAGGCTTCACCACGCTGGATCCGGTGACCGGGCTGCAGATACCGATGATAAGCGCCTTTATGTCGGCAGGGTTTTCGCTCAGCCTGTTTGGCGGCGCGCTCTGCATCGAAGCGTTCCGTTCCGGCTTCGATGCAGTGCCGAAAGCCACGCTCGAAGCCGCGCGCTCGCTGGGCTATAGCCGCTGGAGCATGTTTCGCCATGTGCAGATGCCGGTTGCCGCACGTATCTGCCTGCCGCCGCTGACCAATGTGCTGACCAACCTGTTCAAAACCACCTCGCAAGCCTCGGTGATTACCGTTCCCGAGCTGATGTACGCCGCCGGGCAGATCTACAACGACACGTTCCGCACGCTGGAAGTGATGCTGTTTATTTTGCTGGTCTATGTGGTGCTGGTTAGCCTGGTGGTGTGGCTGATCGGCCGGGTGCAGCGGGCGTTGGTTTATCCTGGCTACGGAGCATAAGCGGATGAGTGACCTCCTCTACCTGAAGCGCAAACAACAGACCTGCCGCGCTTTTCTGCTGGTGGCTCTGCTGATCCTCGCCCTGAGCATCATGAACGATCAGGGCGGTCAGTGGCATCAGGTCTGGCAAAAACTGCCGCTGCTGCTGACGGGATCGATGAATGGCTGGCCGCTCAACGGCGGTTTTATCCTCAATATCTTTATCGGCATCGCCAGCATGGCGATCGCCACCCTGCTGGGGCTGTTTTTGGGCCTGATGATGCTGGCCAAACGGCGCTGGCTCAGCCTGCCTGCGCGCGCAGTGATGAATTTTCTGCGCAACGCGCCGTGGCTGGTGCTGCTGTTTGCGATGCTCTATCTGCTGCCGTATCGCGTAGAACTGTTGGGCTGGCACTTTACCTTATCCCCGCTGTTTAAAGCGATTGTAGGACTGAGCCTGCCAACCGCCGCCAATTTCGCCGAGGTCATTCGCGGCGCGGTGAACTCGGTACACAGCGGACAGTGGGAATCGGCCCGCTCGTTAGGCTACAGCCCGTGGCAGATTTACCGCATTGTGATCCTGCCGCAGGCGCTGCGCCGCATTATTCCCGGCTGGATGAACCTCTACGCCCTGCTGGCCATCTCCACCGCGCTGGCGACGGTCACGGGCGTGCAGGAAGTGGTCACCTTATTGCGCACCACGCTGGCGACCGAGAGTGAAGGTTCGCTGGTCTACTTCTACATCACCGTGCTGCTGATGTTCTTCTGCTACTGCTATCCGATTGCGCTGCTGGCTCGTCGGCTGGAAAACCAAACCAAAGGGGATGCAATATGATCGATCGCGCTACGTCCCTGATCGAGCTGGACCATATCCATAAATCTTTTGGCAACACCGAAGTGCTGAAAGGCATTTCGTTACAGGTCAATAAAGGCGAAGCCGTGTGCATCATCGGCCCTTCCGGGTCGGGAAAGTCCACTATTCTGCGCTGTATCAACGGCCTGCTGCCCGTTGACGAAGGCTTTATCCGCGTGGGCAACCATCGGGTGCACGAACTGCAAAATGAAAAAGCGATGCGGCCGCTACGCCATCAGGTGGCGATGGTGTTTCAGCAGTACAACCTGTTCCCGCACCGGAGCGTGCTCGATAACGTCATGATGGCGCCCATGCAGGTGCTGAAACATGGGCGTGAAGAGGTGCGGGAACGCGCGCTGCGGCTGCTGAAAAAGGTGCGGCTGGACGGTAAAGAAGATTGCTATCCGGGCGAGTTATCAGGCGGGCAGCAGCAACGCGTCGCCATCGCCCGCGCGCTGGCCATGCAGCCGGAAATTATTTTGTTTGACGAGGTGACCGCCGCGCTCGATCCGGAAACCGTCAAAGAGGTGCTAAACACCATCCGCGAGCTGGTGGACGAGGGGCTGACCTGCCTGCTGGTGACGCATGAAATGCGCTTTGCCCGTGAAGTGTCGCACCGCGTCTGCTTTACCGATAAAGGCAAAATAGTGGAGATGGCGCCGCCGGCCCAGCTCTT
>Ga0157360_1000802_pt1 | contig 11763 bp, 12 predicted proteins | sample AttlaeALBM1_FD_111483 | JGI IMG/M metagenome (GOLD analysis project Ga0157360, IMG submission 111483) | Fungus gardens microbial communities from leaf cutter ant in Ribeirão Preto, State of São Paulo, Brazil - Atta laevigata ALBM1 | ecosystem: Host-associated > Fungi > Mycelium > Unclassified ... | reverse complement strand
CAGCGACCGAGGGTTGGTAATATGAGAGTAAGATTGAGCAAGGTCCAAGGTGGACAGTACTCTAGATGTGGAATCGAGTTCTAGTGTCAGAGAGCCAAACTCCATGCCGGAATTAAGCCAACTACTCTTTGTTCAGCGTTTAGACAAAGAGAACTCGATAGAGTCCTCGTTAGATTTTCTACACTACTTATACAACTACTACATGGTCTGTGCACTATTTTCCCACACCTATCATGTGACTCATCATGTGACATCATGTGATGTGACTTTGTGACTTTCTGTCATGTGACTGTGACTATGTGACACTTGTGATGTAACACTTTCCCGTACTTCCTTCTGTGTAGTAAGTCCAAGATAAAAGAAAAGAAAAGAAAAGAAATATAGATAATGACTTAGCCGTTTTGCCAAGTCATGACACTACTCCAGTCGCCCTTACAGCAGAATTAGATCTCATTATCAGAGCCCCGGAAACTCTTAGTGGACAGCCGCCCTCTGGTCGCCCTCTGCTAACAACTCCGGCTCTCTGATCACTCCACTCCAAGAGAGATGTCGCTCCCTGCGGACACCCTCCTAGCCGTCGCCGACGCCTTGGGCTATCTGCAGCACCATCTCCAGGAGCTGACCGAACGTTAGAACGCTTTGGAACACACTATCAACGCTACCCTCGCGGGCCTGACGGCCCAGCTACAATAACTTACTCAACTTATGATCGCTCCTGCCCCGACAGTCGCTCCGCCTCCGATACCCACGTCTCCGTCTCCTGTCAGCCCTCCTTCACCTATTCCGTCCGCCCCGTCCAAACAGTAGACAAGGCCAAAACTCCCTTCTCCCCTGACTTCTCTGGTGAACGGAGCTCTGGTCGAGCCTTCTTCAATTCCTGTACGTTATACCTACACCTGGCCCTAGAACAGTTCAGCTGTGACGAGGAGAAAATCTTGTGGACCCTCGCCTTTTTCAAAGATGGACGAGCCGCGAAATGGTCTGAGAACCTCTTTCGCCAGAAAGCAGACACCGGCATCTTTCCCATCCAATCCTGGGCCCACTTCGAACAACAATTCCAGAGTCAATTCTTTCTGGTCAATGCGGAAGCAGACACCGTCAATGCTCTGGAGGGCTTCTCTTATTATCAAGGACACCGGATGGTAGACGACTACTTAGACACCTTCCTGACCTTGGTCTCCGACACCGGATACACTGACCCCTGGACTCTTGTGGTAAAGTTCCACCAAGGCCTCAAGACGAGCATCCAGAGCCAGATCGCTACCATGCCCTTCAGACGACCCACAGACACTGATCCAGAAGCCTGGTATGCATCTGCCCAGAGGATCGACCAAGCACAGCTGACCAATGAAGCCTTCCAATCCACACTCCGGTCAACAACGACGGCCCCTGCATGCTCCGCTCTTCCTCGGTCTGCCCCTCTTTTGACGTTCCACGTTCCACCATCCACTCTGCCCCCCCATTCCACTGAGACCCACTCCTCCCATACCGTCCAGAGGAATACCTATGGACGTAGACACAGTCCGGAAGGCGCGCTCTCTACCTCTGCAAGGCTGCTATTGGTACAGAGAGGCCAACTACCTCGTAAGGGACTGCCCCCACCACTTGGACGTCCGGAAGTTAACTATGGAGCAACGGGAAGAATTGATTGAAGATTTGATGGCCTTGAAAGATGCAGTGGAAGAAGAGGAAGTTGACCCCTCCCCAGAGGAGGATTTTGTTTAGTGCAGCCAGCGAAAAGTGCGCCCCAGTCGCTGTTAGTAAATAGGTTTGCTGTATTGAACGTAGAAGAAGTCAATACAGATATCTGTGAACCTATAGACGCACTCCCCCCCTCTGCTCTGGTCAGGACAGCCCTGCCTCAGAGACCCAAATGGGAAAAGAGACTCCCCAAACAACTCTCCATCAATACCCTCGACGCCCGTGGAACGTCTATCATCCTCCCTATAGAGATCAGTACCACAGATACTAGCGAAGTACACTCCGTCAAAGTGCTTTTGAACTCCGGAGCCACAGGCAATTTCATAAATAAAGATTTTGTCTGTACGAAGGGTATTAGCACCCAGAACATCTCTCGTCTCATACCAGTGTTCAACGTGGACGGTTCCCCTAATGAAGCCGGACAGATCTCGGAGGTGGTAGACGTGGTCCTCCATTATAAAACCCATTCCGAAAGGATGCTCCTCGCCATCTCTAACCTCAGGAAGCAAAGCATGATCCTCGGTTACACCTGGCTCAAGGACCATAATCCGGAGGTCAATTGGCAAACTGGAGAAGTGCAAATGAACCGATGTCCCCCCCAATGTGAAGGATGCCGCGCAATATGGAAGGAACAAGCGTCGCAGAAGAAAGTGGAGGTTAAAGCCGTCAACATCTGTCGATCCGGACCCTCTCTGGAGTATGTGGAAGACTCGGAAGAAGACGAGATGCCCCTCCAGATATGCGAGGTTGAATACAAGCCAGGGGACCAATTCTTCATGACGAGGATCCTTGCAGAACCCGCCGTAGAAGACCTTCGTGCTACTTCTACGATCTCCCAGAAACTTGCGGAAGGAGCCCGTCGAGCCTCGGAAATGCGGAAAGGACTTCCCACCCTACCTGACTGTGCTAAAGGATTTGAATCAGTGTTCGCAAAGAAAGACTTCGACATCCTCCCGGAGCATAGGCAGTGGGACCACGCTATTGAGCTCGTTCCGGGCTCTGAGCCTAAATTATCGAAGGTTTACCCCCTGTCTCCGGTGGAACAAAAGGAGTTGGACTCTTTCCTGGAAGAGAACCTGCGTACCGGACGAATTCACCCTTCTAAGTCTCCTATGGCAGCCCCAGTATTCTTTATCAAGAAAAAGGACAGCTCACTCCAGTTGGTTCAGGACTACCGAGCACTCAATTCTATGACGGTCAAGAATAAGTACCCCCTCCCACTCATCTCCGAACTCGTATCGCAACTCTGCGGAGCCAGATACTTCACCAAGCTGGATGTCCGTTGGGGTTTCAACAATGTCCGTATCAAGCCCAGAGACGAGTAGAAGGCAGCCTTCCGGACCAATCGAGGCCTGTTCGAACCCTTGGTAATATTCTTTGGTATGACCAACAGCCCTGCCACCTTCCAAACCATGATGAACGACATCTTCCGGGACCTCATAGCAGAAGGTATCATGGTGGTCTACCTGGACGACATCCTGATCTTTACTAGGACGGAAGAGGAGCACGCGAAGGCTATCAGATGGGTACTACAGGTCCTACAGGAACACAAACTTTTCCTCCGCCTGGAGAAATGTGAGTTCTGCAAGGAGCAAATCGAGTACTTAGGACTAGTCATATCGGAGAACGAAGTTTCCATGAATCTGGTCAAGGTCGTGGGAGTCCAAGAGTGGCCCACTCCGGAAAACAAAACGGACATCTAGGCTTTCCTAGGCTTTGTCAACTTCTACTGAAGGTTTATCCAGGACTTCTCTGCTAAAGCTTGACCTCTCTTCGACTTAACACGCTCCGAACAAGTCTAGACGTGGAGTGGAAAGGAACAGATGGCCTTCGAGGACCTCAAAACAGCGGTGACCACTGCTCCAGTGTTGGTGTCTCCTCAGGACTCGGAGCCCTTCTGGGTCGAAGCGGATAGCTCGGACTTTGCCACAGGAGCAGTCTTGTCTCAGCGGTCGACGACGGATGGAAAATGGCACCTCGTAGCATTCTACAGTAAGTCCTTGTCCTCCGTGGAGTGGAATTACGAGATCCACGACAAGGAGATGCTGGCCATCATCCGTGCGCTAGAAGAGTGGAGGCACTTCCTCGAAGGAGCGACCCATCTGGTAGAGATCTGGACCGACCACAAGAACCTCAAGTATTTCATGACGGCCAAGAAACTTAACCGTCGTCAAGCCTGTTGGTCCTTGCATTTGGCTAGGTTTGACTTCCTGCTTCACTACCGCCCCGGACGTACCATGGGCAAACCGGACACACTGTCAAGGAGAACCGATCACGGAAACGGAGCCTTGAACAATGAGAACATAGTCCTCCTTCGACCGGAATTCCTCACGGTACGTGCTCTGGAAGGGGTAGAACTGGCAGGCATAGAACAGAAGATCTTGTCCGACATTTGCAAAGATAACCGGAACAGAGACTAAGAGGAACCCATAGCTAAGGCAGCACGAGAGCTCCGGAGCTCTGCCAACGAGGCAATACACTTCTCAGAGTGGTCGAACATAGATGGCCTACTCTGGTTCCGAGAGAAGATATACATACTGTGGAGTCCGGACCTGTGCAGACAGATCATAGCCCTTTGCCATGACACCCAGATCGCAGGACACCCCAGATGCTGGAAGACACTGGAACTAGTCTCCCGAAACTACTGGTGGTCCCAGATGTCTAGGTACATTGGCCAGTATGTGAGTACTTGCGATCTTTGTCTCTGGACTAAACCTTGGCGACATTCTCCTGTTGGCGAACTTCAACCGCTCTCCGTTCCAGATGCATGGTGGGACACCCTCAGTGTCGATTTTGTAGTCAAACTCCCAGAGTCTTCCAGACACGACGCTGTCATGACGGTCGTGGATACTGTCTCCAAAAGGGTATACTGGGACCCTTCAAAATCAAACGCCAAGTAGGACTGTTAGCCTACCGACTCAAGTTGCCCCACGGATTGAGACAGTTGCACCCGGTGTTCAACGTGGTCAAGTTGTCCGCCGCTCCAAACGATCCGATACCAGGAAGGAAGCCACAAGCCCTGCCGCCACCTATTGTCGTCGACGGAGAACCAGAGTGGGAGGTGGAAGAGGTGTTGGATAGTCGCTGGCACCGGAGGAGGTTCCAGTTCTTGATTAAGTGGAAAGGGTTCGGCAGAGAGCACAACTCTTGGGAGGTGGCCTCCGATATCAAGGCGCTAGACCTCGTTGCGGAATACTACCAAAGGCACCCAGCCGCCTCAAGACACATCTGCCGGACGGACTTTGACACTCTTTTCAAGTCCGGAACCATTGCTTCGAGGTGCAGCAACCTTGGAAGGGGGGTAAATGTAAGGGGACCCCTAATCCATGACTCTGGAGCCTGTTCCAGTCCTCCAGAGTGATTCTGTAGCTGATCCAATATTACTACGTAATATTGGGTCTTACTCCCATCATTCCGAGAGCACTCCATTGCCACCCAATGCACTTTTCTTGTTCAGACCCTGGTTACCGATGCAGGGACACGAAGACGCTGTAGTATATAATGTAGATTATTTCCTCCAGGAGCCTCATCTAATTCTCTGAGGAATCTCCTGGAGGTAGGTTGTAACTATACTTTATACATTGTAATTAACTGAGGAATCTCCTGGAGCTCTACTCTGGTTGCCCTTACAGGTGGCCTCAAATGTCTAGGTACATCGGACAGTATGTTAGCATCTGTGATCTCTGCCTCAGAACAAAACCAATAAGATAGGCTCTAGTGGGTAAATTGCACCCTCTCCAGATCCCAGACTTGCGGTGGGACATGCTTAGTGTGGACTTTGTCATGGAACTCCCTCTCTCCTCCAGACATAATGCAGTGATGACAGTGGTAGACTCAGTGTCAAAACAAGCATACTTCATTCTAACGCACATGACAGTGATAGTGGAGGGAGTAGCCAGGCTTTTCCTACATCAAGTCTGGAAGCTCTATAGTCTTCTGAAGTGTGTAATATCAGACTATGGACCTCAGTTTGTAGCTTGTTTCACCAGAAAACTCTACTGCCTGCTAGGAATAAAGTTGACATCTTCTATAGTCTGGTATCCTCAAACCAACAGACAGACAGAGTGTGTCAACCAAGAATTGGACCAGTACCTCCAGCTCTTTGTGAATAAGCAGCAAGACAATTGGTATGACCTCTTATCTATAGTAGAGTTCCAATACAACAATCATGTCCACTCTACTACCCAATAGCTGTAAGGGGACATCTAGGGTACGCTTAGTCACCACTGAGGGTCTGTTCTATTAGTGGTCTACTGACAGTCGTGTATGCGTTCCCATTGTTCCTGTCTTCTCTCTGTCTGTGTCATGCGGTGCGACGCCTTCTATTCTAATATTAGGACAATGTGATTACTGATCCATGTGCTCATGTGATGGTACGTGTGATCGTCTAGTGTAGAAGTATATATACTAGCAAGCTGTCGTAGATATACTTCACTTGAATCTCATCTTAGCTTCTGGGACCTTTACCTAGCTTAAGGAGTAATCGCCTCTGAGTGGTTCCCTAACAATAGCCTCTGTTCCTGCTCAACACTAGATGGCTTCCTTGCATAGGCTTTGAACCTTGACAGGACCCTTCCATTCTAGAGACAGTCAATGAATTCACAGAAAGAACAAAGACAGCAATCAAAGAAGTAAAGTTTGCGATCTGCAAGGCACAAGACAACATGAAAAGATACTACATGTTATGAACATTAAGTGAGACTATAATTATTATCAGCCATCATCTGATAATGAGTGGCTAGTAGACAAGATGTTGGCAATGCTAGATGAGGATATTACAATGCAGTAATGCATTGAATGTCTGAAGACTCTCACAAACAATTAACTTATAGTATGGACAGGACTCTTTGGAGAAACCTCAGACTATTTTCTCTCTCTATCTTTGGACTTGTGCTAAATGGGACAACATCAGACTAATCCATTATTAGACACTGACTCGACTTGTCACCTTTATGACTTCTGTCACTAGACTGTCACTTAACTAGTCACCTTTAGTTACAAGTAGTGTTACCACATTATAACATAGTCACAATACCTAGTTAGGATAAATACAGACCAGAAAGAAAAGAGAACAACAAGTTCTGTAAAGGCAACTGGAGCAGAACACTCTAGGAGATTCCTTAGTTAAATTATACTCTATGAAATATGTTACAACCTACCTTCAGGAGATTCCTCAGAGAATTATATGAGGCTCCTAGAGGGAATAATCTACAATATATATATTATAGTGTCCTCGTATTCATGCTTTTGGTAACCAGGGTCTAAACAATGAAAGTATGTTAGGAGGCAACGGAGTACGCTTAGAACAATAGGAGTAAGACCAAATATTATGTAGTAATATTTGATCAGCTGCAGGGTCACTTTAGAGGACTAATATGGGCTCTGGAGTCATGTGTGAAAGGTTCCCTTACAAGTTCTCTCTTTCTGTATTCCCTCTGTAAAATTTTACTCTGAGGAATTGGTACTCTTACTTGTCTTAGGACAATCTCAAGGGTGCTACTCAAAGTCTTGTTGACATCTCCTCTCTAATATAACTTCACTGAAAATCTTAACTGGATCCTTTAACAAGGAGCATAAAGATATCAAGTGTTAGATATAGGCTTCAAGTTGAAACACATATTCAACTGTAAGGTTTAGAGTTTTAACACTACAACTGACAAAGAACTTTGGCTCTAGTGTTCAACCATGGCAACAAAGTCTTCCTTGATGTATCAGATATTCAGACTATGTGCTCTTCACAGAAACACAACTCAAAGTAGGACTCATTGTAGAGTCAAACTCAAGATATGCAGCACCATGTTTCTTCATACCAAAGAAAGATGAAACATTACGATTGGTACAAGACTATAGATGGCTAAACCAACACATAATCAAGGATAAAACACCACTACCCCTGATCAATAAAGTAATTGACAAACTCAAAGACGCAAAATACTTCAACAAATTGGACCTAATCTGGGGATACAACAATGTATGGATAAAAGAAGGCAACAAATGGAAAGCGGCCTTTTTGACAAACAAAGGACTATTTGAACCACAAGTGATGTACTTTGGACTGTGCAACTCACCAGGAACATTTCAATGGATGATAACAAGTATCTTCTAAGAACTACTACATGAAGGAACCCTTGCAAACTACATGGATGACTTTGTAATCCTGGAAAAAACAGAAAAAGAGCTAGAAGAATGCACAATCAGGTTCCTCAAAATAGCAAAGAAACATAATTTGTGTTTCAAACAGTCAAAATGCGATTTCAATGCCACAGAAATACCCATACTAGGGGTACGAGTTGGAAATGAAGAAGTACAAATAGAAGAAGAAAAAGTCAAAGCAATCAAGGAATAGAAGACACTAACAAAAGTAAAGGATGTCGAAAGCTTCTTAGGCTTTGCAAACTTCTATCGACAATTCATCAAAGATTTCAGCCACATTGCAGTACCATTAAATTGACTAAAAGGAAAAGGAAAATGGAAATGGACAGAAGAAGAACAGAATGCATTTGAAGAGCTGAAACAAAAAATAACCATGCAACCAGTATTGGCCCTACCCAGAAGAGAAAGAAAATTCAGGGTAGAAGTAGATGTATCAGGACATGCAATTGGAGGAGTCCTTTGACAAGAACAAGAAGGCAAATGGAAACCAGTCACTTTCCTATCAAGAACAATGTCACCCACAAAAAGAAACTATGAAATATACGACAAGGAACTACTGGCAATAGTCAAAGCACTAGACAAATGGTGACAATACCTATTAGATGCAGTCGAGAAATTTGAAGTATGGATAGACCACGAAAATCTTAAGTACTTCAAAGAACCACAATGGTCAACAAGCAAGATGGTATCTGAAACTACAAGACTACGACTTTACCCTATGACATATCCCAGGAAAGACAAATATGAAAGCAGACACATTGTCAAGAAGGGAGAAAGTGGATACAAAAGAAGACAATCAAGACATATAGATGCTCAAAGAAGAGTTATGGATACGACGAACAACAAGTCAAGATGGAATACCTATTGTACTACTCAGACAAGAACATCTACAAATAAGAGAAGAAGGAATACAAGAATGAATCAAGAAAATCCAAACAAGGGAACAAGAAGTAACAAGACAATTGGAGAAAAAAGATAGACAATCATGGGAAGAAAACGGAATCGTCTACATAGATGGCAAGATCTATGTTCCAAGAAACAGACAACTTCAAGATGAAATATTCAGTGATAACCACAACCCACCAGATGTTGGATACCCAGGACAACACAGAATGATGGAATTAATCAAGAGAAACTATTGGTAGCCAGGAATACACAATGATGTATGAAAATACGTCCAAGGATACCAAGAATGTTAACAGAACAAGGTGCAATACATGAAGAAAGCAGCACCTTTATACCCCTTACCCACACCAAAAACACCATGAGAGAAAATCAGCATTGATGTTATAGGACCCCTGCCAAGATCAGAAGACAAAGATGCTATTTTTGTAGTTGTAGACTGGTTCTCCAAGATGATCAGACTCATGGCTACAACGACTTCAATCTTCTCAAGTAAAGTAGCAAGGATATATCGGGACGACATATGGAAAATACATGGCATACCAAAGAAGATCATCAGTGATAGAGGACCCCAATTCGCATCAACATTCATAGGAGAACTGTGCAAAGCATTAGAAATCAAAAAAGCAATGTCAACGGCCTATCATCCACAAACAGATGATCAAACAGAAAGGATCAATCAAGAAATTGAAGTGTTTTTAAGACACTACATTAACTACAAACAAGACGATTAGACAAAATAGCTAGCAACAGCAGAATTCCAGTATAATGACAAAGAACATACAGCAACAGGACACTCTCTATTCTATATGAACTATAAAAGACACCCCTGGAAAGGAAACCTAACAGTGGAAATAGAGATACCAAGCTTGGAAGATTTACTAAAGAAAATGAAAACAACGAGAGAAGAAGCAAAAACAGCAATGGAAAGAACAAAGGAAACGATGAAAAGGCAATATAACAAGAGAACATGCCAATCACAAGGTCTCAAAACAGGAGAACAAGTATGGCTAGAGGCAAGAAACATTCAAACAAACTGACTCTCAAAGAAGCTAGACCAAAAAAGATACGGACCCTTCACAATCAAAGAGGAAATCAGACAGGGAGCATATAGGCTAGAACTTCCAGAAGAATGGGCCATACACGATGTTTTTAATAAAGACCTGTTAACACGTTGTAAAAATGCAGAGTTTACAAGTCAACACAAGGATCCAGCACCACCACCTGATATTATCAATGAGGAAGAAGAATATGAAGTAAAAGAAATCAGAGAACATCGTAAAAAAAAAAGAGGTACTCAATTCCTAGTGCACTAGAAAGGATATGGAAATGAACATGACCAATAGATGACAGAAACAAATTTGGAACACGTAAAAGAGGCAATTCAAGACTATTGAACACAGCTTTCGAGACGAAACCTATAAAAGAGAGGACTAAAGGTCATTTTTTTGACATCTCAAATGCATACCAGCACTCGAGAAATACTTTCAAACATGTCTTCTTTTACCAATGCTGCTACAAATGCCTCTACTACTGCTACCTCCCTCACCTGGAACTAGGAAACCTATAACAAGATCATACGTCATAACAACAAAACCAAGGATTGGGCAAGCAAAATGGATCACATTATTCAAGCCATTGAAGCTATGGCAGGACTCGAAGAAAAAGTGGAAGAACTAGTCAGAATGGCCGACATTATCAACAATACTATGGCAGATGCAGAAACAGGCACATTACTTGCTAGAGAAAGATATCATACAGATATTGCCACACAGTTCTACGAAGTGGCTGAAACACTTAGGCTTATATAATACAACCTAGTCAATAAACTTACAACATGCCAAGGTCAAGGATATCCAACAATTGACAATCATATTCGAGGATTACAAGAATCATTCACTCATACCAATTGATTCACTTCTCTTCCACGAGTCAAACTAACAGTTCCTCCAAAAGAAAACAAAAAAGAAGAAGAAGAAGTCATTTTAATATGTCCCTCTCTACCACCAAACGATAAATCCACAACTACATTATCAAGCAATGAATCAATAGCCTCAGTATCTGAAACTCCCAACACACAGTTATCAGAGGAAATCGACAATCTCATCACAAGTTTAAAACGATTCAAAACTCCATCCAATGTTACTTGCTTTCTATCACCTGCAGAATATCACACCATCAGCAGAAATGGAGAAAACAGTTCTAGATATTGGAACTAGATCGTTAAAGGATTGCTTAAATCAAAGCAAAACTCCGAAACAGTATGAAGGGGATTCAAAATACCACTATATGCAGGAGGACCACTATACAAACTATGGTTCATATCAGAAGCAGCAAATGAAGGCTATATCGTGGGACCACAGAAAAAGTCAGTGGCTATCTACGCTATGGGAGAAGAAAGGTTGTAGAAAATTCATGAGAACATGAACCCTAAGAAGGAGGTATTGTAATAATCGACCTTATTTCATACAGGTGTTTACCATGATGCAACCACATAGACCACTTCTTTGTTTCATATTACTTCATATATCTAATGGCTCAGTCAGCACCTCACTGGTAGGGCATGTTCTTTACTCAGCAGACCTCATGTCTACCACATGTATTCCTCATTCACTCCTCATGGTACATAGGTATATACGAGGTTTTCATCTGGGCCTCCGGCTCTTCTTGAACCCTCTACTAATTCTGCGTTATTAAGTTTGTGTTGAAGTCAGTCTGCTATGCTCCCTTCCTATAATAGTCTATGCAGCAGTAGATAGTGTTGTCCATCAGGTCACTTTGCTCCCTTCCAACAACGGTCTGCGCAGCTGCAGATAGTGTTGTCTATCAGGTCGCTGTGCTCCCTTCCTTCACTGGTAATTTGCACTGTTGTAAGTCAGGTCACTCTGCTCCCTTCCTACAACAGTAAGGCCACAGTCAGTTTGTAAATTGTATGTCAGGTCGCTATGCTCCCTTCCTTCACTGGTAATAATTTGCACTGTTGTAAGTCAGGTCGCTTTGCTCACT
>Ga0157360_1000800_pt1 | contig 11776 bp, 4 predicted proteins | sample AttlaeALBM1_FD_111483 | JGI IMG/M metagenome (GOLD analysis project Ga0157360, IMG submission 111483) | Fungus gardens microbial communities from leaf cutter ant in Ribeirão Preto, State of São Paulo, Brazil - Atta laevigata ALBM1 | ecosystem: Host-associated > Fungi > Mycelium > Unclassified ... | reverse complement strand
TTACTCATAGATAGTCATTTGTCCTTTTCTTAGAACAAAGAACAGCCTCCATATGGTTAAGTTATCACTATTTCTAGCACAAAGGCACTACCATATGTAGAACAATAGGTAGTAGCATGTGATAATCTGTCCTAGTACACAGACTATCACAATTATGTATATAAGAACTCATAGTCTGAGGATTAGACCTCAGACTTGACAACATCTTTTGTCACTTGCCTAACTTTGCATTTTTGAACTCTTTAAAGTATCAAAGCACCCATCACAAATAGTAAGTGATCATTTGTGATATGGTCTATATATTCTTTACTTGTGACCCCAACTAAACTCTGTGACATCATGTGATGTGACATGTGATGTGACTTCTTTGTGACTAATGTCACATCCTATCACAAAGTGTGACATGACTTTCCCATGCTATTTATAAATAAATAAATGAAAAGAAAAAGGAAAGAGAAAAAAAAATAACTTAGAGAAATGATTCATGACACTCCAGTATATCCTTTGTCATTTTTAAATTGTCTTTTCTTTAACCATGCTTTCTGTAAGACTTTAGCTGTGATAAATTAAATCCACTCCAAGTCTAAGTTGACAAAGAGAACTCAATAGAGTTTCCATTTGATTTTCTATACCATATATACAACTACTATTATGGCTATACACTTCACTTCTCATGGTCCTCATGTTACCATCATGTGACTGTGACTTGTGCTGTGACCATTTTTGTGACCAATGTTACACTTTTGTGACTTTGTGACAGTAATGTGACTCCTTTTCCATGCTCCACCTTCATAGTAGTGATTTAACTAAATAAAAGAAAAGAAAATAGAAAATAACTTAGCCATTTTGCCAAGTCATGACAAAGAAAGTAGACAAAGCTGTTGATGATGATGTTACTTGGTCTCATTGATTGCTTGTATTAGTCACACTATATGACTATATGCTCATGGGTTTGTACTTCTACTTTACTGCAAGGGTAGCTAGTAGAGAAGTTTGGGAAGAACCTTTGATGGTATTTGCCAATAGGGGCATGTCCAGTGGTCATGTGAGTAAATTGAGCACATAAGGAGTTGAAAAATCCTATGGATAGTAGCCATGACCCCCCCTTTGCATAGGTGAGTTTTAAAACTTGTTCTTTTTTATCTTCAAAGTCAAGGAATAGTTGGCTCTTCTTTTGGCTGGATGAGAATGATGTTTTCCATTCCTTGAGGATGTCATCACATTCCTTCTTTTTACTGAACAGAAAGGAGTTCTTACTGGGGAGGGTTGGTATCACAAACTTCATTCAGCCATATCTCCATCAATTCTTCAACAATTCTTACAGTCTCAACAGTACCCAGAAGCCCTTGGAAAGACCTTCCAATTGATACCAGTCACATCTCAAGGTGATCAATAATGGCTGAGATATCAGGTAGATCAACAGGTAACTACCATAGTACTGTTTATTAAATTGCTGATATCTCAGAAACTACCATGATCTATACTTTGCTTTTAGGCACCAGAAAAGCCCTTTTCATACCACTCAGAATGAGCTTAAAATGGCACTGAGGCAATTAATATTTAGGAGATATGAAGGCCTTAATGTTTGTACATGAACTTCATTAATTATTTATTGATAGTTATCTGTCCTTTTCTTAGAACAAAGGACAGCCTCCATATGGTTAAGTTATCACTATTTCCAGTACAAAGGCACTACCATATGTAGAACAATAGGTAGTAGCATGTGATGCTCTGTCCTAGTATACAGACCATCACAATTATGTATATAAGGACTCATAGTCTGAGGATTAGACCTTAGACTTAATAACATCTTTTGTCACTGTCTATCTTCACATTTTTAAGCCTTTTGAATATCCAATCTTCAATCACAAATCAAGTAAGTGACCATTTGTGATAGTTAGTGTGTTATCAGCAGCTTTTACTTGGTCATCAACTAGCTTGTGTCTGGGCCACTCAGCTTTGCTTGGGTAGTACCAGAAATAGATGGTTTTTTGCCTGTCTCTTCCTAGAAACAATTTTATGTTAAATATGAGTGGTAGAGCTATGTTTTGGAAGGGGTTGACATGCAATTCTAGGATTTTCTTTGCAGCAATGATGGAGTCAGTGATAACAGTGATATCATGGGTATTGTTTATTTCCATAGCTGGAGTGAGGCTGATGTATATAGCCATGAGTTCAGCTTTAACAGGCATGATGTTCATAGCCTAGATTTGGGGTTGATTGACAATATGGTTATTGAGCCAAATGTGGGCAGTGGCTGTTACAACATTGGATTTCTTGACACCTCCATCAGTGATGACAGTGGTATGGTGTGGTAGATATTGTGATTGGCAAAAGACAATATTGAGGTTGTCACAAACTTCATTTGGCTATATTTCCATCAATTCTTCGATGATTCCCACAGTCTCAAAGCCAGCTTAAAGCCCTTGAAAAGACCTTTCGATAGATACTAGTCACGTCTCGAGGCGATCAATGATGGCCGAGATATTAGGCAGATCAATAGATAACCACCATGGTACTATTTATTAAATCACTAATATCTTGGAAACCGCCATGAGTAATGCTTTGGTTCTAGGCACATCAGAAGCCCCCTTTATACTGCTCAGAATGAGCCTAGAATGACCTCAAGGCAATCAATATCAGTAGAGATATAAAGGCCTCAATGTTTGTACATGGACTTTATTAATTACCCATAAATAGTCATCTGTCCTTTTCTTAGAACAAAGGACAGCCTCCATATGGTTAAGTTATCACTATTTACAGCACAAAGGCACTACTATATGTAGAACAATAGATAGTAGCATGTGATGATCTGTCCTAGTGCACAGACTATTACTTTCATATCTCATAGTCTAAGGATTAGACCTCAGACTTAACAATATCTTTTGTTACTTGTCTAACTTCACATTTTTGAACTCTTTAAAGTATCAAAGCACCCATCACAAATAATAAGTGACCATTTGTGATAGAGGTCCTGAATATGTTTGAACAAGTCCTCATCACTAAAAGAAAAAGGGGAATGAAAAGCTATTCTACTAGAGAAATGACCAACTACTCTCAAACCAGAGGATAGTAAGGAGTAGAGGAGGTGGAAGGTTTTTGTAATTTCAGATAAGCATTCATTGACATCTTTGATGGGGCTTATGAGTTTGGCCTGCTGTTGGTGTGAGGCTAGATGTTGAGAACTTGTGAGGTGGTTGGTCCTTAGCATACTATGAGTCTAATAGTGAGTTAATTGCATAAGAGGGGGGAATAGAGGCATAGCAGAGATGGTGGTGGCCATTGAGTTTTTGCAGGTGAGAGGAGATAGAAACAAGACCTGTGATAGCTTCTATTCCTTCTAATAGTAAGGTTTGGAAAGCTCCTGTAATCCAGAGAGCAGCTCTACATTGCATCTTTTTTAATTTGGATATATTTTTGTGGATTGGTGCTTTCTTGAAGAACCAGAGTTGGAATCCATATAGGGCAATAGAGAGTACACATGTTCTATACAGAAGTTGGTTCTGGATTGGGAGGATGCCTTGTGAGAAGTTACCTAGGAGTTTCATTGCATTTAGGGTAGAGAGACACTTGGTGGCATAAAAGTGGATGTGGTAGTAGAATGTGAATTTCCTGTTGAAGAAGAAACCTAGATATCACTAGATTGGTTTGGGTATGAGAATAAGACCACTGTCTAAGATAAGATTGATAGAGGGGTTGGAGGGGGTATGTCAAAGACTGTGCAGAGCAGGAGTGGAGTGGCCCAGAGTGGGGTGGAATTACTCTGGAGTAGAAGGGAGTTGACAACAAAAGTGGAAGAACAACCTTGGCCTCAGCTTGTGCACTGTGCCTTGATCTGCTGTCATGTGTGTGGTTGTGCATTTCAGAAGGACTGAATTGTTGTCAGAAGTTCAGAAGAGGAGTAGTATATAGATTAATAGGAATGAGGAGAGGTAAATGACTTTAATCTACAAACTAAGGAACTAGGATGTAACTACTGGAGTACTTATACTAAGTCCAGAATAGGAGAAGTACAAGTAACTAGTCTATATTGTGATCCTATAGGAGTAGACAACAGGAGTTTAGGAGCAAAAAATTAGTAATAATATAAAATAAAAAGGAAATTATATTATTAAATGGGTATTTTCTGTTATATGACAGGGTAACAGGACCTCATAAAGTGAAAGACTTTGGATTTGCTGTATTCTATGACCAGGCTAGAATCTGAGAGAATTTTTGACATAATATTATAGCTACAAAGGAGAAAAGAGAAAGAAAGGTCATAGCTCTTCTTCTGAGAAATTAAAAGACCATTGTCAACAAAAGATAGAATGTCTGTTAGGATTTTTTCTGAGACTTTTTATTCTTTTTTTGAATGGTTTAATAATTGGAGCCAAGTATATAGTAAAGATGATGAGGAATAGAGCTGAGCCTTGGCCTACTCCAACATTGGTGTTAAATAATAGGGAGGAGAAGCTATTCCAAGTATATGTTGTTGACCAATTTGAGTGATAGCTATCAAAGAAACCTATGATGTTAGAGTTAAGACCTGCTTTTTTAAGGCACATAGATAAAAAGTTGTGATTTAGGGAGAGGAAGAATTGGGCAATATTGAATGCAATGATACTTGTATGATACTATTTTAGCCATCTGGTGTGAATAAGGTAAGTGAGGTATATACCTGCATCTGTAGTAGAGCACTGTCTGATGCCACCTAGTTGGTTTGGGTCTAGGAAGCTATTCGATGTTATGTGGAATTGGAGACAGTTACTAATTACCTTTTCAATGAGTTTGCCAATGGTGTTGAGGAGCACTATGGGTCTGAAGGATTTGGGCATGTTATAAGACTCTTTGTTGGGTTTGGGGATGACCACTGTTGTGGCAGTTTTGAAGTGTGATGGCCAGAACTTTAAGTATATACATGTATTAGCAATATACACAAATCTTTTTAGGCAGGCATCATTTATGATGAGTGGCTTCAGGTGTCTCCAAGAGACATGGTCTGGGCTAGGTGTGGAAGAGAACAAGCACTTAGCTATTGCATCTCTGAACTCCTGGTAAAAAAGGGGGGCCACTCAAGAGTATCAGATTGAGAGAGTTCATTTAGAAAGCCAGTGTTGATGGGTCTGTTTTTAGCTGAGTTGTATGAGCTATAGAGGGTATGCCATAAGTTTGAGAGGGAATTGCATGGTTGATCTTCAAAAGTGATGGTTTTGATAGCTGGTAAGGACTTTTTCCTTACCCAGCTCATAAGTGTCAGTGAGCCAACTCCTGAGCTGGAATGAAGCCAACTGCTCTTTATTAGCATTTGACAAAAAGAACTTGATAGAGTTTCCGTTAGATTCTGTACACTATTTATACATGAAGAGTAACCCTAACCCTTTCTTTTATCCCATGCTTCCCTATATATCACTTTCCTCTTGCATGTCTATTAAAAAGAAAAGAAAAGAAAAAGAAAAGAAATATAAATATTAACTTAGCTGTTTTTACCAAGTCATGACAATGAGATCCCATGGTCACTTGTTTGAGGATGCTATTTTATATATCTTTTTATCAAAGAACTTCCTTTTGACCTCATGTATTGTTGACTTGTAGGCTCTTTAGCTTGGTAGGTCTCCCTAATCATAATATCTGTTAAGACTATTAGTATACTCCTGGTTCCTGTAAGGTTCTAGCTGTGATGACTTAAATCTACTCCAAGTCTAAGTTAACAAGAAGAACTCAATAGAGTTCCTATTTGATTTTCTACACTATATATACAACTACTATTGTGGTTATGCATTTCACCTCCTACAGTTCTCATATTCCTTATCATATGACCACTCTGTCATATGTTGTGACCTGTGACATGACCATTCTGTGACCAATGTCACACCTTTTGTAACTTTGTGATAGTGATGTGACTCCTTTCCCACACTTTACCTTTATAGTAGTAATTCACCTAAATAAATGAAAATGAAAATAGAAAATGAAAATAGAAAATGACTTAGCTGTTTTGCCAAGTCATAACAGTTCCACTACTCTTTGGAGTATTTGGTGATATGCTTCAGTTTAGAGTGTTAATCCCATGCATTTTCAAATGTGGTAGCCACCTAGAGTACAATAGATCAGAGGGCTTCTCTGCTCATGATAGCTGACATATTAATGTGTTCTATGCTATCTATTAATGTTTGAGTAAACTCTTTTTCCTCATTGCTGTCTTTTTTAATAGACCTGATGGTAATATCAGTATTTACTTTCTTTATACCTACCTCTATAATGAGGGAAACATGATCTAAAGGCTTTTGCAACTCAGGGTAGATATAACTTGGCAAAATAGCTAAGTTAATATTCATATTTCTTTTCTTTTTCTTTTCTTTTAGTTTCCAATTATTCTTTTTCTTTTTCTTTTTCTTTTCTTTTCTTTTCTTATTAATGGATGTATGAGAGAAAAGTGACTCATAGGGAAGTGCAGGATAAAAGGAAGGGTTAGGGTTACTCTTTATGTATAAATAGTGTACAGAATCTAGCAGGAACTCTATCAAGTTCTCTTTGTCAATCACTAAACAAAGGGCAGTTGGCTTTATTCCAGCTTGGAGTTTAGCTTTTTTACACTAGAACTCAATTTATATCCAAGCACTATCTACCTTAGACCTTGCTCAATCTCTCATCTCATTTAAATCAACCTTTGGCTGTTGATTATCATGATCAGCAGCCACCTTCATACATAGCTGGGCCCTTGGCTTAAGGGGACTTGTCAATCAGTTAGGGATTAACAGTGGAAGTGTAGTACCAAGCTTGGATATTACTACTGAGACCTGACCTTGCAATCAAGTGGTGTTATTAGCTACTATCTTTCTTAGTATAAACCTTGTGCTGTGCTCTATTGTAAGTTAGTACATGCAGAGGAGTGATGGTTACTTCTAGAAGGCCATCTAGAGTAGGGATCTCCTCTGTATAGTAATAGCCATAGTACTATTAGGGCAGTAGTTGGTAAGGCAGTAGATGTCTAGCTGGGTGAAGATCTTGTGCCCCAGTAGATATAACTTTAAGTAAGATCAACCATTTATTCCATACCTCTGTATTATAACTTGGCAAAATGGCTAAGTCATTTTCTATTTTTCTTTGTGTTTTCTTTTCTTTTATTTAGTTAGATCATTACTAAGGTAAAGTATGGGAAAGCATCACATGACAGTTACATAGTCACAAAGCATGACATCAGTCACATATCAGTCATACATTTGGTTACATCACAAGGTCACAGTCATAGTCGCAACATGTGATGAGGTAGATACATGATAGGAATAACATAAGGACTATAGGAGGATATTGCACAGCTACTATAGTAAAATGTATAAGTAGTATACAAAATCAAATAGGAACTCTATTGAGTTCTCTTTGTCAACTCAGATAAAGAGTAGGATTAAGTCTTTGCAGTGAAGAGGCTGTTGTTGCTAGGGGTTTTCTTGTTTTCTTTTTAATTGGAAGTTCCCCAACTACTGTTTAAGTAGCAGTGAAGATAAAAGTTTAAATAAAATTAAGATGTGTGATCCTCCTAAGAAAAGCACCCTAGTTGACACTGTGTATCAGCACAGTGTCCCTCGTGCAAATTTGTGGGAAAATAAATTTAAAAGATAAAGGTTAAAAGAAGTTGTAAAGTTTAAATTCTGCTGATATATTGTGATAGCAGTGATATTTGAAACTTGATTCTTGATTCTAGACTACTATCTTAGCCCTGTGCCTGAGTCCTGCCTTGTCAGGAAAGCTAACTCCAAGCCAGAATTAAGCCAACTGCTCTTTATCAGCATTAGACAAAGAGAACTCATTAGAGTTCTTGCTGTATTAGGTTAATCTATTTATACTACTTTTAGTTGGTCTGTACACTCTTTACTCGTGCTCCCAGCTAAACTCTTGTGACATCATGTGCTGTGACTTGATGTGACATAGTGTGACATGACTTTTCCATACTATTTATAGAAAAATAAATGAAAAGAAAAAGAAAAAGGAAAATAAAAATATCTTAAAGAGGCAATTCATAATATACCTACCTGGTGTTACCCTAATGCCCTGTTTCAAAGTTGTCCTTATAGTAGTACTCTCTGGCTATGTGATCAGACTATCTTTACAGTAGTACTCTTGACTATGTGATCAGATATGAGACTTTGAATTCTCCCTGTATAACTCAACTCCCTAGCAATACTAAACTCTGTCTTAGAGCTCCTATGATACTACTTCTGCAGCTAAGTCACTTGTCCTGTAGTTTCTTTGGTTTGACTCAAAACTGAGTCAAAGCAACTTAATCACTGATCTGATCACTCTAAAAATATATTTCCACTTTGAAAACCCAAATAGAGGAAAGAGGTGACCAAGATTGCTTGCTCTCTTTTTACTAAGTGGGGGTTTTTGTAAGGGAACAACCCTGAGATCGCTTAGATAACCTGGTAGGGTTCGCATCAGCTAGTGTTTCCATGGATCCTCAGAGTCCGCAGTCTATAGTTCCCTTCCCTCTAGTTCAGATCTCCATCATAGTACTACATAGCTATATCTGGTAGTATAGTTATTATTGTCCTGATGTAAGTGTCCATGGTGACTGGCGCACAGACCAGGCTAGTCTAGTATATATAGCTAGTGATGTATGGTAGAATACCTTATCTCAACAATAGTTGAAGCTCCTGGGCTATTCATTGCTTCTACTTAAGATGCCTGCTTTACTATACTGCAGTGTGACTAGGTGCCTCACCGAGTATGCCCTTTACAGTTTTTATAGGTTTAGAGAAATACAAAAAGAAATATATAAAAAATAGAGAAAATAATAAACCCAGTCATAATCTATTATTACAACAATCATTCCAGTAGTGATAGAGAATTCCACATCTTCTTGTCTTTTCTCGATTATTTTCTATTAGTTTTGCCAGGTCTGCTCTGCCCTTGCTAAGTTACTGGATTACCTACCACCAATCCCATGGTGATCTCTCTTTTTCTTTGGCTTATCTCAGTGACTCAGGACCTGACTCTTTTTTTTTTTGCCTAGGAAGTTTTGGAAGTTATTTCCACTACTCCTTGAAGCTCTTTGTTACTCCTTTGTTTCTGATCATAGTAGATCAGTTTTTGATGTACTCCTATTCTTAGCCATCACTGATTGAGTGATGTTGTGGCTATTCTTATCTCCTACCAGGCTGCTGAAAGAGTGCAAAAGGGAATTGCACACTGGGACAAACAAAACAATGATATGCCAGCTCCCAATTGTATGCTAAAGGTCCAAGGGGAGATTATCAAAGTTAAAGGTTTATAAATAAATAGAGAAATAAGAATTATGCGTAGCTCTAGTAAAATATATATTGGTGGTTGTAAAAGGATTGTAAGATCTCTCTAGATTGTCGTCACATAGCCTCCCTAAGGTGTCAACATTTACATACCATAACAAAAGCTCCTCTGGAAAATACAGTTAGTTGATCACTCATGGACCTTCCACACTCAGTTTCCCCCTTGTCTGCATCCCTAACACCAAACCTTATAGGTGTGATGCAATTCAAGTATGCACCTAACCAAGCTTTCCCAGCCTGCTGTCCTCTCTGAAGCCTGCCCAAGTTACATCTGCGTCTTCTCTCTAGATTGAGTTCTAGGTATATTCTGTGTTCTTCTCAAGACACCCTACTAGTCCCAGTCTTCTTACTCTCAATAGATCCACATTCACAATTCCAGAGGCAGTGTAGATGGAGGTAGGAGTCAAGAGGTTCTTCTCCAATCCAATTGCACTCCAGATACTATATTAAAGATATTACAAAGCCCTGAAACTCAAAAAATAAATATAAAAGAGAAACTATTACTACTTTTAGGATTCCATCACCTTCTTTCTGTCCTAAGTCCTCCCAAACTTCCACTGATAACGCGGTCCTCTTCTTTCTTTGTGATGACGTGTTCCCTCACCTAGGCCTTCCTATCAAAGATGATGTGTCTTCATCACCGATTCCTTCTAGAATATTCTTCTGTCTTTCCCTATTATGCTCTTGATGCTGCTTTGCAATTTGGACTTCATTGATCACCTATTAAACTATTAGCAAGTCTCAATAAATGTCTAGTATCTCCAAGTTGCGTTCTAGAGGTCATTTATCTAAATATAATTGATCTGATGCCATCAATGCTTATTTCCAAGCACAAAGTCTATCAGCCTAAGATCTTTATCTGAGTAGTACTGGTTCTAGAGCACAAGTCTACCATCTTTCTAAGTTGGTCCATACCAAAGTGGATCTAGAGCATAGTCTCTCAGTAACTCTCTTAGTAATCTGATACCAGTTTATTCTAATTGTCTCTTGAGGTCTCAACATGAGCTCCAGGTCGGTTATCACCTGCTCAATGTATTTACCATATAGTGTTACATTCTGAGAACATAAAAAGGGTTCTAGAGCGAATTCTAATTAAGATCCCATTAGTATAAAATGTATCAAATATTATATTCCACAGAAAATTTGCTTGTGGCATAACACCGCCAGTTCTGTTCCTTGTGATGGGTATCTCTCCAGTGTAATAAAGCTAAACTCCAAGCCAGAATAAAGCCAACTGCTCTTTGTTGAGCAATTGACAAAAAGAACTCAATAGAATTCCTGTTAGATTTTCTACACTACTTATACAACTACTACATAGTCTGTGCACTACTTTCCCATGCCTATCATGTGACCTATCATGTAATGTCATGTGATGTGACACTGTGACACTGTGACACTTGTGATATGACACTTAAAAGAAAAGAAAAGAAAAGAAATATAAATAATAACTTAGCCATTTTGCCAAGTCATAACATCTGGACTTTTCTACATAAGATTTCTTTTCCCTGACTAAGCTGCTTTTTCTCAGCAATGATACTATGGGGCCATGGGCTCAACTCCGCTGGTTCTCAAGTAATCAGCCTGTTGGTGGTAGTAACCTTATGTTCCCAGGTATACTGCTATATAGTTAGGTAGCTAGCTTTTTGGTAGTGAAGTCTTCTGTACCTTTTCTGCTACCTAGCAGATGATTCTATCTTAGTCCTGCTTCTTGGGGTGTGAATTTGTGAAATTTGGTTAATTTTAGGCCTGAATATATTTTGGGCTTCACAGCAGCTAAGTCCTTATACTGGAACTTGATTTCACTTTTAGCACTGTTGTCAGAAACATATGGAGCAAGAGCAAAGTGACCCGGAGTGGAGTAGAATTACTCCAGAGTAGAAGGGAGTTGATGTCATATTCCAGAAATATAATAATTATGTAATTTCTTTCTCCTAATAATTCTCCTAAAATTAATAATAGTAGGATAGCATAGTAGACTACTCTCCTCCTATTCTGCACTTACTATAAGTACTGAGTAGTTACAGTATAATTCCTCAGTCTGTAAATTAACGTCATCTGGTTCTAATCTTGTCTTGTCCACTCTGACTCCTTCATTTGCCTTCCTAGGACCTCTGTCTTGATAATTTCTATCACTCTGAAATACGTGACTACCTCACGACCGGAGACTGGGGCACAACACATAAGTTGAAGCCAAGATCGTTCAACAAGTCGTTCACCACTCCAACATCCTTATCTGTCCACCAGAGTCTTCTTTCTACTATTGCTAAGTAATTTCTCTCCAACGTAGTACATTACTCTGTTCTGGAGTGTAGTTTCTATCTATCATTTTATACCTCTGTTGTAAGGGGACACCTCCATTTCCACCCCTAAGTACCATGACAACCCTCTGGAGCTACCTTAGCCTGTTTACTAGTGACACTTAAACACACTAGTTTAGCTCCGATCCTGCCGACCCTGACACTGGGGAATATATATAATGTAGAATATCCCTCCAG
>Ga0157360_1000799_pt1 | contig 11782 bp, 14 predicted proteins | sample AttlaeALBM1_FD_111483 | JGI IMG/M metagenome (GOLD analysis project Ga0157360, IMG submission 111483) | Fungus gardens microbial communities from leaf cutter ant in Ribeirão Preto, State of São Paulo, Brazil - Atta laevigata ALBM1 | ecosystem: Host-associated > Fungi > Mycelium > Unclassified ... | reverse complement strand
TGTACTCTAACTTATGTAATAGCTAGAGTGTTTTCTAATAATTAAATAATTAAATGATAGAAAAAGTGAAAATAGTAAGAGAATAAAGGAATATAATCAACTAAGGAAATGAAATGAAAAGAGAAAGAATATCAGCATTCTGCAGGTAGCCCAAAGGCTACCCCCACACTAGTACATGTAGTGGTACAGCTATCTTGGTAAAGTCTTTTATAAACCTCCTGTAATAGTTGGCCAGGCCTAAAAACTTTTGTACCTCTTTGACATTTCTGGGTACTAGCCAGTTTAATATTCTCTCCACCTTTTCCCTTTGCATCTTTACCCCTTTCAGACTGATTACTACTCCCAGAAACTCCACTTCTCTTACTTTCTATTTATACTTTTCTGGTTTTATGAATAGGTTGTTTTTCTCCAACCTCTTTAATACCTTTTCTACTAATTCATTATGCTCCTCTTCTGTATCTATAACTACCAGGATATTATCAACGAATGTTGCTATATCTCCTTAGTTTATGAGATCTCAGAACAAATTGTTCATCATTGTTTGAAAAGTAGCAGGGGAGTTAGTTAATCCAAAGTATATAACCATGGGTTTATAAGCTCCAATGTGCATTGTAAATGCTACTTTCCATTCATCTCCTTCTTTGATCCTGACATTATTATATTCCCACCTTAGATCTAGCTTTGTCAACATCTTCCTCTTTCCTACTTCATCTAGTATGTCTACAATGAGGGATAAGAGATACCCATCCTTTATTGTCTACTGATTTATATACCAATAATCTTATACCATTCTTTGTGTGCCATCCTTTTTTGCCACAAAATATACTGGTGACATTTGGGATGGCTTGGAAGATCAGATATACCCTTTTCTTAATTAATCCTCCACAAATGCTTGTATCTCTTCTCTTTCCTCTCTTGATAATAAGTAAACTTTTCCTTTTTTCAGTACAAATCCCTCTTTTAATTCTATAGCATAGTCCCAGGCCTTTCACACTAGTATTCTTTCTGACTTCTTTTTTCCAAATACTTTTTTCCACTTCCAAAACTTCTTAGGTACCAACTTCTTTAGTACTTCTTTGTCTTTATCTTTTTCTACTTTCTTTATTGCTCTTTCTTCTACCTGCTTCTTTTCACATATGGGTGAGCACCACATCATTTTTACTTCCTCTTTCTCCCAATCTATTTCTGGGTTATGAGCTGTTAGCCACGGCATCTCTAGTATTACTCTTGTCTTCTTTAGGTTATATATATCCATTCTAACTCTCTTTATATGTTCTTTATATTGCACTTGACTTGGTGTATTATAGCCCCTCCTATGTTTGCTATCTTATTCACATTTCGTACTAGGAGAGAGTTCTTTAATTTTTCTATTTTGAATCATTTTTCCTTGGCAAAGACTGTATTTATAAACAGGTCTGTTGCTCCACTATCCAACAATGCTTTTATTGCTACCCCCTCATGACTTTCTAGCTTCTCTAACTCTTCTTTCATCCAGACTTCTCTTAGTGGCCATAGTGTGTACCATACATCTCTTATTCTCTTAGTCATATTAGTAGAATTTATTTTATTGCCTAACTTTTTTGGATATAATATACTACAAATTATTGGAGGCCAGTTGAGAGCTCACTATTCTCCATTGTCTTTTGTCAACTCCTATGATGTTACGCTGTAAGTGAATTTTCCATAGAAGATAACATTTAATAAGCTTTATAACAACAGATTCTTAATTGGAATTCACTCTAGAACCCTTTCTATATTCTCAGAACGTAACATTATATAATGAGTATATTGAGCAGGTGATAATCAACCTAAAGCTTGTGTTGAGACCTCAAGAAGCAATTAAGATGAACTGGTATTGGGTTACTAAGAAAGTTATTGAGGAACTATACTCTAGATCCACTTTTGGATAGACCAACTTAAAAAGATGGTAAACTTGTACTCTAGGACTAGTACTACTCAGATGAAGAACTTAGACTGATAGACTTTGTGCTTGTAAATAAGTATTGATGGCATCAGATCAATTATATTTAGATAAATGACCTCTAGGACACAACTTGGAAATACTAGACATTTATTGGGACTTGCTAACTGTTTAATGGATATTTGAAGAAGTCCAAATTACAAAGCAGTATTAAGAATATGCTAGAAGGAAGTGGTGATAAAAACACATCATATTTGATGGGAAGAACTTGGTGAGGAAACATGTTATCACAAAGAAAGAAAAGGACTGCATTATCAGTGGGATTTTGGGAGGACTTAGGATAGAAAGGAGTCGATGAAATCCTAAAAGTAGTAATAGTTTCCTTTTTATATCTTATTTCTTGAGTTTTAGCCATTTGTAATATCTTTAATATAGTATCTAGAGTACAATGGGATTAAAGAAGAACCTCTTGACTCTTACCTCTATCTACACTGCCTCTGGAATTGTGAATGTGGATCTATTGAGAGTAAGAAGACTGGGACTAGTGGGGTGTCTTGAAAAGAACACAAAATATACCCAGAACTCGATCTAGGAAAAAGACACAGATGCAACTTGGGCAGGCTTTGGAGAGGACAGCAAGCTAGAAAAGCTTGGCTAGGTACACACTTGGATTGTATCACACCCATAAGGTTTGGTATTAGGGGTGTAGACAAGGGAGCAACTAAGTGTGGAGGGTCTATGAGTGATCAACTAACTGTATTTTCCAGAGAAGCTTTTGTCACAGTGTGTAAAGGTTGACACCTTAGGGAGGCTATGTGACAATGATCTAGAGAGATCTTATAATCCTTTTTATAACCACCAACATATATTTTACTAGAGCTGCATATAATTCTTATTTCTCTAATTATTTATAAACCTTTAACTTTGATAATCTTCCCTTGGATCTTTAGTACATAATTGGGAGCTGGCACATCATTGTTTTGTTTGTCCCAGTGTGCAATTCCCTTTTGCACCCTTTCAGCAGGAAGATGGAAGAAGTAAGTACATTTATTAATGTAGCTCAGTTATATCTAAGAATGAAGATAAACAAGGAGACAGCAACAACCCAGATTACTTGGGTGTTATCATATGTATAAGAAGGAGTGGCAGAAATATGGAAAGATAACCTATTGGATGAACTAGCCAAGAAAGAGTCAGAAATAAAAACAGTGGAGATATTGTTCAAAAAGATATAAGATGAGTTTAAAGAAATGACAAAGGAAGATAGAAAAGTAGAGCAGTTGAGAATGATAGAACAAGGAGGAAAAACCTATGACAAGTATGTCTAGGAATTCAAAAAAATTGCTAGGAGAAGTAGTTACAAGGGAAGACCTCTTATCAAAGAATTTAAAAGAGGATTGAATAGAGCCATTAGAAAAAAGTTGGCTGAAGCAGAAAGTCCACTAACCACCATTGGAAAGTGGCAAGAAAGTGCAGTATAGTTAGACAGAAACCAGAGGCAGAGTAAAGCAGAGGAAAGGTTGTTAGGGAGGAATGTAGCATGCCCAGAAGGAAATATATAGCCAAGAGAGAGAGGATATGGAGGAGGATCATACAGAGGAAAAGGAGGACAGATTACATAAAGAGCAAGAAATAACAGTGGGGAATACTAGGGGCCAAGTGTGCTCAGTCAAAGTCAAATGGGTCCAAGAAGAGACCCAAATGCAATGGATGTGGATCAAGGAAGAGAAGAGGATAGAATTTACTACATATATAGAAAGTAGGACCATATGACCAAAAATTGCTGGGAAAGATGGAAAAAGAAGAGGGAAGTAGAAACGCTGCTGAAAAGATGCAAAAGAAAATTGCACACTGGGACAAACAAAACAATGATGTGCCAGCTCCCAATTGCATGCTAAAGGTTTGAGAGGAGATTATCAAAATTTGAAGGTTTATAAATAATTAGAGAAATGAGAATTATATGCAGCTCTAGTAAAATATAAGTTAATGGTTGTAAAAGAATTGTAAGATCTCTCTAGATTGTCGTCACATAGCCTTCCTAAGGTGTCAACCTTTGCACACTGTGACAAAAGCTTCTCTGGAAAATACAGTTAGTTGATCACTCATAGACTCTCCATACTCAGTTGCCCCCTTGTCTGCACCCCCAATACCAAACCTTATGGGTGTGATACAATCCAAGTGTGTACCTAGCCAAGCTTTCCCAGCCTACTGTCCTCTCCAAAGCCTGTCCAAGTTGCATCTACATCTTCTCCCTAGATTGAGTTCTAGGTATATTCTGTGTTCTTCTCAAGACACCCCACTAGTCCTAGTTTTCTTACTCTTAATAGATCCATATTCACGATTCCAGAGGCAGTGTAAATGGAGATAGGAGTCATGTTATCACTAAGTCTTAACGACTCAAGGATCACTTGAGGTGAGTGTTTCAGGAAGAACTCAATAGAGTTCTCCATTGGATTGGACTACTTACTTATACTACTTTTACAAGTGGCTATACACTACTAGTCCACAATCACATGTCCTTCTAGAATGTTCTACAATCACATGACCTTGTCACATGATACAATCGCTTAGATTTCCATGCTTATTTATATCTTGTCTTCATTGTATGACTTGATATTTGCAATCAGGTGTCTGAATGCATGGGAAACTCTTTTCTTCTTAGGGCTCTCATAACAAGTCAAGAGGTTCCTCTCCTATCCAATTGCACATTGAATACTATATTAAAATAATTACAAAGCCCTGAAACTCAAGGAATAAAATATAAAAAGGAAGCTATTACTACTTTTAATATTCCCTCAGCCTCTTCTCATACTAAGTCTGTCCCAATGTCCAGTGATGACACGTCCTTGTGATGACGCATCCTCTTCATTAAATTCTTCCCATCAAAGATGACACGTCTTTATTGTCACTTTTCTCTAGAATATTCTTCCTGGTCTTCCATCACTCCCTTTGATATTGCTTTGTAAAAGGGCTCTCCTTGGTTACCTATTAAGTAGTCAGTAAGCTCTACTCAATGTCTAGTACCTCTGAGTCGCATCCTAGGGCTTATTTATCTAAATATAATTGATCTGATGCCATCAATGCTTAATTGCAATCAGAGTCTATTTATCTAAGTCTGTCGTCCAAACATTACTGGTTCCAAAGTCCTAGTCTGCCATATCTCTAAGTTGGTTCCATCCCATAATGGATCTAGAGCATAGTCCTTTTTATGACTTTCTTCCTAAACCTAATGCCAGCTTATCCTGCTTGCCTCCCAAGGTATCAACATGAGCTCTAGTTTGGTTCTCTCTTGCTCAATGTCTTTATTATATGGTATTACATTCTGAGGATATAGAAAGGGTTCTAGAGCAAACTCCAATCAAGAATTCATTGTTATAAAGTGTATCAAATATTACTTTCTGTGGAAAATTTGCTTACAGCGTAACACTGCTAAATATAGGAGGTCTGGTGACCTTAACTTGGCTCCCTTGCTGTTGTTGAAGCATAGTAGATACCTACTACTACAGGGTGGCAATCATGAAGAGAAGTTGTTCTTCTCTGGTAGGTGGTAGTAGTTAGTGAGAGGTAGACACTACAGTGGGTTCCTCTTATTGTTATTGCTATTGTTGTTATTGGTAAGACATAGGTGATAGTGATGGTGATAATGATAGTGATGGTAAGGAGGATAATAATTTGTATTCAGATGATTCTTCTTTTTCTAGGGCTATTATCTAAGGCTATGTCCAACAGGATGCAAAATCTTTACCTATCTAGAGTCCTATTGCCTTACTAACTACTGTCCTAATAATACAGTATGCAATTACCTCTCAGAAGAGGATCTCTACTCTAAGTAGCTTCCTAAGGAATTATTGCTAATCTCTTATGTATACCACTCATAATAGAGCACAGCACAGAGTTTATACAAATGAAAAAGTAATAAACAACATTTGATTGCAAGGTCAGGACTTGAACAGAGTACTTAGACTTAGTGTCTAGTCTCCTCCCTTAGTCTCTAACTGACCAAGAAGTCTTCTTTACAGCTAGGGCCTACTATTCAAGATACTTGTGAGTGCTATGCTCACTAGTGAGAAAGATAAAAGAGTAAGGAGTAATGAGACCATGAGATGCAAGGTCACCATTGGGTATTGAGTTCTTATGTTATCAAAGAACTATAAAGTTCTCAGTGATCACCCTAGGTAGATGTTCAAGAAGAACTCAATAAAGTTCCCTATTGTATTCTGTATACTACTTATACTTTTACATGGTCCATGCACAAAAGTCTTGCAATCACATGGTTTTCTAGAATGTTCTACAATTACCTGATCTAAACACATGATGTGGTTTACTTAAGTTTCCTATGCTATTTATAGTTTTATCCTGTTATATGTTTTGAGATTGTAAATCAACTGTTCAAAAGCATAGGAAGTTATTTCCTTTTTGGGACTCTCATAACATGTATATTTGGAACAATAGGCTCCATTCTGGTGTTTATATGAGCACCTAGCTTATGTCATTCTCAATAAATTTAGGCTTAAGTTTAACTAGCTATATATTTACCATCTTATCTGACCTCAGTAGTCTATGCTACTTGATAACATCTGAGGTCAGTATATTCACTTGCCTGTTATGTTATACTTTGTTGTAGACACTTTGTCTAATAATAATAAGCTTTCCAAATTGAGGTAGACTTATGTACATAAAAAAGAATTTATGCACATGAAACTGCCTTTGTTAGTCTGAGATATTCCCTTATCATATCCAAGATATCCTATACTAAGACATTACTAGTACATTTTTGTCATAACCCACTTAGATAGTTGAGTAAATGATATATCTCTCTCAGTTGTTTGTTCATCTACTAGGTGACCTTTGAGATGAGCTTCTCATATAACACACATTTGGATACTTTACTAGCTATCATCATATATTCCTTAGTGACTCCTTTACACCACAAAATAAACTAACTCTTGTGTTGTATTAAAATAGATATGACTCTCTGAAATTTCATTTTTGACTCATTTTACATCAGTCTCTGTTTTTGCTATTGTCTGTACAATAAATTATAGTTTGAAGAGCAATATAATAGAATATAAGCTGTATACATTGATAAGCTATAGCTAAATTATAGATAGTAATAGAAATGCCTTACCCCAGATATTACTATCATAACTTGGCAAAATGACTAAGTTAATATTTATATTTCTTTTCTTTTTCTTTTTCTTTTGGACTCATTACATAAGGAAGGAGTGTAGGAAACATCACATGTCACAGTCACATTAAATGATGTCACATGATGAGTGTGGGAAAATAGTGCACAGACCATATAGTAAATGTATAAGTAGTATATAAGAATTGAATAAGAACTTTATTGAGTTCTTCTTATCAACTCAGATAAGAAGTAGAATTAAGCACTCTCTGCTAAGTTCTATACTAGAACTCAATTCCACTACTCAAGCACTATCTACCTTGGATGTTAAGACTCTAGACCTTATAGTTGAATACGTTCAACTTGAAGTCTATATCTAATACTTAATATTTTCATACTCCTTATTAGAGGATCCAGTTAAGATTTTCAGTGAAGTTATATTGGAGAAGAGATATCAACAAGACTTTGAGTAGCACTCTTGATATGTCCTAAGATAGTAAGAGTACCAATTCCTCAATGTAGGTTTTTACAAAGAAAATACAAAAAGAGAGAACTTGCCATTTCCTTTCCTTTTAAGTCTGTATTTATCCTAACTAGGTATGTAATAGTTGTTACAATGTGGTAACACTACTTGTAACTCTAAGTGACTAGTTAAGTGACAGATCAGTGATGAGGATGACAAGTTGAGTCAAGACTGAGTTATTGTCTAATAATGGGTTAGTCCAATGTTGTTCCATTTAGTTCAGTCCAAAGATAGAAGAGAAATAGTCCAAGATTTCTCTGAAGAGTCTTGTTCATACTATGAGTCTGATGTTCTGAGTCTAAGACATTCAATACATTACTGTATTGTGATGTCTTCATCTAGCAATGCCTGTTGAATACATCCTCTGTAGACTATTATTTTGTCTCTTTTTTCTCTCATCATTATCTTCTGATTGATTAGTAAGCAAGTATGTCTTCCAGCACAATTTTTCCTTACACCTTAGTTCTGTATACTACAGACTGAGATAAAGACTTTTATTAAACTGTTTCATATATTATGCTGATATAGTTAGACTTTGTGTTCTAATAGGTTATGGGCCCCATTGTCTAAACCATTAACAGAAGAGAAGCACAAGAACTCAAGTTATTTTAAACCTCATGTTAGATCAAGATGAGCTTAAAACCCAATCACATATACGATATTCCTCATTTGGACAACATAGGTCAAACTACCATAATTAGAAGTATAGAGTCTCAACTGTTCTGTATCTAAGAGGTCTGACTAGAATTGCTAAAGGAACTGAACAATGTTCACTACAAACAACCCTTGATCCAAAGGACCAACCTACTACTACTACTACTTATGAAAAATGGCAGGCATGCAATTATCAGGCAAAAGCAGAAATTACTATGAACTTGTCACAGGAATTGCTCAGTACTGTCATTTTATACACTTTGGCATTAGAGGTATAGAATTACTTGAAAGAGCACTATAAAGAAAAGGGACAATATATGATGGTTCAATTACTTGGAGACATCTTCAGGTGTATCTTTCTTGATACTGTTCTAATAGAAAATCAGCTCAGTCAAATACATCGAAAGGTTCACAAACTCAAGGTTCTTAGACACAATCTAAAGGACTCCCTCATTATAGCAGTAATGGTCATATTGCTGTCAAATTCATATACCTTACTTCAACAATATCTATATATGAAAAAGGAAAGCAAGTTAATAACAGAGTTTGTAACAAAACAGATCTTGATGAAAGAAAATTCTCATGGTGATACTTTATATATTGTATTGATAGGAGATAGTAAGAGAAAGAAGCCTTCTCAGGGTCCTTCTACTGATAGTGATGCAAAGAAGAAGAACATGAAGTGTCACTACTGTAAAAAGAAAGGACATGTCAAATTAGAGTGTAGGAAGTTGAAGGCCAATTAGGTAGCTGGGACAGTTCCTGAGAACAAAAGAGTAAAAGAATCAAAAACCCAGACTACAAAGGTTGTTATAACTACTGAAGAAAACGTCATTCATCTTTTTATGGCATGGGAAGTAACCTCAGATCTAGCAAGCAGATAGATCATTGTTATCAAAGGACTGTGATAGTTCTCAGTGATCACCCTAGATGAATGTTCAAGAAGAACTCAATAGAGTTTTTTGTCATATTAAGCTATTACTTATACTACTTTTACAGTGGCTGTACTCTAAAGTCCCATGGTCACAAGTCCTTTCAGTCTATGATCACTTAATCTTATCACATGATGTGATTACCTAAGTTCCCCTGCCTTTTATATCTTGACCCTATTATATATCTTGAGGTTATAAATCAAGTGTTTAAATACATGAGAAACTATTTCCTTTTTGGGGCTCTCATAACAATCATTGACTCAGGAGCAATGTCACTAATGATATCTAGAAAGGAATGGTTCATCAACTATTCTCTATTCAGGATGTCTATTTCAATTGTTTTAGGCAACGATAGCATTATCAAGGTAGTTAGATTAGGATTGGTTAGGATCTTAATAACAGTTGATGGAACATCAAGATTTTTTGAACTCTAGAATGTATACTACGTCCTAGATATGGGAACAAACAATCTGCTATCAGTCACTTACATAGTCTGGAAGAGATATACTATCAACTTTGGGACAAATATATACAAGATCTCAAAAGCTGGATCAATTATTGGAAGAGCCAAAAATAGGAAGGGATTGTGGGTCTTAGATGGCAATTCTGTTATGTCCAATCCTTATATTACATATGTTACAAAGGCATCACTCAGTATATAGTACAAACAACTTGGACATGTGATGACATATTCTATTAAGAAGCTTCTTGAATCATCAATGGTGACAGAAATGGAACTTATAGATGATAGCACAAATCATACAGATGGTGAATGCATAGCATGCATAAAAGAGAAGACAACATAGAATGTAATTCCTAAGAAATCTGATATGGAAAATCCTAGAAGATTACACAGAATTTATCCTGATGTCTGTGGACCTTTTGATATTGAAGGCTATTCCCAGAGTTGATATTTCATGACATTTGTTGACAGTTTCTCATATTATGTCAGGATAAAACCTATCAGAAGCAAAGATAAGGCTTCTAAAGTTCTGAAGAAATAGATCACATGCTTTGAAATGGAAACAGGGGAAAAGGCTAATCTTCTGAGAACTGATGGAGATGGCAAATACATAGGTACAGAATTTCAAGAATAGTTGAGATTCAGAGGAATATACCACAAGGTGATGAATGCAAGTACCCCACAGGAGAACAGAGTAGCAGAGTGCCTCAATAGGACTATCTTAGAAATAATGAGAACCATGATGTATGAATCAGATTTACCTAGGAATTTATGGCCATTTGCAGTACAATATACTCAAGAAATTGTGAACAGACTACCTACACGAGCACTATCTGAGAGCAAAACTCTATACAAAGCCTTTTACCTTAAGAAACCATTAGTAAAACATCTTTGAATTTTTGGATATCGAGCATATGTTCATGTACCTGATGACAAATGAGAGAAGTTAGATGCTAAGATGGTAAAGGGTCGTTTTATTGGCTTACCTCAAAACAAAAAGGGGTACATAGTTAGTGACAGTCAAAACCTACTAAGAGTATATGTTTCTCATGATATGACATTAATAGGGTGCAAAAGGGAATTGTACACTAGGACAAACAAAACAATGATGTGCTAGCTCCCAATTGCATGCTAAAGGTCCAAGGAAAGATAATCAAAGATAAAGATTTATAAGTAAAAGTAAAATTATATGCAGCTCCAATAAAATATATGTGGGTTGTTATAAAACAAAAATAAGATCTCTCTAGATCGTCATTGTATAGCCTCTCTAAGGTGTCAACCTTTACATACTATGACTAGACTCAACTGGAAAATACAGTTAGTTGATTACTCATGGATCCTTTATACTCAGTTGTCCTCTTGTCTGTATTCCCAATACTGAACCTTATAGGTATAATACAGTCCAAGTGTGTATCTAGCCAACCTGCTATCCTCTTTGAAGCCTGCCTGAGTTGCATCTGCTATTCCTCTCTAGATCAAGTTCCAGGTATATTCAGTGTTCTTCTCAAGACATCCTCCTGGTCCCAGTCTTCTTACTCTCAATAGATCTGCATTCATGATTCTAGAGGCAGTGTAAATGGAGGTAGGAGTCAAGAGGTTCTTCTCCTATCCAACTGCACTCCAGATACTATATTAAAGTTATTACAAAGCCCTGAAACTCAAGGAATAAAATATAAAAAAGGAACTATTGCTACTTTTGGATTTCCTCTAACTTCTTTCTGTCCTAAGTCCTCTCAAAATTCTACTGATGATGTAGCCCTCTCCTGTCTTTATGATGATGTATTCTCTCACCAAGTTCTTCCCATCAAAGATAATGCGTCTCTATCACTGCTTTCTTCTAGAATATTCTTCTATTTTCCCCTATTATAATCTTGATGTTGCTTTGTAATTTGGACTTCTTCAATTACCTGTTAAATAGTTAGCAAGTCCCAATAAATGTCTAGTATCTCTAAGTCATGTTCTAGAGATCATTTATCTAAATCTAATGCCATCAATACTTATTTATAAATACAAAGTCTATTAGTCTAAGTTCATCTTTTGAGTAGTACTATCACAAATGGTTACTTACTTGATTTGTGATTTGAGAAAAGAGTTCTTCAAGAGAGTTCAAGCAAGGTTTAGATAATAACAAGAGATGTTGTTAAGTCTGAGGTCTAATCCTCAG
>Ga0157360_1000793_pt1 | contig 11819 bp, 8 predicted proteins | sample AttlaeALBM1_FD_111483 | JGI IMG/M metagenome (GOLD analysis project Ga0157360, IMG submission 111483) | Fungus gardens microbial communities from leaf cutter ant in Ribeirão Preto, State of São Paulo, Brazil - Atta laevigata ALBM1 | ecosystem: Host-associated > Fungi > Mycelium > Unclassified ... | reverse complement strand
CAGATCATCACCTGACTACTACCTATTGTTCTACATATGGTAGTGCCTTTGTGCTAAAATAATGATAACCTAACCATATGGAGGCTGTCCTTTGTTCTAAGAAAAGGACAGATGACTATCTATTAATGAAGTCCATGTGCAAACATTGAGGTCTTCATATCTCCACTAATATTAATCACCTCAAGGTCGTTCTAGGCTCATTCTGAGCGTTATGAAGAAGGCTTCTGCTGAGCCTAGAACCAAAGCATCGATCGCGGCGGTTTCCGAGATATTAGCGATTTAATAAATGGTAACATGGTAGTTACCAGTTGATCTGCTTAATATCTCGGCCATTATTAATTGCCTTGAGACATAACTGGTATCGATCAAAAGGTCTTCTTAAGGGCTTTAAGCTGGTTTCAAGACTGTGGAGATCGTCGAAGAATTGGTGGAGATATGACCGAATGAAGTTTATGACAGATATGGTGCTGCAAAGTTAACCCTAAAACTAATCTCCCAAGACTCAAAACAAGATAAGAAGAACCCTGTTCATACACCTTCAAATGTGCCAACTATAAAGGTGACCACCTAGCTGACAATACTGACTGCCTATTCTGGAAGCATAGATTCAACTGCAAATGGCACTCTAAGAAAGCTCAATGTAAGGCTTAGCTGAGATAACTTAGTCCTACTCCTTATTCAAGTTGACAAGAAGAACTCAATAGAGTCCTTGTTTAATTCTTTGTATGCTACTTATACAACTACTACATAGTCTATACACTTATTTTCCCATACTCATCATGTGACTCTATCATGTGACTGTGATTTGTGACATTGGTCACATGACACTTTCCCACTTCTTCCTTGTGTTGTAGTGACTGTTATCAAAGGACTGATAGTTCTTAGTAATCATCCTAGGTGAATGTTCAAGAAGAACTCAATAGAGTTCCCTATTGTATTCTGTACACTACTTATACTACTTTTACATGGTCTGTGCATAAAAGTCTTGTGGTCACATGTTTTTCCAGAATGTTCTACAATCACCTGACCTAATCATGTGATGTGGTTTACTTAAGTTTCCTATGCTATTTATAGTTTTATCCTGTTATATGTCTTAAGATTGTGAATCAACTGTTCAAAAGTATGGGAAGTTATTTCCTTTTTGGGGCTCTCATAATAGTGACTTAGCCTGAGATAACTTAATCACTCCCTAAGTCCAAGTTAATAAGGAGAACTCAATAGAGTTCCTGTTATTTTCTGTATACTACTTATATAACTACTATATGGTCTGTGCACTACTTTCCCATACTCATCATGTGACTTATCATGTGATGTGACAATGTGACTTTCTATTTATTTATTTCATGTGACTGTGACACACCTGTGACATGACATTTTCCCACACTCCTCCTTAGCTGTTTTGCCAAGTCATGACATATATAGTAAGTCCAAATAAGAAAAGAAAAGAAAAGAAATATAAATAATAACTTGGCCATTTTGCCAAGTCATAACAAATAGGTAGTAGTATGTGATAGTCTGTTCTAGTGCACAGACCATCACAATCATATATATAAGAACTCATAGTCTGAGGATTAGACCTTAGACTCAACAACATCTCTTGTCACTTCACTTCTAAGCCCTTTTGAGCTCTAGCATCTATAATCTACCCTTAAGAGTATACTCTATCCTTGACTCAACAGTAAGAGTGAGGTAAAAGTAGACTTTAGCTACCCTTACTCCTACCCCTGTTGAATATACCTTGTAACAAGGCACAGGAATAGGATCAGCAATGTCAGAGGTGCTATATTACCTCAGGAAATTCTATTCCATTCATTTGAAATCAAATTCCAGTACAACATCTGCTAGCCATTTATTACAACTTCAGTTGATATCGCGGGCCAAAGATCCCTTCTTCAATGGCTTTAACTTCTGCCCAGTAGATGAGCGCACATCAACTACTATGTAGAGGTAAGACTTACGGAGCGAGATTCGCTTTGAAAAAAAGCGACTCAGGGCGAAGCCACCTGGTAGATGGTCAGCTGGCATTGTTTTGTAATGTCTTCATGAAGTCGAGACTTACCCATCATGAACCACAAATTGGGGACCCCAATGTCTCCCCATGCACCATTGAACTCTCCTTCACTATTGAGGCCCCCCAATTCACCAACCCTTCTAAAGGTCTCGGGATCTAAAAGGCCCTGAATGACATCACGGACCTTCCCAAAGCTGAGGCATCATCAAATGAATGGGTCACAATATGTGGACTGAGTAATTACCCAGTACAAAATACAACAACATCAGCTGGAAGTTCACTTCCATCATCAAATTTCAGGCCCGTCTCAGTGAAACCTTCCAGGGTTGCGTTATTTTTCAGCTTGATTTTGCCATCAATCACGTATTGGCTGCCTCCGACGTCTGCTATAATTGAGCAGTGAATATGAATCATTGGCTCGTAGCTTTACCTAGGTAGAATCCTCCGCCTGCTGTGTACGCACGGAGAAAAACACCGGCATCCTTGGGTCCTCGGTTCAGTCTGAAGCCGACCCGACGGAGCCCATCTAGGGTTTCTCTATATGGGAGTAAATTAGGGATTTACAAGGTGTGATGAAAGTGCTCATACTTGTCCATCTCTTCGAAAAGACACGTGGCACGATACCACATTCCGATGTTCAGGAGGCCGGAGAGGGAAAAAGAGATCCTGTCGGCCACGGTGGTTGGTGGCCCTGTTTCGTCAAACAAGCCTAATAACAACATGAGGATTTCTTTTATGATTTTAGTTCAGATTACTTCTTTCCTTTAAATGCGTTTCTGAGGGCTTTCTGTACTGATACCACACACGTGGAACTACGTTGATACATAGTTACGTCTAGTAGCCGATTGAGATGTCGTAAGCGTTGGGAAGAGATGGCAATTTACCGACTCCATGGTCATAGTAATCTACACCGAGATCGTGAGCTAAGTGATGATTGTCAAATCGTGGGTGGCGAGGTACGATCGAGTTGTACCGGAGGTGCACGAGCCGATGAGGACCACTTTCTTTCCGAGGTGGTCTGTCGCTGATTTGTGTTGCGAGGAATGAAGAACTTGGCCTTTAAATTTATCCTAAAATAATTTTTGTCTGATCAGTTCGATCAGGTGTTGACTCTAAAGCATACCATCCCAGGATATGTCGGCACACGTATTGCTCCTTCGCTGGCAAAACCTGTCGCCAGAATGACATGTTTGACTGTGAATGTACGTTGTCCTCCTTTATGTCGCACCAAGACTTTATATAAGCCAGTCGAGTTATCTCTCTGGATGTGCTCAACACTTGCAGAAGTCCATACATTAACTTCCATCGCCTCCGCGTAGAATTCGAGCCACTTGGCAACCTAGACGAAAATAAACCAGACTTTTTGAATCAAATCCGCGTTAATTACTTTTTTAGCGGGAGAGAAGGCTGGCCAATTTGGTGGGAAACTCAAGAATTTGTTATGAGGCCTCTAAATGTTGATATGAAAATGTAGCTCACGGGATATAAGGCATATGGTCATACCCTATTGGAAAGACCAGGTTATTGGTTGCCGCAGTCAAAGCGGTGTTCACACTCACAGACCGGGTCATGGAGACACAAAGCATCATAACGGTTTCTCCAGTTATCTCCAATCTTCTCGTTCTTTTCAATGACCAGAGTAGAGACATCACATAGCTTCAGCCTAGCAGCGACCTCCAACCCGCTGTGACCGCCACCTACGATCAAAACGGTGGGGTTAGAATTCTCAAATCTCCGCTCTTCCTCTCTAAGGTGCTCCCATTTCCCATGATCTGACCGTTGGTTTCGTAGATGACCAATCTTTTCAGGAAAACCCTTCAAATCTTCCAAATTTGTGAAGACGTAATGTGCCCTCCACTGAAGGTGTTGTTGTTCGTCGAGAGTAGGAACGAGCCTGAAAATTCCGGACGCCAGTCCTACGTCTGTCTCGAAAGTGAAGAAAGCCATTATCCATGCAAGGTCAGGGTAGAGCCGAACAATGGAAGGTGCCATTCCCTCTCCGTCATTTGATGTCTTCAACCTTAAGCTGCTGATCTTGGTGGCCGGCAGAAGGTCAGACAAGAATTTATGGATTCGAGTGGTACCCTCGAAAGACCTAAAATCCCATGTGAGAGCGAGCACATCACGCCAGTAAACGGAGGGCTGGTCATGAGTCTCTGGGAGAGCTGAATCAAAGGACGATTGAATCATCAAATTTGCGATGCCATCGATATCACGAGAGTCGATCTTTTTAGAAAACAAAGCAAACCAATCGCTTGCTATCTTGAGAGCGTCAATGTTATCTGGGAGAGAGGAAACCCCAAGCTTGTTGAAAGTGGGTAAAGACGCCTCGGATGGGTGAGGAGATGAAAAGGACATAGTATGTGAGACAGGTTCGATCTGAGACACAGGTGTGATTATATAAACATCAGATAAGTGCAGAGATAAGCAAAATAGCATAGAGGACATGCCCTGAAAGATAGCAACTGGCCTGCTGAAAGAGACAGCCTTTGTCCAGAGTGCAACAACATCTGTGAGGCAAAATCCCTCTGGCTTTAATTTTTTGAGGGGCCATCACTTCAGACACACTATGTTTTCATTGTCAAGCAAGGCTATGCCTCATCACATTTTCAGCTAGTCTCAGTCTTCTTCTAGTATGTTTGCAATGCATCCTTTGAGAGGGCTCATCCTTCTAGTTCTAGTTATAATTAACCATCAGGAAAGATGACTATGATCTGATGGTAGCCATGGTCCTCCTAAGGGTTGACAGTTGCTGAGACATGACATCATTCTCTTGGAAATAAACTTCCTAAGGTCCTTTCCACTCTTGAGAGCACTTCTAGAGGGGAGTCCCATTATAAATCTGATATACAGTGCCCTGGGTATGTCATGACTTGGCAAAATGGCTAAGTCAATATTTATTTATTATTTCCTTTTTCTATTATTCTTTTTTTTTTCTTTGCTTTTAGTTAGTTAGTTAGTTAGTTAGTTAGTTAGTTTTTAGTTTTTGCTTTTGCTTTTATATTATATTAGGATACATGGGATACTAGTTAGGGTTAGGGTTAGTATTGTGTATGAGTAGCTCACCAAATCTAATGAGAACTCCATTGAGTTCTCCTTGTCAACTTGGATAAGAAGTAGGGTTAAGTGTTCACTGCTCAATCCTTATAGGTGTAAGGCTCTAGCTGTGATGACTTAAACCCACTCCAAGTCCAAGTTGACAAGGAGAACTCAATGGATCTCTTATTAGATTTTTGTACACTACTTATCACAAATGGTCACTTACTGTTTGTGATTTGGGTTGAGATTGATTCAAAAGTTGCTTATAAGTGAAGTTAGGCAAGTAACAAGAGATTGTTGTTAAATCTGAGGTCTAATCCTCAGACAAAAAGTCCTTATATATAGAATTGTAATGGTCTATACACTAGAACAGATCATCACATGCTATTACCTATTGTTCTATGTATGGTAGTGCCTTTGTACTGGAAATAGTAATAATCTAACCATATAGAGGCTGTCCTTTGTTCTAAGAAGAGGCAAATGATTATCTATGGGTAACTGATCAAGTTCATGTGCAAACATTGAGGACTTCATATCTCCACTGATATTATTTGCCTTGGGGTCATTCTGAACTCATTCTGAGCATCATGAAGAGGGCTTCTTCTAAGCCTAGAAGCAAAGCATTGATCATGGTAGTTTCTGAGATATTGACAATTTAATAAACAGTACTATAGTGGTTACCTACTGATTTGCCTGATATCTCAGCTAATATTGATTGCCTTAAGATATGACTGGCATCAATTGAAAGGTCTTTTCAAGAGCTTTCCAGAGTCATTGAGACAGTAGAAAATGTCAAAGAATTGGTAGAGATATGTCAGTGAGCCAACTTCTGAGCCAGAATAAAGCCAACTGCTCTTTATCAGCATTTGACAAAGAGAACTCAATAGAGTTCCTGTTAGATTTTCTATACCATATATACAATTACTATGTGGCTATGCTCTTTGACTCCCATAGTCTCCATGTTTTGTCAACTGACTTCTTTGTCATATGTTGTGACTGTGACTTGTGACTACATGTGATGGGACCATTCTGTGACAGAAGTCACACCTTTTTTTGTGACTCTATGACTGTTATGTAATCCTTTCTCATGCTCCACCTTAGTAATAATCTAAGAGAAAAGAAAAGAAAAGAAAAGAAATATTGAATAATGACTTAGCCATTTTGCTAAGTCATGACAAAATAGGTCCAAATGAAGTTTGTGATACTACTTATACAACTACTATATGGTCTGTGCACTTATTTTCCCACACTCATCATGTGACTATATCATATAATATTACCCTGTAACATCATGACATATGACTATGATATATGATACTTTTTTGTACTTCTTTCTTGTATAATAAGTCTAAATAAGAAAAGAAAAGAAAAGAAATATAAATAATGACTTAGCTGTTTTGCTAAGTCATGACATCACTAAACTGATTAACCAACATAATAATGGGTCCTAGGCTTCAAGTCCTAGACTTTGCCAAGTACTTGGATATCATGAGTTATCTTGACTATGACCCAAAGAATATGATATAGAACTAGTGAACAATAGACACTAGTAGATTAAATAAGGACAAATAGTCTAAACTGTATATATAGTGTAGCACAATCAATCAAGGACTTTATTGAGTTCTCTTCTAATCCTGAAGAGCCTCCTGGTCTAAATCCTAGACTAGAATCTTAAGTTAGTTGCTAACATTAGAAATGTGAGTGAAGAACCTATTAGAGGCCCCACATGTATACTAGACTATATACTGGACTCAACCTAATGACTCATAATGAGTACCTTAAACTTATGACCAAAGAGACTGCTCTGAAGTCTTACAATGTAAAAGACTATATATAAAAAATACTAGACATAAGCAAAGTGAATTTTTGGAACCCTTTTAACCTTTGGGTTAAACTGACTCCATAGACAAAGACAACTAACCAAAACAAAACAGAATAAAACACAAAGAAAACAATAAAGACATAAGAGGCAAGAAACCTTAAGAAAACAAAAACTCCCCAGATGGGGAGACAACAACAACAACAAAACTATATAAAATGTTACAAAATCACAACCTCAGAAGTACAGGCCATCTAGAGGATGAAATAAAAACTATGGATAGTAACATTGGGGTAAATTGTTGAATGGTATATCTTGAGACTGGTTTAGAACTCCCTTAATAGCCAGGACTGTCATCAATTAAATTTTGTCTTTATTCTATCACAAAAAAATTTTTTAGTCATCACAATAATTTTTTGTATGGTATAAAAGCATACTCACTATTTTGCTGAAGTTTAACTTATCTTTGTTCAGACTTTAGGTGTGTATTTAGTTAGCTTTTCTTTTGTTATTAATATAATTGACTTGCTGAGTTCAGACTTCAGGCTCTTGCCTGTTGACTGTTGAGATTCAACTATGCACCTTTGTTATTGCCCTGCTTCTCTTTTTTAGATAAATACACTACCTGCTTCTTTTGGCTAATAGAGGAGAAGTCTAAACACAAACAAACTCATGAGCCTGGGACCAATCTATAGCTCTAGGCCCCAGAATAAAATAGTGAGAGTCATCTTTTTTAAATCAACTGTTTATTACATGGGGCATGGAGACAAACTAGTGAGAGTCATCTTTACCACTGCTTGTAGGGATTCAGTAACTAAGAGAGTAACACTAGAATCCCAAAGACAAATGACCAGAAACAATATAACAACTATACTACTAAATAAAATAGATTCATGGAAACTAGCATTACTTAATATTAAAGGGAAAAGATATACAACAGAAAATTTAAGTACAAAGACATAGTAACAACCATAAGACTCAAGAAAATAGCAATACTTGCAATACAAGAAACAAAACTAAAAGAGAAAGAAGAAGAGAATCTAATGAAAGAAAACCCAAGAATTGCCATAATCAGCAATAGTGACAAAAGTAAAGCAGAAATTACCTTTATAATCAATAATGACAATATAAAAGAAAATACAGACAACTAATAGAATCATATATCCATAATAAAAGGAAGAGTATTAACTATACAAATAAGAAAAATAAACAAGACTACACAATAATGAATGTATATATGCCAAATAAGCAAGAAGAAAAAATAGACACAATAAACAAAATAAAAGATCACATAAAGAAACTAGGAAATCCAAATAACCTAATGATAACAAAAAACTTCAATTTTGTAACAGACATCCTGGACAGATTACCTGTTAAGACTCTAGACCACAAGGTGAATATGCATTTCAACCTGTAGCCTATGTTAACACTTGATATCTTTATGCTCCTTATTAGAGGGTCCAGTCAAGGTTTTCAGTGAATTTATATCAGAGAAGAGATATCAACGAGACTTTGAGTAGTACCCTTGAGGTTGTTCTAAGACAAGTAAGAGTACTAGTTCCTCAATATAGAGATTTATAGAAAAGAACATAGAAAGAGAGAACTTGTTGTTCCTTTTTTTTTTCTGACCTGTATTTATACTAACTAGGTAAGTAATAGTTGTTACAAGTTAGTAATACTACTTATAACTCTAGGTGAGTAGTTTAGTGACAGGGTAACAAGTCAAGTCAAGTTAAGTCCAAGTCTAATAATAGGTTAGTCCAATGTTGTTCTATTTAGCTCAGTCCAAATATAGAAAAGAAAATAGTCTGAGATTTCTCTAAAGAGTCTTGTTTATACCTTGAATCCAATGTTCTGAGTCCTGGACATTTAATGCATTACTGCATTGTAATATTTTTATTCAACAATACCAGCATTTCATTAACTATCCACTTGTTATTAGACCATAGCTGATAATAGTTATAGTCCTACTCAATATTCATAATAACAACAGTACAAAGAATGAAGCTGGTATCTATTCTAGCAGTTGTGCTAATATACATTAGTTCAACTTCAATACAAGAGTCTTTTATGCTTGCATGAAAGTTATAAATACCTTTTATCAGTGATTTTATTATCTCCTTCTATTATATTATTGTCACCCATTAATTCTTGAATCAACCACTTGTTGTTGCTCCATGGTTAATAATAGTGGTAGTCCTATTCTAAATCTATAACATCACCACCACACAAAGATAATAACAAAATAAGTGAAAGTATAACAAATAAATATAAACTAATAGATAGATAGCAAAAATTAAATAAGCTAGAAAGACAATTTACATATATATAAGAAGAGAGTCTATGTCAAGGACTGAATTATGGAGAATGGAGGAGTGAAGTAATAGATAAAGTACTCTCCAGAACGGAGTAATATACTATGTTAGAGGAGAATATTACTTAACAATAGTGTAAACTCCAAAGAAAGACTCCAGTAGAAGGTAAAAGATGTCAGAGCAGAGTATGACTTAATGAATGACCTTGACTTCAACTTATGTGTTGTGTCCTGGCCTCTGGTCGTGAGGTGGTTGTGTATTTCAGAGTAGAGGAAAGTTGTTAGAGAAAAGGTCCTAAGGAAGTGAACTTAGGAATCTGGAGTGGACAGGAAGAGGGTTAGGACCAGATGACGTTAGTTTACAGACTAAGGAATTACACTGTAACTACAGTACTTATAGGAAGTCTGGAATAGGAGGAGAGTAGTCTACTACGCTATCCTACTATTATTAATTTTAGGAGAATTATTAGAAGAAATAAATTACATAATTATCATATTTCCAGAATATGACAGTCTAGTAAGAATAGATAGAATATAAGGTTTTCATTTAGGCCTCTAGTCTGGCTTGATCCCTCTACTAATTCTGCATTATTAAAGTTATGTTGAAGTTAGTCTGCTATGCTTTCTTCCTACAATGGTCTATGAAACAGCAGATAGTGTCGTTTTTCAGGTTGCTATGTTCTCTTCTCCTAATAGTCTATGAGGTTAAAGTCAGTCTACTTACTATTATGAGAAGGCTAAAAGAGTTTGAAAGGGAATATTATTGAAGGTCTCTGGCCCTGTTAATAGAGTATGTAGTTTTTCTTTTAGAGTTTTATGTTTGCCGTAGAGTTCCCCAAAAGAACATATTTTTGCTATTGACCTAAGAGCATATATATACTATTGAGTTTCATAGTCTAGTAACAACAAAAAGAAAAAAAATAATAAGAGAACAAACAATGCTTTTCTTCATCAAAATACCACAGTAGTTGGCATGACAATCAAGGATAAAAGAGAGAATAGTCAACAAGGTGTCCAAGGAAAGAAGAATAGAATAATCAAAATAAGGAAAGTACTACTATAGCTCACCACTCATGTACAGGACCATATACACATAGCTTAGTAGCTACTCCCAAACTATAACACTGTATTATTAAGTTTGTGTTATAGTTAGTCTGTTATGCTTTCTTTCTTCATCTCTCAAATCATAAAAAATCAATCTCAAGTCCATTATTAAATATATATACAGTCTATAATCTAATGCTATTGAATACTTCTTTATATACTACATTAAGTGTCCTTCTTGTGTCACAAACTTCATTCGGCCATATCTCCGTCAATTCTTCGACGATTCCCACGGTCTCAAAACCAGCTTAAAGCCCTTAAAAAGACCTTTCGATCGATGCCAGTCACGTCTCAAGGCGATCAATAATGGCCGAGATATTAAGCAGATCAACTGGTAACTACCATGTTACCGTTTATTAAATCGCTAATATCTCGGAAACCGCTGAGATCGATGCTTTGGTTCTAGGCTCAGCAGAAGCCTTCTTCATAACGCTCAGAATGAGCCTAGAATGACCTTGAGGTGATTAATATTAGTGGAGATATGAAGGCCTCAATATTTGCACATAGACTTTATTAATTACCCATAGATAGTCATCTGTCCTTTTCTTAGAACAAAGGATAGCCTCCATAAGGTTAAGTTATCACTATATTAAGCACAAAGGCACTACAATATGTAGAACAATAGGTAGTAGCATGTGATGATCTATCCTAGTGCATAGACTATTATAATTCTGTATATAAGGACTTCCTGTCTGAGGATTAGACCTCAGACTTAACAACATCTTTTGTCACTGTCTAAACTTCGCATTTTTGAACCTTTCAAGATTCTAAAGTACCAATCACAAATAAGTAAGTGACCATTTGTGATACTTCTACTCTCTTGGCTCTGCTCTGAAAGAAGTACTGAGATATTCAAAGGTGAAGTACATCTTGAAAAGGCCACATAAAGTTGTCTATGGGAGAACACTGATATTTGCAAATTAATTCCCATATGCTCCACTGACTGTTCTTGAGACTTGTTGATGGTCATAGCAAAGGCCAGCCTGACTGGGAATTGAAGTCTCTTGAGTGGCACAGGCAATGTCTCTGTATTAGGTAATAACCTGATCCTTGGAATCAACACCACCTTGCCTCTAAATCTCCTGTTCTTGTTGATAATCCTGCACTGGAGCACCTTTCTCCTCACATTTAACACCACATGAACCATGTAGTATATATTTGGTGACTTTTGCATAGAGAAGTGGCTATAGTTAAGGGTCAGGAAGTTGAGCTGAGATTGTGGAGTTTATATGATGAGAGTCTTAAATGCAATGTTAAGGATAAAGGAAGATAAGCAAGTGGATATGAGGAAGACCTCTTTTCTGGAACTCAATGGTATGGATATAAGCTACAGTAGTGCCAAAAAAACCATTATCAATGAGCTTGAGAAGTGTTTTCTTCTTCTACTCAAAGACCCATGATACAATATCTGTCAGCGTCTAAAGTCCGATGACCAGAATTAAGCCAACTGTCTCTTTGTTCAGAGTTTGACAAAGAGAACTCGATGGAGTTCTCGCTCATTTCTCTACCTACTTATACACTTTACTACTGTG
>Ga0157360_1000792_pt1 | contig 11823 bp, 16 predicted proteins | sample AttlaeALBM1_FD_111483 | JGI IMG/M metagenome (GOLD analysis project Ga0157360, IMG submission 111483) | Fungus gardens microbial communities from leaf cutter ant in Ribeirão Preto, State of São Paulo, Brazil - Atta laevigata ALBM1 | ecosystem: Host-associated > Fungi > Mycelium > Unclassified ... | reverse complement strand
CTTCATTTGTTTCTGATTCTTTGCCTTCATCGGTTCTGCTCATATTTCTATTTCTATTACTGTCATGATTAGTAAGCATGTTATTTTTTCGAGAGAATAGTTTTCTACCCTCAGTTCTGTGGATATCAGACTGAGGTGAATATTTCATTATATGTTTCCAATTGTCTTTATTGATATATCTAGTTGGATTGAACTCTAGGTACATGACAATATAGTTTAGTTCTGTGGACATCAGACTGAGTTGGATTGAACTCTAGGCTGTCAGATTGACTTCAAACATCACAATGCAATCCTACTAATTATAATATGTTATACCTTGTCATAGTCATGAGGTGAATGTAAGAAAGCTAAACTCCAAGCCAGAATTAAGCCAACTGCTCTTTGTTTAGCAATTGACAAAGAGAACTCAATAGAGTTCCCATTAGATTTGCTACACTATATATACAATTACTATTGTGGCTATGCACCTTGTCTCCCACAGTTCTCATGCCCATCAGCTGACTTCTTTGTCACATGCTGTGACCATGTCTGTGACCTTTGTCACACCTTTGTGACTCTGTGAGTTGTCACATGATATTTCCTGTGCTCCACCTTAGTAATAAAAGAAAAAAAAAGAAAAGAAAAAGAAATATTAAATAATAACTTAGCTGTTTTGCCAAGTCATGACATTATCCCCCTCTTAAGTTTCCTTGTCCCAAGGAATTTTTCTATAACTCATAATATGGGTCAACTATGTTGTCTATCTCACTGTTGTCTTCTTTCATTCATTTTCTAGCTTCTAAATTTTCCTTCTCAATTTCTTCTTCTGCGATTGTTTCCATTTTTCTTCCCCTTGATTATCTCCCTTTCCACTATCTCTAGTTTCTTTCTAATCTTTAGTATTCTTGATTGTACCTTTTGTTCAAAACTATCCAAATAATTTCTTTGCTGTGAATCTCCTTGGTAATTCTCCTCTTCTAAATATTCCTTCCTCATGTTCTTGCCATGCCACATCTTCTATGTCTTACTGATATTCCTTCTCAAATTCTTCAATTGCTTCCTTTGTATTATTTAAATTCTTTCTTTTTTCCCAAGTATCAGACTCTGCTGTAAATCCCTTCCAATATACCAAGTACTTATCCTTCCCTCTTATTCATTGCCTGTTTAATATCTTCTCTACTTCTTACTCTTCTTCTCCCTCAATTATAACCAGAGCTGGTTACTCCTTCTTCTGTTCTTCCACTTGCCCTATGTATCGATGTATTCTACTAACATTAACTACTAGGTGTACTTTTATTGTACTAGGCAATTCCAATTCTACTGCGTTCAATGATACAATCTTCTTAATTTTGTAAGGGCCAACAAATCTCTCCATCAACTTCTTTGTCCTTCTTTCAACCATCTGATACTTCAGATCCTTAGTACTTAGCATCACTAAGTCTCCTACTTTGTAGTTGTCGACCTCTGCCCTCTTTCTATCTGCATATTTCTTCATCTCTTTTTGTGCTTTACTTAGTGCTGCTTTTGCTTCCTCTTGTATCTCCTTCATTTTCTCAATGAATTTCTTTGCTCCCTCATACTTCCTCTTCTTTCTTCTCTTGAACTCCATCCTGGGATCTTGCCCATAGTTTGCCTTAAAGGACAATGTCCGAGTACTCAAGTGTATTTTATTATTGTATGCAAACTCTACCATTCCCAACTATTCTGGCCACTACTCTTGCCTATGATCAATGAACATTCTTAAGTACTGTTCCAACTCCTGATTTACCCTCTTTGTTTGTTTGTCTGTTTGAGGGTGGAACGCTGTCAATAATTTACTCTTGATCCCCAACATCCCATTCAACTCTTGCATTAGTCCTGTTGCAAATTTGGGGCCCTATCTGAGATAATACTTTCAGGTAGCCTATATAACTTCCACATATTATCTCTGAACAATCACGCTAATCCTTCTACCAATGTTTTCTCTGTAGTAGGTATGAAATGTACCATTTTAGTTAACCTATTGACTACTACCAAGATTGAGTCATATCCTTGAGCTAAAGGTAGCTTTGTGATAAAGTCTGCCAATATATACGTCTAGGGTTTTTCTGGAATAGAATTGGGCATTAGTTTGCCTACTGGTTGTTCTGTGCAATTTTTATTTTGCTAGCAGACGTCGCATCCCTCTATATACTGCTTTACTTCTTTCATAACTCTTGGCTACCAAAAGTTTCTAGTAACCAGTTCCACTGTTTTTCACTGCCCTTCATGTCCTCCTACTGGTGTATTATGATGTAGCCTAATTATTTCTGCCCTAAGCTTATTATCTTTTGGTACATAGACTTTTCCCTCCTTGTACATGATGCCCTTAACTTCTCTCTATTCTTTGTCTCTTAACATCTTTACCTCTGCCTTCTTCATTTCTTCTACTACTTTTACTACTTTGTTATCTTTTACTTTTGACTTTCTTACTTCCTTTAGTAGATCTACCCTGTCTACTATTATTTCTATCACCTCTGTTCTTCTTACTTCTAACTATTCTGGTTTTACCAATGTCTCATCTTCATTGTCCTTTTCTACTCCAACCCCCCAGTTTGGTCTCCTGCTCAGACTGTCTGCTTTCCCCATCTTACTTCCTGGAACATGCTTCAAAGTGAAATTGAAGTGAGATAAGTATAGGACCTATCTTGCTTGTCTTCTATTCAACTTTTGTGCTTTCATAAAGTATTCAAGGTTTTTATGATCTGTCCAGATCTTGAATTTAACTGTTTTTCCTCTAAGAAGTGTCTTCATGTCTCTAAGCATCTAATTACTGCTAATATTTCTTTGTCGTGTATTTTGTAGTTTTTCTCTGTATCACTTAAAGACTTTGAAATGAAAGTAACTGGTCTCTATTAGTTGTCTGAGTATTTTATTGATAGTATTTTTTCAGTTGCGTAATTTGAAGTATCTGCTTTTATCTTAAATTTTTTGTCTAAGTCTGGTACCACTAATACTGGTTTTGTTGTAAAGACTCCTTTTAACTCATCAAATGCCTTCTGTTGGCTTTTTCCCCATACCTACTTCATATCTTTCCTGGTGAGCATATTCATCAGCCTAGCTATTTGAGTGAAATCTTTGATAAACCTCCTGTAGTAATTTGCAAGGCCTAAAAATTTCCTGACATCTTTTACATTCTTTGGCTCCAGCCAACTCAATACTCCATCCACCTTTTCCTTCTCTATTTCTATCCTGTTTTGTCCTATAACAACACCTAAGAACTCTATTTTCCATACTTTCCACACACACTTTTCTGGCTTGATATACAAGTTATTTTTTTCCAATCTCTTCAATATTTCCTTCACAATCTCATCATGTCTCTCCTTTGTTTTTGTTTCCACTAGTACATTATCCACAAATGCTGCAACTTTTCCTTTATTGATCAAATCCCTTAGAATTTCATTTATCATCACCTGGAATGTAGCTGGCGAGTTTGTCATCCCAAAGAACATCACTGTTGGCTCAAAGGAGCCCACATGCATTGTGAATGCTCTCTTCTACTCATTTCCTTCCTTTATCCTCACATTATTGAACCCCTACCTTAGATCCATTTTAGTGAATATTTTCTTACTTCCCATGTTGTCAATTAGGTCTGTGATCAATGGTAATGGGTAGTTGTTTTTCACTGTCTAGTTGTTTAGGTTGTAGTAGTCCATCACCATTCGCTTACTCCTGTTCTTTTTGCCTACAAAGAAAACTGACAATGTTTGAGGGAATTTGGATAGTTTGATATACTCCTTTCTTAGCTGGTCCTTCATAAATTTCTGGACTTTTTCCCTTTCCATTTTAGATAATGGATAAATCCTTCCTTTCTGCAGTTTGAATGTCTCTTTGAGATCTATAGCATGATTCCAAATTTTCCTGGTCAGCATTCTTTCTGACTCTATCTTCCCAAACACTTTCTTCTACTTTAAAAACCTCTTTAGGACCATTTCCTTGATTTTTCTGTGGTTCTTCTCTATCTCTTCCTCTTTTCCCCAATCTTCTTTGTCATCTATTGCCCATCTAACAATTTTCTCTTCCTCTAGGATTACTACCCTTTTGACCTTTTCTTTTGTTTGACTCCTTCTGTCACATAAGGGTGGGCATCTTGTCATCTTGACTTCTCTGGTTTCCCAATTTATCTCAGGGTTATGTGCTGTCAACCATAGCATTCCCAGAATTACTTCTGTCTTCCCTAAGTCACACACATTCATTTTCATTCTTTCTACATGGCCTTTGTAATATACATTGCACTTTACTTGGTATGTAATGGTTCCTCTACTATTATTTGTCCCATCCATATTTCTGACCATTATTGGTCTTTCTAATTTTTGCAGCTTGAACCCATGTCTAGCTACTAATCTTTTGTCCATGAACATTCCAGTGGTACTACTGTCTAAGAGTGTCTTTACAGTTACGCCTTCATACATATCTAGCTTTTTTACTCTAATACTCATCCACACTTCTCTTAGCATTTTGAAGGTTCTCCTGACCACCCTTTGACTACTCCCCTCTTTGGCTGTGCTTTTCCCTCTGTGGGGCACGCCGTTTTTTTCTTCTCCTTCTTTTGATATCTATACTATCTCTGTCTATTCTTAATTACCTCCTGCCTCTTGTTCTCTTCCACATGACATCCCTTCTCTTCACACCTTTTACACTACACATATATTACTATTACTTCCTCTGTACACCACCCTAACTCTAGTAGGTGTGCTTCCTCTAGTACTCTTTTGCCATAATGTTTCTCTGCTCTCTTTCTCAACTTTGCTACTAAACTCCTTTTCTACTCTCCTTGCTGTGCTTCTTGTGGCTCAGCCATGCACACCACCTCTCTTTCTTCTGCTCTCCTTAACCTCCTTTCCTATGCTTCTCTCTTTGCAGGGTATGCCGGCTCCTTCTGTTGGTGCACCTTTTATGGCCTTACTGCATATGCTACCCTTTCTCTCCTCTTCCTCCATGGGCACTCTCTACACTTATGCCCTATTTCTCCACACTTATAACATTTCACTTCCACTACTCCCAATCTCCTTATTGTTCTCTCCTCTAGTCCACACTATATTACCCTACTTTTCAACATCTCAAATTTGTTTTAGGGAATGACTGTTCCCTTCTCTCCTTCTCTCTTACTCCTGCAATTTCAGACCAGGTGTCCGAACCCTTTGTAGCATCTATACAACTTTTCTTTTTTTTCTTCCAGTTCTATCCTTAATCTAGTGAGGGCATGCTTTTCGTTGAGCAGGTTACTCATAAGAGAATTGTATTGAGTTTGAGACATTGTGTAGACGTCTCAAGGATATGGAATGAATGGTTGATCTCACTTAATGCTATGCCTTAATACTATGGTTAGACTATTACCTAATGGATGGGATCTGTAAGACTTTAGCTGTAATGACTTAAGTCCACTCCAAGTCAGAGTTGACAAGGAGAACTCAATAGAGTTCCCATTTGATTTTGTATACTACTTATACATTTTACTCTAGTAGCTATGCAATATCCTCCCAAAGTCCTCATGTTATTCCTGTCATGTGTCTACCTCATCACATGTTGTGACTGTGACTGTGACCTTGTGTGACATGACCAAATGTGTGACTGGTTTGTGACCATGTTACTATTACACAATGCTTTCCCATGCTCTATCTTAGTAATGATCTAACTAAATAAAACAAAAGAAAACAAAAGAAAAATAGAAAATGACTTGGCAAAATAGCCAAGTCATGACACCATCCCTCTCTTAAGTTTCCTCATCCCAAGGATTTTCTTTACAATTCATAGTATGGGTCAACCATGTTATCCATTTCGTCATCTTTATTTGTTTATTCTCTTATTCTCATATTTTCTTGCTCGATTTCTTCTTCTTCCTTAATTGTTTCTAGTGTAGTTCTTCTTTTACCTGGTTGGTTCTTCTTCCATTGACTTCCTTTCCATCTATTCCAATTTCTCTCTAACCTTCTCTAATATTCCTAGTTGTATCTCTTATCCATTCATCTAAATAATTTCTTTGCTGTAAATCTTCCTGGCAATTCTCCTCTTCTAAATGTTCCTTCTTCTCTTTTCTGTTTCCTTACATCCTCCATATCCTGTCTGTATTCTTTCTCAAATTCCTCAATTGCCTTCTTAGTATTTCCTAAGTTTTCTCTTCCTTCCTGTTATGAGAGCCCCAAGAAGGAAATAGTTTCCTGTATATTTGAACATCTGATCTACAACATCAAGATGCATAATGGGGTCAAGATATAAATAGTATGGGAACTTAAGTAAGCCAACCATGTGACCAGAGTCATGTGACCATAGAATATTCTGGAAAAACTTGTGACCATGGGACTTTAGGGTATAGCCACTTGTAAAGTAATATAAGTAGTAGTCAAATCCAACAAAGAACTCCATCAAGTTCTTCCTGAACATCCACCTAGGGTAATCACTAAGAGCTACCACAGCCTATTGATAACACTTCCCAAGTGTTTGATTCTGCCATAAATTCTTTCCACTGTACCAAGTATTTATTCTTTTCCCTAATCTTCTGCTTATTTAATATTCTTTCTACTTCCCACTCTTCTTCTCCTTCAATTATTACTGGAGCTGGTTGCTCCTTTCTTTGCCCTTCTACTTGTCCTACATAACATCATATTCTACTAACATTTACTACCAGATGAATTTTTACTGTACTAGGTAGTTCTAATTTTACTACATTTGATAACACTATCTTTTGTACTTGATATTTCAGATCCTTAGTGCTGAGCATTACCAATTCTCCTACTTTATATTCATCAACTTCTGATCTCCTCCTATCAGCATATTTCTTTATGTCTTCTTGCACCTTTCCCAGTGCTGACTTTGCCTCCTCTTGTATTTCTTTCATTTTCTCTATAAACTTTTCTGCTCCTTCATATTTCCCCTTCTTTCTTCCCTCAAATCCCATCCTTGGGTCTTGCCTGTAATTTGCCTTGAAAGGCAATGTCCAAATACTTGAGTATGCTTTATTGTTGTATGCAAACTCTGCTGTTCCCAACTATTCTGGCCATTGTTCTTGCCTATGATTGATAAACATCCTCAAGTATTGTTCTAACTCCTGGTTTACCCTTTCCATTTGTCCATCTGTTTGGGGGTGGAACACCATCAACAATTTACTTTCAATTCCCAACATCTTGTTTAACTCTTGCATAATTCCTGCTGTAAACTGAGGTCCCTAATCTGAAATAATACTTTCAGGTAACCCATGTAGTTTCCACACATTATTTCTAAACAACCATGCTAACTCTTCTGTCAAAGTCTTTTTCATAGTAGGAATAAAATATACTATCTTTGTTAACCTGTCAACTACTACTACTAAAATTGAGTCATACCCCTGAGCCAAAGACAACTTGGTGATAAAGTCTGCCAAAATATGCATCCAAGGTTTATCTAGTATTGAATTGGGCATTAACTTTCCTGCTAGTTGCTCTGTGTGATTTTTATTTCACTGGCAAGCATCATATCCTTCTATATATCACTTCATCTCTTTTGTTACTTCTGGCCACCAAAAGTTACGAGTGACCAACTCCACTATCTTTCACTGTCCTCTATGACCTCCTACTAGCATATTATGATGCAGCCTAATAATTTCTGTTCTAAGCTTATTATCCTTAGGTATGTAAACCTTTCCTTTCTTGTACATTATGCTGTCAACTTCTCTCTACTCTTTATCTCTCAACATCTTGACTCCAGCTTGTTTCATCTCTTCTACTGCTTTGACAACTTTGACATATTTTACTTTTGACTGCCTCACTTGCTCCAATAAGTCCACTTCTTCGACTATAATCTCTACTGTTTCTGTTTTCCTTACTTCTAGCCATTCTGGCTTTACCAATGTCTCATTTTTGTTGTCTCTTTCTACTCCTACCTCCCAATCTGGCCTCCTACTTAAACTGTCTACCTTTCCCATTTTACTTTCCGGAATGTGCTTTAATGTAAAATCAAATCTAGATAGGTATAATGTCTATCTTGCTTGTCTTTAATTCAATTTCTGTGCCTTCATAAAATACTTGAGATTTTTATGATCTGTCCAGATCTCAAATCTTACTACTGTTCCTTCCAGGAAGTGCCTCCACACTTCCAAGCATCTAACTACTGCTAACATTTCCTTATTATATATTTCATAATTTCTTTCAGTGTCGCTTAATGATTTGGAAATGAAAACTACTGGTCTCCACAACTCATCAGAGCACTTCATTGATAGCACTTCTCCCATAGCATAATTTGAGGTACTTGCCTCTACACTAAACTCTTTGTCTAAGTCTAGGGACGCTAACACTGGTCTCATTGTAAAGATTCCTTTGAGCTCATTAAATGCTCATTGCTGCTCCTGCCCCCACTACTACTTTACATCTTTTTTTGTTAACATATTCATTGGCCTGGCTACTTGAGCAAAGTCTTTAATGAACCTTTTATAATAGTTTGCAAGGCCCAAAAACTTCCTAACGTCTTTTATATTCTTTGGCTCTGGTCAACTCAGTACTCTATCCACTTTCTCTTTCTCTATCTCTATTCCATTTGGTCCTATAACAATACCCAAGAACCCTATCTTTCTCAGTTTCTGTATATATTTCTCTGGCTTGACATACAAGTTATTCTCCTCTAACCTCTTCAATATTTCTTCTACTATTTCATCATGTTCTTCTTTTGTCTCTGTTTCTACTAATATGTCATCTACAAACACTGTAACTTTTCCTTTGTTAATTAAGTCTCTCAGGATCTCATTTATTATTGCCTGGAACATGGCTAGTGAGTTTGTCATCCCAAAGAACATAACTGTTGGCTCAAAGGAGCCCACATGCATAGTAAATGCTCTCTTCCATTCATCTCCCTCTTTGATCCTCATGTTATTGAACCCCCACCTGAGATCCATTTTAGTGAATACTTTCTTGCCCCCCATACTGTTGATTAACTCTGTGATTAATGGTAGTGGGTAATTGTTCTTTACTATCTAGCTATTCAAGTTGTGATAGTCCATAACTATTCTCTTTTTTCCATCTTTCTTGCCTACAAAAAATACTAGTAATGTTTGAGGGGATTTTGTTGGTCTAATATACCCCTTTCTTAACTGGTCTTTCACAAAATTCTGGACTTCTCCCCTTTCATCTTTGGACAACAGGTAAATTCTTCCCTTTTATAGTACAAATGTTTCTTTGAGATCTATAGCATGATCCCAAATTTTTCTCATTGGCATTCTTTCTGACTCTATCTTTCCAAACACTTTTCTCCACTTTAAGAATTTTTCTGGGACCATCTCTTCAATTTTCCTATGATCCTCTTCAATTTCTTTTTCTCTTTCCCAATTCTCTTTATCATCTATTGCCCATCTAACGATCTTTTCTTCTTCTAATGTTACTACTCTTCTTCTCCTTTTCTTCTTTTCCTTTATCTTTACTCCACCACATAGAGGCAGGCATCTCATTATCTTTACTTCCCCTGTTTCCCAGTTGATTTCTGGGTTATGTGCTGCTAACCATGGTATTCCCAGGATTACTTCTGTTCTTCCCAAGTCACATATATCTATCCTCATTCTTTTAACATAGCTCTTATAATACACATTTACTTCTACTTCATGCATAATGGCCCCTCTGCTATTGTATGTTCCATCCATATTCTTTACTCTAACTGGCCTTTCTATCTTCCTATCCATAAATATCCCCATTGTACCATTGTTTAAGAGCGCCTTTATTGTGACACCTTTGTGGGTGTCCGTTCTTTCAATACCAATATCCAACTATACTTCTTTTAACATTTTGAAAGTTCTCCGAACTTCCCTTTGACAACCCCCCTCTTTTGCTGTGCTTTCCAGATCTCTTGCCTATGTGCTGTTTGGCTATGCTTTTCCCTCCATAAGGCATGCTGCTTTCTCTTTTCCTTTCTTTGCACACCCTCTGCACTTCTTTAGTTCTTTCCATTTCTTTCCTTTGACTACTCCCTGCCCTCTATCTTCTGCCACATGATGTCCTTTCTTTTCACAATCTTCACATGTCAAATATGAAACTACTACTTCTCTATTACTCTATCCTAGCTCAAACAAATCTGCTTCCTCAGGTACTCCTTCTTCATAATGTTTGAATGCTCTTTGTCATAGAACATTCTCTGAGCTCCTTCTTCATTCTTCTTGCTGTGCCTTTTGTGGGATTACCATATGCTGAAAGGGTACAAAAGGGAATTGTATACTGGGACAAACAAAACAATGATGTGCCAGCTCCCAATTGCATGCCAAAGGTCTGAGGGGAGATAATCAAAGTTGAAGGTTTATAAATAATTAGAGAAATAAGAATTATACGCAGCTCCAGTAAAATATAAGTTGATGGTTGTAAAAGAATCGTAAGATCTCTCTAGATCGTTATCACATAGCCTCCCTAAGGTGTTAACCTTTACACACCATGACAAAAGCTCCTCTGGAAAATACAGTTAGTTGATCACTCATGGATCCTCTACACTCAGTTGCCCCCTTGTCTGCACCCTTAACACTAAACCTTATGGGTGTGATGCAATCTAAGTGTGCACCTAGCTAAGCTTTCCCAGCCTACTGTCCTCTCCGAAGCCTGCCTGAGTTATATCTGCGTTTTCTCTCTAGATCGAGTTCTAGGTATATTCTGTGTTCTTCTCAAGACACCCCACTGGTCCTAGTCTTCTTACTCTCAATAGATTCGCATTTACAATTCCAGAGGCAGTGTAGTTGGAGGTAGGAGTTAAGAGGTTTCTCTCCTATCCAATTGTACACTGAATACTATATTAAAATGATTACAAAGCCCTGAAACTCAAGGAATAAAACATAAAAAGGAAACTATTATTACTTTTGATGTTCTCTCAGCCTCTTCTCATGCTAAGTCTGTCCCAATGCCCAGTAATGATGCATTCTTGTGGTGATGCGTTCTCTTTATCAAATCCTTCCCATCAAAGATAACATGTCCTTATCGTTGCTTCTCTCTAGAATATTCTTCCTGGTCTTCCATCACTCCCTTTGATGTTGCTTTATAAGAGGGCCCTTCTTGGTTACTTGTTAAGTAGTCAGTAAGCCCCACTCAATGTCTAGTATCTCCGAGTCACATCCTAGGGCTCATTTATCTAAATATAATTGATCTGATGCCATCAGTGCTTAATTGCAATTAGAGTCTATTTATCTAAGTCCTTCGTCCAAACACTACTGGTTCTAGAGTCCTAGTCCATCATATCTCTAAATCGGTTCCATCCTATAATGGATCTAGAGCATAGTCCTTCTATGACTTTCTTCCTAAACCTAATGCCAGCTCATCCTGCTTGCCTCCTGAGGTATCAACATGAGTTCTAGTTTGGTTCTCCCTTGCTCAATGTCTTTATTATATGGTATTACGTTCTGAGGATATAGAAAGAGTTCTAGAGTGAACTCCAATCAAGAATTCGTTGTTATAAAGTTTATCAAATGTTACTTTCCACGGAAAATTTGCTTGTGGCGTAACACTACTACAGACTTTATTAAGACAATAATTGATGTCCATTATAGGACTCTTGATTTTTAGGCTCTATTTGAAGGTGAGTTTGCTGGTGGTTATGCAATGAGGGAAAGCCTTCTTGAAGTGTTGAGAATCTTGAGGGTGTGATGTTCTGGTAGTAATACAGTATGCAGATGATATTAACCAATGAGTTTTTCAAGGTGAAAGTGAATAAGAATCAAGCCCACAATGGCTTTGATATCCTAGGTGGAGCATATCTTGATTTTGCTCTTCTGAGTAGAACTCAACAGATATTACTCTTTAATTTCCATTCTCATATATATCTCTCTGTATTCTCACTCACATTGATTTAATGTCTTTGTTGGGATACATTGTCTTTATAGATCCCTTATCACTTGTT
>Ga0157360_1000791_pt1 | contig 11838 bp, 9 predicted proteins | sample AttlaeALBM1_FD_111483 | JGI IMG/M metagenome (GOLD analysis project Ga0157360, IMG submission 111483) | Fungus gardens microbial communities from leaf cutter ant in Ribeirão Preto, State of São Paulo, Brazil - Atta laevigata ALBM1 | ecosystem: Host-associated > Fungi > Mycelium > Unclassified ... | reverse complement strand
TACGGACCGGATGGTGGGCGCAACAGGGATTGAACCTGTGACCCCTACCATGTCAAGGTAGTGCTCTACCGCTGAGCTATGCGCCCATCCGGTCCGTGAGCGGCGTTTTAGCGGGCGTTGACGTGGCTGGCAAGATGGGTTCTCTGAAAAAGTCACCAAACCGGAAAAAAAATGAATTTAGGCGCTCCGGCGGAGCCAGAGCTCTGTCTTTCAAAGAATTTTTTACTGCACGACGTTCCTGAACCGGTCGCACCGCTCGTTCTTGCATCCCCTCATTCAGGCCGATCCTATCCGGAGGCGTTTCTCAAGCAATCCCGTCTGGATATGATTTCCCTGCGTAGCAGCGAGGACGCCTATGTTGACCGGTTGTTCGAGGCTGCGCCTGCTCTGGGAGTGCCTTTGCTGTGTGCAGATTTCCCGCGTTCCTATTGCGATGTGAACCGGTACGCTTGGGAGCTCGATCAGGGGATGTTTCGCGAGCGCCTGCCTGAGGGGAGCCAGACCAATACCGTCAAGGTACGCAACGGGCTGGGCATGATCGCGCGCATTGCCGGGTCGGGGCGTGGTATCTATCGCCATCAACTGCCTGTCTCTGAAGCGCGGAACCGCATCGCCTCGTGCTGGCTGCCCTATCACGAGGCACTTCAGGCAATGATCGACCGGTGCAAGGCGCGCTTCGGGGTTTGTCTCTTCATCGATCTGCATTCGATGCCGAGTCTGCCTCATATGCGTTTACCTGATATTGTACTGGGTGATCTGCATGGCAAAAGCTGTGCCCGACCAGTGGTCGACAGGGTGGCTGCCTGCCTTATGGCGCAATATTTTTCGGTCGGGCGTAATCGTCCCTATGCCGGGGGATACATCACCTCTCGTCATGGGGCGCCATCAGAGAATGTCCATGTCATCCAGATGGAAATTGGCCGTGGCCTCTATCTTGATGAACAGGCGGTCAAACTATCGGCAGGTTTCCCAGCGCTGCAGAAACGTTGTGAATCGTTTTTACTCGAGGCAATCGGTGTGGCTCGTGCGTTGGTGCCTGATGGGGCGGGGTTTTCCCCTCGCTAGAGCGGGGGTACGATCCAATTCCACGATCAACTCCGGCTGAGTGCACGGTTAAGGGACTCGATTGATGCCCCCAAGCTGTGTTTCAAAGAGGCCCGTTTCTCGTGGTCGGCCCCCGCTTGGCTTCGACGAATAAATTGGTGTCTAACCAGACTGGAAGATTTGCCTCATGACCCAGATTTCAGAAGAGCGCCCGGATATCGTCCTGATCGGTGCCGGTGTCATGAGTGCCAGCTTTGCTGCACTTATTCGTCGTCTGGACCCGGATCTGTCTCTCAATGTGTACGAAACGCTCGATTCCTGTGCCAGGGAGAGTTCTGAAGCCTGGAATAATGCCGGCACTGGCCATGCGGCCTATTGCGAGCTGAATTATACTACAAAACGCAAGGATGGCAGCATCGACATCGCCAAGGCGCTGGATGTGAACACCGAGTTTGATTTGTCACGTCAGCTCTGGACGCATCTTGCTGAGTCGGGCTGGATCGAGAATCCGTCCTCCTTCATTCGGACCTGTCCTCATGTAAGCTTTGTGCGGGGTGAGGAGAATGTGGCGTTTCTGCGCGCGCGCTATGAAGCAATGGTACGTCACCACTGTTTCGACACCATGAGCTACACTGAAGATCCTCACGTCATTGCAGAATGGGCACCGCTCATGATGGCACGCCGTAAACCCGGTGAACATCTGGCGGCAACGCGTGTGACGGCAGGGACTGACGTCGATTTCGGTACATTGACGCGTCTGCTTTTCTCCCGGCTGCGTCAGGAGAAGGGGGTCAGCATTCACTATCGTCACAAGGTGACGGCACTCACACGTGAATCCGGCGGTCGCTGGAAGGTAGCCGTGCAGAACACAGAAACAGGCGAAACAAAAAACGTCTCTGCCGGATTTGTTTTTGTCGGAGCAGGAGGGGCTGCACTTGATCTTCTCAAACGCGCCGATTTGCCCGAAGCCCATGGGTATGCCGGTTTCCCGGTGAGCGGGCTTTTTCTGCATGCGGATAATTTAGATCTTTGTCAGCGCCACACAGCCAAGGTGTATGGCAAGGCAGCTGTCGGTTCACCTCCCATGTCGGTGCCACATCTCGATACGCGCGTGATCGGGGGAAGGCCCTATCTGCTTTTTGGCCCCTATGCGGGTTTTACTACCAAGTTTCTGAAATCCGGCAGATGGACCGATCTGCCGCGTTCGATTACGCGCGATAATGTCAAGGCCATGTTCGATGTCATGGTCGATAATCGCGATCTCGTCCGTTATCTGGTCGGGCAGGTAGTGCAAAAACCTTCCTCCCGTTTTGCCGCACTCAGGGAATTCTATCCGGCGGCCCGTCAGCATGACTGGCGCGTTGCCGTTGCCGGACAGCGTGTCCAGATCATCAAGACCGAGAACGGGCGTGGTACACTTAAATTCGGTACGGAGGTTCTGGCAACGCAGGATCGTAGTCTTGCAGCCGTTCTTGGAGCGTCGCCAGGTGCCTCGATCGCCGCTTCGGTTGCATTGCAGGTGGTGTGCAGGAATTTTGCCCATCGTCTTCCTGAATGGCAGGAGCGGCTTAAGGAAATTATTCCCAGCTACGGGATCGATCTGCGTCAGGACGAGGCGGCATGCCGCGCCATCAGGGCGAGGACGGGTGAGGCCCTCGGAATCTGAGCTCGATCCGCTTCCCATTTCTCCACGGTAATGCCGGGCGCAATTGCCGTGAGAAAAGATTCTGGTCGCCTTGACCGATTATATTGTTTGCCGTGATGCGGTGGCGTCGAGCCAGGACTGCAGCGTGTAGGCGGCAGCCATTTTATCGACGACTTCGGCCCGTCGTTTGCGGGTCATATCAGCTTCCTGAATCAGAAAACGGTTCACGGCGCTCGATGAAAGGCGCTCGTCCCAGCAGCAGGCGGGCAGATCAAGCCGGTTGGAAAGTTCTGTCATCCAGTCCTGCGCAGCGCGGGCAGCCGGCCCGAAGGAACCGTCGAGCGAGAGCGGTAATCCGCAGATAAGACCGCCAATATCCTCCTTTTGTACGATCTTGCCGATCTCCTGTGCCGTTTCGCCGAATTTGCCGCGCCTGAGGCTCTTATAGGGCGAGGCCAGCATGAGCGTGACGTCGCTCAGGGCAAGGCCAATCGTCTTCTGACCGGGGTCGAGCCCGAGAAGGCGGGAGCCAGGGGTGAGGGCGTCGCGCAGGGCGTATGGATTGAACAGAGTCATGGGAAGGCGTTATGATCTCGCTAAATTCTGGACCATCGGGATTATCCGCTCACTTTCAGGAAAGTCGATCCTTTATGTCGTTGGAAACGCGCACAGTCAGGCGCATAGCAAAACTGGCCCGAATTGGCCTCAGTGATCAGGAATGCGAAGCCATGCGCCAGGAGCTGAGTGGCATCCTGGGCTGGGTCGAGCAACTGAACGAGGTCGATATCACCGACGTGCCGCCCATGATCGGCACCGGGCTCGCCATACCGCGCCTGCGTGAGGATGCTGTGACCGATGGCGACAAGCGCGATGCCGTTCTGGCCAACGCGCCCGACAGTGTCGGGCCCTATTTTACTGTTCCGAAGGTTGTTGAGTGATGCATGATCTGACCCTCGCCTCTGCGCGAAAGGCTCTCAGGGAGCGTCGTTTCTCGGCAGTCGAACTGACCGATCATTTTCTGGCCTCTATCAGGAAGCTGGATGGTGAGATCAACAGTTTCGTGACGGTGACCGAAGATCAGGCGCGTGCTGGCGCCCGTGCAGCTGATGCGCTGCTCGCGACTGACAATGCGCCGTCGCTTTGCGGCCTGCCGCTCGGCATCAAGGATCTGTTCTGCACCAATGGTGTGCGCACCACGGCGTCGAGCAACATCCTGCGTAACTTCGTGCCACCATATGAAAGTACGGTGACGTCCAATCTCCTTGCTGATGGAGCGATTTTTCTCGGCAAGATGAATCTTGACGAGTTCGCCATGGGCTCGACGAACATGACCTCGGCTTTCGGTCCGGTCACCAACCCGTGGCGCCGCAAGGGTTCGGACGTGAAGCTGGTGCCGGGTGGTTCGTCAGGCGGTTCGGCTGCCGCTGTTGCTGCCGGGCTCGCTCTTGGAACGACTGGCACCGATACGGGCGGTTCGATCCGCCAGCCTGCGGCTTTCTGCGGTATCACGGGCATCAAGCCGACCTATGGCCGCTGCTCGCGCTTTGGCACAATCGCTTTCGCAAGCTCGCTCGATCAGGCCGGGCCGATGGCGCGCACCATGGAAGATTGCGCCATTCTGCTCGAATCCATGGCCGGGTTCGACGCTAAGGACAGCACGTCGGTCGATCGCGCCGTGCCGCGCTACGAAGATGCGCTTGAACGCGGTGTGAAGGGACTGAAGGTCGGGATTCCCTGCGAATACCGCCCTGATACACTGCCTTCCGATATCGCGGCACTCTGGGATCAGGGTATTGCCTGGCTGCGTGATGCCGGAGCCGAAATTGTCGATGTGTCGCTTCCGCATACGAAATACGGTCTGCCAACCTATTATATTGTGGCTCTGGCCGAGGCATCATCCAACCTTGCCCGGTATGATGGCGTACGCTTCGGCGAACGTGTTGAGGCAGGTACGCTCGATGAGCTGTATGAAGCGACCCGTCATGCCGGTTTTGGCGAGGAAGTGCGTCGCCGTATTCTGATGGGCACCTATGTGCTCTCTTCGGGCTATTACGATGCCTATTATCTTCGCGCGCAAAAGGTTCGTACGCTGATCCAGCGCGACTTCCTGAACGCGTTCGAGACGGTCGATGTGCTTCTGACACCGACGGCGCCTTCTGCGGCCTTCGCTCATTCGGAACGTCCGACCGATCCTGTGCAGATCTATCTGAACGATATCTTCACTGTGCCCGCCAGTATGGCGGGTGTTCCGGCGCTCTCGCTGCCCGCCGGCCTCGATCACGACGGCCTGCCGCTCGGATTGCAGCTCATCGGGCGCTACTTCGAGGAAGAAACCTTGTTTGCCGCCGGGCGTGTCATGGAAAAAGCAGCGGGTTTCACGCACAGACCTGCCCTGCATGCGGGAGCGTTCGCATGAGCAGCTATCATATCGAGGGTACTACTGGCACCTGGGAAATTGTTGTCGGGCTTGAGGTTCATGCTCAGGTCATCAGCCACGCCAAGTTATTTTCAGGCGCTTCTGCCGAATATGGCGGCGAGCCCAATACGCATGTGAGCCTGATTGACGCGGGATTCCCCGGCATGTTGCCGGTCATCAACGCTGAATGCGTGGCGCAGGCGGTCCGCACGGGTCTTGGGCTGAATGCCCAGATCCATCTGATGAGCCGTTTTGACCGCAAGAACTATTTCTACGCGGATCTGCCTCAGGGTTATCAGATCAGCCAGTTCGCTCATCCGATTGTGGGTGAGGGGCAGGTCGAGATCGAACTCGCCGACGGCTCGGTGCGCCATATCGGCGTGACGCGTCTGCATCTTGAACAGGATGCCGGCAAATCGATGCATGACCAGGACCCGACGCGGTCGTTCATCGATCTCAACCGTGCTGGCGTGGCGCTGATGGAAATTGTCAGTGAGCCGGATATCCGTTCACCTGAAGAGGCTGGCGCCTATCTGCGCAAGCTGCGCCAGATTCTGCGTTATCTCGGTACGTGTGACGGGAACATGGAAGAAGGCTCAATGCGCGCCGACGTCAATGTTTCGGTACGCAAGGCAGGTGAGGAGTATCGCACCCGCTGTGAGATCAAGAACGTCAACTCGATCCGGTATGTTATGCAGGCTATCGAGGTGGAAGCCGCGCGTCAGGTAGAAATCTGGGAGTCCGGCGGCACGGTTGATCAGGAAACGCGCCTGTTCGATCATGTGAGGAGTGAAACACGCTCCCTTCGCTCGAAGGAAGACGCACATGATTACCGTTACTTCCCGGATCCTGATCTGCTCCCGCTTGTTATCAAGCAGGACTGGGTTGAGTCCCTTCGCGCGGCTCTGCCGGAGCTTCCTGAAGCCAAGCGGGAGCGCCTTGAGAAGACCTACGGCATTTCGCGTTATGAATCGGGTGTGCTGACGGTCGAGCAGGGTATAGCCGATTTCTATGAAACGGTTGCCAAAGGCAGCGACCCGCGTCTGGCTGTGACCTGGATGCTGGGCGACTTTTTCGCTGCGCTGAACCGCACGGGAGCCACGATCGAGACGAGTCCGGTCAAGGCAGAGGGGCTCATGGAGCTGCTCGCGCTGATTACGGACTCGACGATCAATGGCAAGATCGCGAAAGAAGTGCTCGAAGACATGTTCGAAACCGGAGATTCCGCTTCGGCTATCGTCGAACGCAAGGGGCTGCGCCAGGTCACTGATACAGGTGCAATCGAAGCCGAGATACGCGGCATCCTGCAGGCCCACGCCGACAAATTGGCCGAGTACAAGAGTGGCAAGGACAAGCTGTTCGGATTTTTCGTCGGTCAGACCATGAAAGCCATGAAGGGCAAGGCCAATCCGGCCATGGTCAACAAGCTGCTGCAGAAGCTCCTGGCAGAATAGAAAAAACTGGTGAAGGGGGTTTGACGCAGGCGCCAAATCCCCCTAGAAGCAGTTCTGCAAACGCCGTGAAAACGGCGTCCCTCAAGGCGGAGGGGTGGCCGAGAGGCTGAAGGCGGCGGTTTGCTAAACCGTTGTACGATGTCAAGTCGTACCGTGGGTTCGAATCCCATCCCCTCCGCCATTTTTCGAAAACATCCCACCAAAATTTTCCGGTTTTAAGTCTGCCATGCAGGTTTATCTCTTTGCTATTGACCCGGTCGCTGTCTGGAATTTTGGTAATCTCAAAAGGGTTTTCCTTTGTTTCATTGCGCTTGACACGATATTAGCCTCAGAAGAAATGTATCATTAAGTTTATCATTGTTACCCTTCGAGGTTTGGAGCGAGCGAAAGTTGAAAGAAATCGACACGCGATATGGGACTCTTCGGGTACCTGTAGACGATAACGACCTGATAGGTCGATTTCTTATGCATTATGGCGAATGGGCATGGGACGAGGTCTCATTTGTGGCATCAGTGGTGCCCGATAATGCGCGAGTTCTTGATATAGGCGCGTGTTTTGGCACATTTGGTATTGGCTTGTCACAAGTGCGCAGGCTGTCGAAGGTTTGCTTCATAGATGGAAATCCGGCTGTTATTCCGAGCCTGGATTACAATGTAAAGCATAACGTAAAAACCAACTACGCAGTAAAAGAAGCAATCATCGGGCGTCCAGGTATGGAGGTTGCTCGGGTGCATGCAGATTCCGACAATATCGGATCCGCAAGTTTTACACCGGACGAAAATGCGCAACCTTCAGCTGCTACAGGCTCTCATTTGCGTAGCCTCAAGGAGATATGGGACGAAGAAGGCCCTTTTGATTTTATCAAAGTAGATGCTGAGGGGATGGAACTAAGTATTATAGACAGTTACGCACGAGGTCTTTCAAAAGGCGAAACAACCTTGTGGCTCGAGTGTAACGAAGACGAGCAATCGCTGGTTCTTTGTGACAGGCTGCTTTCCTGGGATCTCGACGTCTATTATTTTGCTTTTCCATCGCACAACCCAGATAATTATCAGGGTCAAGATCTGCCAATTTTTTCGTTTGCTTACGAAGCTGGCCTACTGGTTGCCCCGCACAATGAACCTGTTCTTTCGGCAGAGTTGAAGGAACATGGTTGTACCCTGGGCAAGATTACCTCGGTTGAGGCTTTGAGGGCACGCCTATGGGAGACACCGAGATGGGGTTATCCCGAGTGGCAGGGAAAGAAGACTTTTGAGCTGGCCGCGCTTGCGGGACATGCATTGCGTGATGAGAGTTTTGCAAACTTTCTGAAAACTGGTTGGAAAAACAAGATTCCACTTACTGAGGTAAAGTTGAGTCTGGAGGCTGAGCTCGGCAAACTTGCTGATGAAGTTCAAGAAAAAGACTCTGCCAACAGGATAGAATTAGACAAAGCGATCGAGAAGAATCTTGTTCAGCAAAAACTCTTGGAGAAGGCAGAGGCAGAGCAAGCATCTCTGTTGAAGAACATTGTTGATATAGAGCAAAGATTTTCGGCTAGTGAAGAAATCAGAGAAAAATCTGAAGAACGTATCCTCGAACTTACCAGTCAGTTGCAATTTTTCTCCAAGGAAGAAAAAAACAGTAAAAAGAAAATAGAACTGCTTGAGCGCCAGCTTTCTGACATGACATCTGAAATGTTCGATCGTATTGCGGAAGCAACAGATCAGTTCGAGAAAAAATTTGAGAGTGAACGGTGTGTGGAATATGTCTACGTCCCCTCGAATGGGTCCAAACTCTCGGAAGGTTCGTCTGCAGCCCACGACGAGTTGGTGGCTTTTTTGCAAGACAGAATTCGGAGTATGGAAATTAGCACGACGTGGCGAATAACAGCGCCATTACGATCGATGATAGAAAAATTCCCCTTAATGCATAGTTCGCTTCGTCTAGCGCGGCGTGCAGCTGCCACAATACGAGATAAATGCGTCAAGGCTGCGGGTTAAGGCCAGTTCGGAAATAAATCATGACAGTTCCTGCCAAAAATCTGAACGATTATTTCGATGGTTCTTATTATCTTTCAGAATATCCCGATGTTGCTGAGGCAAAAATCGATCCATTCGAACATTTCTGTTCAGTCGGATGGAAAGAGAAGCGGAATCCAAGTGTGGCATTCGATACTGGCTTTTATCTCAGACAATATCCTGACATTGCGGCAGCAAATATAAATCCTCTTATACATTATATTGCGGCAGGGCAATTTGAGGGGCGAAAGATCATGCCGCCCTTGCGTGAGATGCGATTGAGGGTCCAGCATTCACTCTGGTCTCGTAACTATCGTTCCGAAGGATACGATCCAGAGATTCCAACAGATGGAATTCTTTCGGTATCGAAGCTAATGGTATTGCTCAGTGATACCTTCCGAGATGCGCCAACTGTAGTGTCCGTAAGTCACGACGATTACGGCGTAAATGTTGGTGGTGTGCAGAAGCTGCTAAGCGTCGAAGAGGCGCGTTGTGAAGATCTGTCATGGAACTACATGCATCTGGCACCAAGCTGTCACAGGCTTGGATTAGCTCAGAACGCACCAGGGATCCCTGTTGTACTCACTCTACGCCTGAATGGTAAGAAACTGGGGAATGTAACCCCGTCGATTTTTTTACAGTCTTACGGGCAGATCAAAAATAACAAGCACCCTGTTTTTTCTGTTATTCATCATTTGATGGGGCATAATCCTGAAGAAATAGCTGATCTTATTGATGGAATGAGCTCGGAGAAGACAATTATCTGGGCGCATGATTATTTTACGATTTGCAGCGGTATTCAGCTAATGCGTAATGATGTCGTGTATTGTGATGCTCCGAGTGCTGAATCAATGGCGTGCAATATATGTAGCCATGGACAGGATCGTCTTGTATTCACAAAGAAAATTGCTGATTTCTTTAGCAGGTTTGAGCCTGTAGTGATGGCTCCCTCTCAGTCTGCAGCAGATCTGTGGCGCAAGCATAGCCCATATTCCTATCGAGCTGTGTATGGGCGTCCACTAGGAGAGCTTGTCCTGAGCGATTCCCGTGTATCATTCAGGAATGGCAGCAAAAATGAGCCAATTAGGATCGCCTTTTTCGGCTATCGCACTCATCTTAAAGGATGGAATACATTCCAGATGCTGGCGATGAAATTCAAAGATGATTCGCGCTATGAATTTCATCATTTGGGTATGGCACAGAACGTTGCGGCTTCTGGGAATATTATTTACACTCCGGTCAGTAATTCCAGGCGCGGCGAGGAGGCAATGATCTTTGCAGCTGTCTCTCGTAATATCGACGTAGTAATCAATTGGGCATTGTGGCCTGAGACATTTTGCTATGCAGCTTATGAGGCTGTCGCTGCAGGGGCTTTTCTGCTCGCGCCCACGGGATCCGGGAATGTGTCGGCTCTTATTGAAAAGCTGGGTGCTGACCACGGCCTTCTCCTGCATAGTGAAGATGAACTCATCTCACTCATGACGTCTGACAAGCTTTGTAAAATTATGAGATTATCCAACAGAAAGCGCGGATATATCTCCCCATCTGGCGATAGCGTGTCTTGGTTGCTGGAAAACGCTGATCATTTTCAAGATATTGATTTTGTTGCTGAGGCGTACAGTTAAAATGAGTAAAGTACGTTGTTTTACGAGCGCTTCATTTTCCTATCTCGATCGCGTGCGGGTACTGGGAGAAACTATACGTCGTTTCCACCCTGACTGGGAGTTTGTCTTCTGTCTATCTGATGTTGAGCCGCTTGGTTTTGTATTCAGTCTGGAAGATGAGCCTATAGATACTGTCGTGCGAATTGAGGAGCTGGGAATACCCCATCTCGACTCATGGATGTTCGAGCACGATATTGTTGAGCTGTGTACCGCAGTCAAAGGGAAGATGTTATGTCGTTTATTCGAGCAGGGCGCAGAAAAGGTCGTGTATATCGATCCTGATATTGCTTTGTTTTCAGACCTATCATTTATCGAAAAGTCTCTCGATAAATATGATGTGCTTCTCACCCCGCATCAGCTGACACCCGATGAAGATCCTGCTGTCATTCAGGATAACGAGATTGGATCTCTGAAATACGGAATTTATAATCTGGGATTTGTAGCTGTATCCGGGCGTGCTGAAGGACGTCGATTTGCGAAGTGGTGGTCAGATCGACTCCTCACCTTCTGCTTTGACGATGTTCCAAATGGATTATTCACTGATCAGAAATGGTGTGATCACGTTCCTGCTTTTTTCAACAATGTATTGATCATACGCGACCCTGGATACAATGTCGCCAGCTGGAATCTCAGCCAAAGGCCTATATCGATTGATTCAGATGGCAATATTTATGCAGCTGGTCATAAGCTCAGATTTTTCCATTTCACTAAAATAACATGGGCTGGGGAGGTAATGCTTGAGCGTTATTGCGGGGATAGAATAGGCGTATTCGAGCTGATGTACTGGTATCGATCCCAGCTTGATTTGCGCGCTCCAAAAAATCTTCCTCCGCGCTGGTGGGCATTTGAGCGATATGACAGTGGTGCTTCTATTCCCAAGTCCCACCGCACAGCCTATCGGAAAGACAAAGAACTAAGAAATCGCTTTCCACATCCCTATTCGACTGGTCCAGACTCATTTGAGCAATATATGGCATATCTGGGAATAAGCTGATTGAGCAAGCGTTGCATGAGCAATAAACTGTGGAAATAAAATTGCGGATTAGCGTTCGCGGGAGTGTCTGTAGTCAGCTGCGCTACGTATCGGAAGCCAGACAGACGTTGGGGTTGAGAGTATCCAACTTCCAGCGTTGAGATTTACTCTGTGTCTGGAATGGTATTCACAGAAATTAAAAAATGTCGATTGACGGTTTCTGGGTCTGGCTCATGTGTAGGCTCAGGCCTCATAACCAGAACATGACGGTTGCAGTGCGACGGATGGCTGAGAAGAAGACGGTCGGCCATCTGTCGTGTCTTACTGGCCTTTCGCGTGATTTCTGGCCTGGAATGCAGGGTTTGATTTCTTTTCTTCCAGAGCATCTCTGAACCAGCCAGCATCGTAACCCCGCTCTGCAAGCGTTCACTGTGCCTTGAGATATGTCGCATCGATCATGATGGTTCGAGGCTCGGCCTTCCCGGAAGATAACCCATCTATCATCCGCCGGTTGTAGTGAGCGTCTTGTACTTACTGTATTTCCGGGGGGGGGGGGGGCACCCCCCCCGCCCGACCTGGCCCTGTTTGAAAAAAGAAACCCCCTCGCCACTGGGGGCCCTCCGCACCAGGTTTTCCGGGGC
>Ga0157360_1000789_pt1 | contig 11844 bp, 8 predicted proteins | sample AttlaeALBM1_FD_111483 | JGI IMG/M metagenome (GOLD analysis project Ga0157360, IMG submission 111483) | Fungus gardens microbial communities from leaf cutter ant in Ribeirão Preto, State of São Paulo, Brazil - Atta laevigata ALBM1 | ecosystem: Host-associated > Fungi > Mycelium > Unclassified ... | reverse complement strand
TGGGCTCTCCATCAACAATGGTCCGAGTATTACCCAGAACGGTATCGATGGTGGTAACAAGCAGATCACCAATGTGGCAGCTGGTACCAAGGGGACGGATGCGGTTAACTACAACCAGTTGACTGACGTCAGCAATGTCGCCAACAAGGGCTGGAACGTCAGCACCAACGGCGACGCGAAAGGGGCCAGCAACGTGGCACCGGGTAGCACCGTTGACTTCACTCCGACCAACAAGAACCTGACCGTTTCTCATGATGGCGATAACGTCAAACTGGGACTGGCAGACAACCTGGATCTGGGTGATAACGGTTCCATTGCCACAGGCAACACCACCATTAACAACGATGGGGTAACCAACGGTAATACCACGCTTAATGGTAACGGTGTATCCATTACCAATGGGCCCAGTATTACCACCAGCGGTATCGATGCTGGAGGATCGCAGATCACTAACGTTAAAGCAGGTACTGCAGGTACCGACGCAGTCAACGTTAATCAGCTGCATGATCAGAACAGTGATCTGACCAATAAAGGCCTCACCTTTGCAGGTGACAGTGGAGATAATGTCCACCGTAACCTCGGTCAGACCGTCTCTATCAAGGGTGGCGCTGACAACAGCAAAGATCTGACGAAAGGCAATATTGGCGTTGTCGCCAATGGCAACGATACGTTGACCGTTGCACTGAACAAGGATGTCAACCTTGGCAGCGATGGTAGCCTCACGACGGGTAATACGACGGTCAATAACGATGGTCTTACCATTGCCAACGGACCGAGCGTAACCGGCAATGGTATCGACGCTGGTGGTAAAACCATCACCAATGTTGCCCCGGGCAAAAATGGTACCGATGCGGCCAACATCAACCAATTGACCGACGTTAGTAATGTGGCTAACAAAGGTTGGAATGTCAGTACCAATGGCGATTCTAAAGATGCCAGCAAAGTGGCACCTGGAGATACGGTTGACTTCACTCCGACCAATAAGAACCTGACTATCAGTCATTCAGGTAATAATGTCTCAGTGGGTCTCGCAGACAACCTGAATCTAGGTGATACAGGAAGTATCGCCATGGGTAACACCATTGTGAATAGCGATGGTTTGACCAACGGCAATACCACTGTCAATAACGATGGTCTGACAATTAAAGGCGGCCCAAGTGTCACCAGCAATGGTGTGGATGCAGGCGGCAAGAAAGTCACCAACGTGGCCGACGGTGATATCAGTTCCACAAGTACTGATGCCGTCAATGGTAGCCAGCTATGGTCTGTGCAGCAGGATGCTTCTGCAGGCTGGAACCTGACAACCAATGGTGGACAGGATAAAACCAACATTGCGCCCGGAGGCACTGTTGATATCGGTACTGCTCCAGGGGAGAAAAACCTGAAAGTGACTCAGAATGGCAGTAACGTTCAGGTCTCCATGAATAACAACCTGGATCTTGGTAAAGACGGTAGCGTGAAGACAGGCAATACCACCGTGAATAACGATGGTGTAACGATTGCCAATGGCCCAAGCATGACATCCTCCGGCATCAATGCTGGCGGCGACAAGATCACTAACGTGGCAGATGGTGATGTAAGCCAGAACAGTTCCGATGCAGTCAATGGTAGCCAGCTGTGGAATGCTGAGCAAAACATCAACAACATCACCACAAAGGGTACCAAGTACTTCCATGCCAATAGTGATGAGGCTGACTCACAAGCCAATGGCTCCAACAGTGTCGCCATAGGTCCAGAAGCGGTTGCAGATGGTGCAAGCAGCATCGCATCAGGTGAAGGGGCAACGGCTAAAGGTTCGGCAGCAGTTGCTTCGGGGGCTCACAGTAAAGCAGAAGCCAATAATGCGACTGCTCTGGGTGCCAACGCTGATGCAAAATCTTCTGGTGGTGTAGCGCTAGGTGCTAACTCGGTGGCTGACCGTTCAGGCATGAATGGCAAGAAAGAGGCATTCTCTGATACCACCGTTAACTCTACTCAGGGTGCGGTATCCGTGGGTAGCGCTGGTAATGAACGTCAGATCACCAACGTTGCGGGTGGTACAGAAGATACGGACGCTGTCAATGTTCGTCAGTTGAAGTCTGTCCAGAAAGGGGCTGTCAATTATGACAAGAATGCAGATGGAACGACCAACTACAACAGCGTGACCATGAAAGGTGATGGTGGAACACAAATCCACAACGTAGCCGCAGGAACCTCTGGTACAGATGCTGCTAACGTGAATCAGCTGGATCAGCTGGGTAACAATCTTGTCCACCGCATGAGAGATGTTAAACAGGATGCGGATGCAGGTACTGCCAGCGCCTTGGCTGCAGCCAACTTGCCGCAGTCCATGATCCCGGGCAAGAGCATGGTTTCAGCAGGTGCTGGTACCTATCAGGGGCAGTCAGCCGTGTCTGTCGGCCTCTCGCGCCTCTCGGATAATGGACGAGTCGTATTCAAAGGTAGCATGACCGGTGATACACAAGGACATTTCGGTGCAGGTGTTGGCGTCGGCTGGCAATGGTAAAGGAAACCATAATGAAAAAGAGACTGAATCCCGCCATCTTGATAGGTGGCCTCGCGGCAGGGATCGCATGTGTTTCACTCGCCGGGTGTACAACACCCGGAGGTGATTACCATACATCCTATAAAAAGGCAGGGAATGGATTCCCTGCTGTCGACAACTATTATAAGGGTGGAGACTTTGTTGACCCTCAGGCTATCCTTAGGGTCAACAAAGGGGAAACCAAGGATGAAGTACGACAATTATTGGGTGTTCCCCAGTATGACGAAGGCTTCTTCGGTGTTCATACCTGGAACTATGCGTTCAACCTTTATTACAATGACCATAGCAACTACCTGACCTGTCAGTATCAGGTGCATTTCGACAAGAATATGCAAGTGGACAATACACGGTGGAAAGATCCGCAATGTCCTACACTTTTGGTACCGGTACAAATTCAGAACAAACACATCATTCTAAGTGGGGATGTATTGTTTGATTTTGATCAGTCTCAATTGAGCTTTGAAGGTCAAAGAGCACTGGATAAAGTGGTACAGGAAGTCAATACAGAATATACATCTCCAAGCATTGTCGTTCGTGGTTATACTGACCGATTGGGGTCCGATGCCCATAATCAGCCACTGTCGCAGCAACGTGCCAATACCGTAGCAGCCTACCTGTCTGCGCATGGGTTAACGACAAACCGGCTTCAGGCACAAGGCATGGGTTCAGCGGATCAGGTAAAAGCCTGTAATGGTTATCCCTACGGTAATGAACTCAAGAGTTGTCTGGCTCCCAACAGGCGGGTAGACATTGAAATTGATGGGAAACAGAAGGCGCCTACTAAACGCCATATTACCTATGAAAATTCAAATGTAAGCGCCCATTCAACGGCAGCAGGTCAGCCAAGTACTAACGCAACCTCCCAGTGAGGGGGGTGTCAAGTAAGCAATAGCCGAAAACAGGGATGCGTTTCCTGCAGTGAACCCAAAAAGGAATCAAGACGTTATGTGGAATGTTGGACAATTATTTAAAGGCTTCAAACTCCCGATCGCCACTGCAGTAGGTGTAACAGCCGTTGCAATTGCCGGTTGTTCAGGTCATGGTAATCCACCACCGCCCGATGCTGGTCCTCATCACGTTGACCAAAGCTCTATCTGCGTGGCAGCTACCAATGGTCAGGCTGCACAGTGCCCTGAAGGGAAGCTCTTCCTGGCGCAACTGAACGCTCCTGTAAATGGGCAGGCACCCAGCCAAAGTGTCGTTGCCGCCAGGAAACTGAACACGATTGCCTTGTTCTGTAATACCAATTATCCCATTCAGGACGTAGGCAATGGGCTGATTTGTGTCATTACTCATCAAAGACATCAAATCCAAACACCAGGAGCGGGTGCACCACAGCAGAACCAACAACCTGCACAACAGCAGGCACCTGCAACATCCGACAATACTTCAGACCATTCGGCTTCTGATCACCACTGATCCTGAACATGCCCTATCACCCTTAGGTGATAGGGCATGCCTCTTCCATACAATTTCCTTTCAGAGTCATATTTAAGCAGGTACATGAGTGTTATAAAGTCAGTTATCACTCCCTGTTCAACGTCTATAGCCGATCAAGCATCATGAATAATCACATCATAAAAGCGGCTACCGGCTTCGCCTTTATTTGCGGACTCATTGGCACGATCACCCCCTCGGCCTATGCTGACTATGCTTCAGGCATGAGGCTATTCGAAAACGGCCAGTATGCATCTGCTGTATATGATTGGGATGCCTCTGCCGAAAAAGGAGACCCGGACTCACAGGATGCCTTGGGACAAGCTTTTGAGGCCGGCAAAGGAGTACGCAAGAACCTTGTTCAAGCGCTTAAGTGGTATACATTGGCCGCCAATAGCGGGCAGGAGGATGCACAAATACATCTGGCCCAGCTTTACCTCCGTAATGAGGTACCGAATGGACATCCCAGTGATGCTATACAATGGCTGTCGCAGGCGGCAAATCAAGGGAATGGTCAAGCTGCTTATCAACTTGGCATGTTTTATATCAGCGGTAAAATTGTCAGCCAAGACTACCATCAGGCCTTTCAATGGATGAGCAAAGCTGCCCAATCAGGGAATGTCGCCGCACAGAATAATCTGGGTATCCTCTACGAAAATGGCATGGGCGTCAGTCAGGATTATAAACAGGCGCTAAACTGGTACTTGCAATCAGCCAAGGCGGGTAACGGGAATGCACAAGACAATTTAGGCAACCTTTATTTGCAGGGGCACGGTGTTCCACAAAGCTATATATGGTCCAGCTTCTGGTTTGCCATGGCACAAAATCAAGGGATACAACAGGCCGCCACGCAGATTCAAGCAAGCCTGAAGCACCTGCCTACATTAACAATCACATCCACTACAGCAAACATACGTGCGGGCGCCGGTACACAATACAATCGTGTGATTTCCTCCAAAAAAGACACAACATTCCCCGTATTGGGTACGATGAATGGTTGGGCACAGATTTACATTCCATCCGGGACACCTCAACATCTAGGCTGGATCGATACCCGTCTTACTTCATTGAAGAAATAGCATTACAAACGAGTAGCACATGGCTAGTGCGTACTGCCCATCAAAGAGACATGCGCACTCACAATACGCCAGCCTGAGGGCGTTTTTACCCAGGTTTGACTTTGCCGACCCAAGGTGGAACGTCCCTCACGCTGGAATTCAAGATTCGATATTCCAATCGTATCACCATAAGTAGTCACCACGCGCTTTACTACTTCTCGCTGAGGTGATCCCCCCGGGCGGCCGGTACGAAAAGCTCTTATCTGATCAATACCATACAAGTTTTCTCCCACACCATAACGTACTGTCTCCGATGAGTCTTGAAATAACTGATCCAGTGCCTCCAGATCATTACTCATCAGGGCTGTTTCGTAGGCGTCACAGGCCGCATTTACTTCAGCCAAAACATCAGGTCGATTAATATCCATGACGTTGATGTATCCCCTTATTTCCAATCGATTATTCAAAAGTCGTAAAGAATATTTCACAGCAGGCGATCATTCATGGGGGAATAGTACCTTTCATCTCATCGTTTAAACATCAGGATCGCCCATATGACCAGCATCGCTCACACCCCTCCGAATGATCATCGTTCGAATGCCTCATCTGATCATTCATATCGAATACGGTCTGTCAGTGATGTCACGCGTCTTGTCAATACACATGGCAACAGTAACCGTTATGCACGCATGATCGTATTACTCGCGCTGGGTGGTGTCTTTCTGGATGCATATGATCTCACGACACTTTCCTACGGGATTAATGATGTCGTCAAGGAGTTCGCTCTCAGTCCTGTACTGACGGGCATTGTGACGTCCTCCATTACGATTGGCACCATTCTGGGCAATATTGTTGGGGGATGGATGACAGACAAATACGGAAGATATTCCGTCTTCATGGCCGATATGCTGTTCTTTGTGATATCAGCCATCGCTGCCGGACTGGCGCCCAACGTCTGGGTATTGATTGGAGCTCGCTTCCTGATGGGGGTAGGTATCGGGATCGATTTACCTGTTGCAATGGCCTATTTGGCGGAATTCTCGAAATTCACCGGTAAAGGCAACAAAGGATCACGACTCGCTGCATGGAGCCCCATGTGGTACGCAGCCTCCAGTGCCTGCTTTCTGATCGTATTTATCTTTTATCTGATATTGCCCACCGCCTATGAAGATTGGATATGGCGCGCATCATTATTGTTCGGCGCTATTCCTGCACTGGTTATTGTGTCAGTTCGTTCCAAATTCATGAAGGAATCTCCCCATTGGGCCGCTAATCAGGGGGATCTTGAAAACGCTGCACGAATTCTACGCGAAGCCTACGGCATTCCTGCCATTGCAGATCGTACAGATACGGCCCAAACACAAACCAGGCAAACGCAGAGTCCTGTTACCTATAAAAACAAAGTTGATTTGAAAGCCATTTTACGGCCTCCTTACCGACAAATTACCCTGGTTTCCGGCTTGATGTGTATATGTATCTCTTTTGAATATACCGCGATTGCCTTTTTTCTACCCACAATTCTGCAAAACTTCCTTGGTGCCAGTGTCTTCCAGACAATTTCGGCATCCATGGGATTAAATATCCTATTTGCATTTACGGGTGGATTATTGGGAATGAGACTTGCGTGGAAATACCCCTCACGACATGTACTTATCGTCGGATTTACTCTGCAATTTATTTCTTTACTTGCACTGGCATTACTGGGACACCCAGAAGCACTATGGGGTATTACACTGGCAATACTTATGCTGGGATTGTGGCTTTTTGCCGAAGGATTTGGTCCGGGTGCACAGGAAATGGTTTATCCGGCATTGGCATTTCCAACAGCCATACGTGCCAGTGGGGTAGGCTTTGCGCGCGCCTGTGCCGGGATAGGTGGCGCGTTGGCACTCTTCATTCTACCCATCCTGCAACATGCTTATGGTAACAATATGTTCTGGATTATTGCCGTTGCTCCAGTGCTACCTATTATTGCATTACTCATTGTACGTGTTGAACCTACGCAAAGAGACGTTGATCTGAATGAAGAGACTGATCAACTCGAGTAAAGACAACATAAAGCTACGATACGACTCATATTTGTGAAACGGTCTTTTGCTGATATATACAAATAGATATATGTTTAGCTTTTCTCCAATCAAACAATTAATAGGTATGTGATGAGCAATACTCGACAACTCAAGTTGGGAGCCTTTATGCGCCCTGTCTCCATCCATACTGGGGCATGGCGTTATCCTGGCGCCTATTCGGATGCCAACTTCAATTTCAACCATTTGAAGCAGTTTGCTCAAAAACTGGAATCAGCAAAGTTTGATGCTTTTTTCATGGCGGATCACTTGGCATTACTCAATATGCCCATGAACGCCTTGAAGAGAAGCCATACGGCGACGTCGTTCGAACCCTTCACATTGCTCTCGGCACTCAGTCAGGTCACGGAACGGATAGGGCTCGTCGCGACGGCCTCCACAACATTCGAAGAACCTTTCAATATTGGCCGGCGTTTTGCCTCACTGGACCACCTCAGCCATGGCCGTGCTGGCTGGAACGTCGTTACGACGGCCAATCCGGATGCTGCACGAAACTTCGGTAAAACTGACTTGCCAGACCATGCCGAACGCTATACCCGTGCGCGCGAATTTTATAATGTCGTCACAGGGCTATGGGATAGCTGGGCGGATGATGCCTTTATACGCGATGTGGAAAATGGTATCTATTTCGACCCTGAGAAGCTCCGTCGCCTGGATTTCCACGGTGACCATTTTAATGTAAGCGGCCCTCTTCATATCGCGCGTCCAGTGCAGGGATGGCCCGTCATTGTGCAGGCAGGGGCTTCAGATGCCGGTCGTCAACTTGCCGCTGAAACGGCAGAAGTCATCTTTACCTCCACACAGACACTTGAAGATGGTCAGGCTTTCTATTCAGATGTGAAGACACGTATGCATGCCATAGGAAGGAACCCGGAACACTTGAAAATACTGCCAGGTGTGCTGGTTATTGTGGGAGAGACACTGGAGGAAGCCAAACGCAAGCATGCCAAACTGGATAGCCTGGTCAATTATGATAGTGCCATTGCCTCGCTCTCTATCGCATTGGGTGTAGATGCCTCTCAATTCGATCCGAATGCACCTCTGCCAGAAGATATCCCTGAAACCAATCACAGCAAAAGTGGACGTGAAAGAACAATTCGCCTGGCCAGACGCGAGAATCTCACGGTAAAACAGCTTGCTCAGCGCCTGGGAGGCTATGGTGGGCTTACCTTTGTGGGTACTGCCGAAAGTATTGCTGATGAAATGCAGGCGTGGCTTGAGAAAAGGGCAAGCGATGGGTTCAATATCATGTTCCCCTGGCTTCCGGGCGGCCTGGATGAATTCGTTGATAACGTTGTGCCTGAACTACAAAGACGCGGAATTTTTCGACGCGAATATGAAGGAACCACATTGAGGGAGAACCTGGGATTACCTCGGCCAAATAACCCGTTTTTTTCATCCTGAAAGCAGAGTGAGAACAAAAGTGCTGGATTCAGTCATATCCCGAATCCAGCACTAGAATGGGTATTCGCTCATATCAGCGTTTATTGGACTATAGCAAGCGTTGGATTACTCGTTAATCCTGGCCGAATAGGTCACGTGTGAATATCTTGTCTTTGACATCATCCAGATCACTATTCAAACGATTAGCGACAATCACATCACAGCGTTGCTTGAACTCACCAAGATCCTTCACCACGTCGGAACTAAAGAATTCATCTGCTTCCAAGACGGGTTCATAAACGATCACTTCAATGCCTTTGGCTTTGAGCCGCTTCATGATGCCTTGAATAGCACTGGCACGGAAATTATCAGAGCCGGACTTCATGATTAAACGGTAAATACCTACAACCCCGGGTTTTTTATCCAAAATCGACTGTGCAATAAAATCCTTGCGCGTACGATTGGCATCCACGATCGCGCCAATCAGATTGTTAGGCACATCCTCATAATTGGCCAACAACTGTTTGGTATCCTTGGGCAGACAATAGCCACCATAACCAAAACTGGGGTTCCGATAATGAGTACCAATACGAGGATCCAGCCCTACGCCTTCGATAATTTGACGCGAATCGAGACCACGGATAGAGGCAAAGCTATCCAGCTCGTTGAAATAAGCGACACGCATCGCCAGATACGTGTTGGCGAAGAGCTTGATGGCCTCTGCTTCAGTGCTACCGACGAAGAGAGTGGGTATATCTGCCTTGATAGCCCCTTCCTTGAGCAGTGCAGCAAATCTTTCTGCACGTTCTGACACTTCCCCAATGATAATACGTGAAGGATACAGATTATCATGCAGAGCTTTACCTTCACGCAGAAATTCAGGAGAGAAGATCAAATTGTCCGTACCAAAACGCCTGCGGGCTTCCTGCGTATACCCCACGGGTACGGTAGATTTGATGACCATGACAGCGTCAGGGTTGAGCGAACACACATCCGTTATTACGGCATCGACGCTGGATGTATCAAAGAAATTGCGTTCAGGATCATAATTTGTTGGTGTAGCAATAATAACCCAGTCGGCATCCGCATAAGCTTCATGGGGCACCAGTGTTGCAGTAAAGTTCAAAGACTTTTCTCTCAGGAAGCGCTCAATATCGTCGTCCTCGATGGGGCTAATTCTTCTCTGAAGCTTTTCCACCTTGTCAGGATTAATGTCAACGGCAACAACCTGATGTTGCTGAGACAACAGCATTGCGTTGGATAATCCTACATATCCGGTGCCTGCAACTGCAATTTTCATACTTGCTCACTTAGCGACTAATACAAAACAGACCTGAATATATCTGCCCTGCATGTGCCTGTCATTTATTTAACTACAATATTCTATTCACGATGCGTGCATTATTAGCACACTCACTATTCTGACACTAGCTTTACCTGCTCATCCTATTTTCTGAATACTTCCATTTACTTTCAGACGCTCCTTTACGCTGACACAAATGCTCAACGAAAGACTATTGCCTTATATATGCGATTTAACGCAATATTTATAAAATACAAGAAAGCATAAATATATCACCCGGCGTACACTCCAGTGTCTACGCTAGAACCCACCATCCATCTTGTTTTTGGGGTATGAAGTGACTAATAAAGAACTGAAGCAGCTGCGTGCGGAACATGTCTCCAATGGCGTAAGCGTTATGTGTGATTTTCACGCTGCACGGGCCGAAAACGCGCAGCTATGGGACACGGATGGGAACCGTTATATTGATTTTGCAGCAGGTATTGCCGTTCTTAATACGGGACATCGCCATCCTAAACTGGTCGATGCCATTCAACAACAGCTAAGCCAATTTACGCATACGGCTTATCAGATAGTGCCCTATGCGGGCTATGCGGAGCTCGCCAGCAAGATCACGACGCGTGCAAAAGGAAACTATAATAAAAAAGCGGCTTTCTTTACTACGGGTGCAGAAGCAGTAGAAAATGCCGTCAAAGTAGCCAGGATTGCAACCGGGCGCTCCAGCGTGATTGCCTTTAGCGGTGCTTTCCATGGTCGTACCGCCATGACACTGGCCCTGACAGGTAAAACCGCACCTTATAAAATTGGGGCAGGCCCAATGCCTTCAGGTGTATATCGAGCTCCTTTCCCCAATGAGTTGCACGGTGTCTCAGTCGACGATTCACTCAATGCCATTTTGCAGCTCTTCAAAACGGATATCGAAGCGTCCAGCGTAGCTGCCATTATCTTTGAGCCTGTACAGGGCGAAGGCGGATTCAATCCGGCGCCTAAAGAATTTGTAGAACGTATCCGCCAGCTATGTGATCAACATGGCATCGTAATGATTGCAGATGAAGTTCAGTGTGGTTTCGCACGCACAGGTACATTCTTTGCGATGGAACATTACGAATCAGCCGCAGATATCACCACATTTGCCAAGAGTCTGGCAGGCGGTATGCCTCTTTCCGGTATTGTTGGCCGGGCAGACTTACTGGACAAGCCTGTGCCTGGCTCGCTGGGAGGTACTTATGCGGGCAACCCATTGGCCATTGCATCAGCGCTCGCTGTTATTGATGTCATTGAAGAAGAAAAGCTCCTGGATCGTGCCCATCAATTGGGTGAGAAGTTGATTAACAAACTAAAAGAGCTCGCCGGCAAATATCCTCAGCTGAAGGGCGTAAGAGGCCTGGGTAGCATGGTCGCTGCCGAGTTTTTCACCGCAGAGGATAAACCGGCAGGGGTTCTGACAACACGTATTCAACAGGAAGCACTCAAAAGAGGGCTGTTACTGCTAACCTGTGGTGTCTATGGAAACGTTATTCGATTCTTGTATCCATTGACTATTGAAGATGAACTCTTTGATGAAGCGCTGAAGATTCTTGCTGAATCAGTAGATGCGGCCATCCAATAAAGCGCCGTCATAAAAAACCGCTGCAGGTCGTATGCCTGTAGCGGTTTTCATTTGTGAGGTAGATGGAGCAACAGAGGTATAGGTCCTACATACTCACCAAACCAATACTTCCCTATGAAGATTACGCGTTACGGCCACGAAGTGCGTCCAACGAGAATCGGCCAGCACCCGCCGCATAAATAGCAACCAAACCACCCGCGATAGAGAAATTTTTATAGAAGTTGATTTCCATCATCAGTTTTTCTGCCTGAGGAACTGCCCAGTAAGGATGCCCGACGAATGCAGTCGCCAGCACGTAAATAGCTAGCAGGATGGAAAGCGGGCGCGTATAAAATCCGACCAGAATCAGAATCATGGCCGGAAACTCAGCCAATGCTGCAATGACGGTCGCCAGCGTAGGCATGGGAACGCCCATGGCTGTG
>Ga0157360_1000788_pt1 | contig 11849 bp, 9 predicted proteins | sample AttlaeALBM1_FD_111483 | JGI IMG/M metagenome (GOLD analysis project Ga0157360, IMG submission 111483) | Fungus gardens microbial communities from leaf cutter ant in Ribeirão Preto, State of São Paulo, Brazil - Atta laevigata ALBM1 | ecosystem: Host-associated > Fungi > Mycelium > Unclassified ... | reverse complement strand
TTTTATCGGCTCCGCTGGCGAAGGCCGTATCGCCTCGGCCGCGCGCCAGGACTATGCCGAAGCAGCAGCAGAAGTGATCAGCCGTGACGATCAGGCGGGCAAAATCTATGAGCTGGCAGGCGATGACAGCTATACGCTGGCGGAATTTGCCAGGGAGATTGCGCACCAGTCTGGTGAGGAGGTGGAGTACGTTAATCTTTCTGAAGCTGAATTTGCTGGCGCGCTGAAAGGCGCCGGTTTGCCCGACGGCCTGGCGGAGATGCTGGCGGACTCCGACAAAGGCGCGTCGCAGGGCGGCCTGTTTGATGATTCCCACACGTTGAGCAAACTGATCGGCCGCGCCACCACGCCCTATCAGGATGTCATTAAGGCAACGCTGGCGAAATAAGCCCAGGGCGGGAGAGCACTACCCCAGCCTCTCCCGCAGCCAGGCCAGCGCCAGTTTCGCACGCGACGACAGCGGCCATTCAGCGCGGTGGATCAGCCAGATGGTATCCACCAGCCCGTTCTCTGCCTCAATGACCTGAATCGCTTCTGGCCGGGCAAACGCCAGCCTGGCGTATTTGGGGATCACGGTAAAACCCAGCCCGCGCGCCACCGGCTCGAGGATCAAGCTGATCTGGTTGCTGAATCCGCGCAGCGGCAGGTTGCGCACGCCGGGATTGCCGGGAAAACGTCGGCTCAACAGCCGCGTCGCCATCGCCTGTCCGTCGGGATGATCGATATAGCCGAGCGCCTCCAGATCCTGCCAGCTTGCCACCTGCCTTCCGGCAGGCGCGACCAGCTCCAGCGGCTCTTCCGCGAAGGTTTCTGCACTGAGCCGGCGATCGTCCGGCTTCTGTGTCACCAGCCCGATCTCAAAGCGGTTATGCAACACCGCGTCCATCACTTCGCTATCGGGTGCAAAGCGGTGGCGCATTACCAGATTGGGGTGCTGCTGTTGCAGCGCCAGCAGCAGCGGATAGATTTGCAGGCCGATGCTGCCGGGCGTTATCAGGCTGATTTCACCACAGGTCACATCAGCTTCGCTGAGGCGCAACGTCAGGCGCTGGTCGGCCCGGTCAACATCCTGGCAATAGGCCAGCAGCGCCTGACCGGCTGGCGTCAGCTCCAGCGGCCGCTTGCTGCGTAAAATCAGCGGGCCGAGCGGCTGCTCAAGGTGGCGGATATGCTGGCTTACGGCGGCCTGGGTAATTCCCAGTCGATCTGCCGTTTCGGTAAAACTGCCGACCTCCGCCAGCATGGAAAAAGAGCGAAGCCATTGCGGGTTGAACATAATGATTTTTTATAATCTCTATAACTGAATAGATGTTTTCATTATACCTGCCGCCCGTTAGCCTGTTTATCTTTTCCACAGCTGGAGATGCAACATGGCGACGACCTATCCACGCGCGTTTTCCCACATCGGCCTTTCGGTTACCGATCTGGACGCGGCCGTAAAATTCTATACAGAGGTGATGGGCTGGTATTTGATTATGCCGCCAACCGATATTCAGGAGGATGACTCTGCTATCGGCGTGATGTGCAGCGACGTTTTTGGCCAGGGCTGGGGGGCGCTGCGTATCGCTCATCTTTCCACGGGCGATCGGATCGGCATCGAGATCTTTGAATTTCGCGCCGCCGAGAAGCCAGAAAACAATTTCGAATACTGGAAAACCGGCGTCTTTCATTTCTGCGTACAGGATCCTGACGTTGAAGGGCTGGCGGCCAAAATCGTTGCCGCAGGCGGTAAACAGCGGATGCCGGTGCGTGAATACTATCCCGGTGAAAAGCCCTACCGCATGGTCTATATGGAAGATCCCTTCGGCAATATCATCGAAATCTACAGCCACAGCTATGAACTGACCTATTCGGCAGGTGCCTATGTCTGATTCCCTGCCTGCAAGCTGGTCTGGATGGAGCTGGCACGGCGGAAGCTCACCTGCCGACCTGCGCCTGAGCGAAGGCCTGGTGCAGCCGTTGCAGCCGGGCCAGGTGCTGGTACGCAACCGCGCCATCGGCCTGAATCCGGTGGACTGGAAAGTGCTGGATACGCAGCTCGATAAGGTGCCCGGCGTTGACGGCGCAGGCGACGTGGTGGCGCTGGGGCCAGACGTGGACAGGCGCTGGCTCGGCGCGCGCGTTGCTTATCACCAGAGCCTGAAACAGCCCGGCAGCTTCGCCGAATATACGCCGCTTGCTGCCCAGGTGTTAATGCGCCTGCCGGATGCGCTGAGCTATACCGCCGCCGCCGCGTTCCCCTGCCCCGCGCTCACTGCCTTCCAGGCGCTGGAAAAGATTCCGCCGCGCCCCGGCGCACCACTGCTAATCGCCGGTGCGGGCGGTTCGGTCGGCCATTATCTGGTGCAGCTGGCGCACGCACGTGGCTTTGAGGTCATTACCGCCAGCCATGAGCGCCACTGGCCGCGCCTGCAAAAGCTGGGCGCGTCGCAGTGCCTGGGCGATGCGCTGATGCAGTGGCGCCAGCCCTATTACGCAATCATTGATGCGGTTGGGGCCGATCAGGCTGCGCGGCTGTCGCTTGCGCTACAGGCTAACGGCCATCTGGTCTGCATTCAGGGGCGCGTCGAACAGTGGCCCAATGCGCCGTTTGGCCGTGCAATTTCACTGCACGAGGTGGCGCTCGGCGCCCTGCACCAGCACGGCGACGCCGCGCAGTGGCAGGCATTAACGCAGCACGGGGAGCGTATGCTGCAGGGGATTTCTCAGGGTACATTGCTCGGCGAATCGATCCTGACGTTCCCGTTTGCGGCGCTGCCGCAGCAGCTGCTTGCGCTACAGCACCGTAACTTTACGGGCAAACAAGTGATTGAAATTGTGAATGATTAAGAGGGTGCTATGTCTCTGTTTTCTGAATTCCGTCTGAAAGACGTTACGCTGCGCAACCGCATCGCAGTGCCGCCAATGTGCCAGTACAGCGCCGAACAGGGCCTGGTGAATGAGTGGCATCGCGTGCACTACGCGGCGCTGGCACGCGGTGGCGCAAGCCTGGTCATCGTCGAAGCGACCGCCGTTTCACCGGAAGGCCGTATCACCCCTGGCTGCCTGGGCTTATGGGATGACGCGCAGGCTGAAGGCCTGGCGCAGGTCGCACAAGCAATCAAAGCGGCGGGTGCCGTGCCGGGCATCCAGATTGGCCACGCCGGTCGCAAAGCCAGCGCGAATAAACCCTGGGAAGGCGATGACCATATCGCTGCAGACGACGGACGCGGCTGGGAGACCATTTCGCCTTCTGCCGTTGCCTTCGGCAATAACCTGCCGCAGGTGCCGCGTGCCATGACGCTCGACGATATTGCACGCGTACGCAACGACTTCGTGCAGGCGGCTATCCGCGCGCGCGACGCAGGCTATCAGTGGCTGGAGCTGCACTTTGCTCACGGCTATCTGGCGCAGAGTTTCTTCTCAGTACACGCTAACCAGCGCACCGACGAGTACGGCGGCGACGCCGCTGGCCGCAGCCGTTTCCTGCGTGAAACCTTTGATGCCGTGCGTGAGGTCTGGCCTGAAAACCTGCCGCTGACCGCACGTTTCGGCGTGCTGGAGTATGACGGGCGCGATGAAGAGACGCTGGCCGAAGCGATCGATCTGACGCGCTACTGGCGTACCAACGGCCTGGATCTGCTGAGCGTTAGCATGGGCTTCTCGACGCCGGACGCCACTATTCCGTGGGGCACGCCTGCATTCCTGGCACCGATTGCCGAGCGCGTACGTCGCGAAGCGGACATTGCCGTTGCGTCAGCATGGGGCATTGATGCGCCGCTGGTGGCGAATGGCACCGTTGAAAAAGAGCAGCTTGACCTGGTGATGGTAGGCCGTGCGCACCTGAAAAACCCGCACTGGGCTTATCAGGCAGCGCTGGAGCTCAACAAATCGCAGCCGTCATGGGTGCTGCCTGCGCCTTACGCGCACTGGCTGGAGCGCTACCGCGTAAGCGAGTAATCCTGACAGTCTTATCGCTTTTACAGACGAGCATATAGTCTGCAAGCGGCTGGCTATTTATCGCTAATCTCCGTGCCCTCTTTTGAGGGCACGTTCTTAACTGTACAAAAATGCCACAAAATGATCATCCGACAGCGCAACGGCAACGTCGGTTTTTGTCAAATTTCGCGGCTTTTTTTCAAGACAACGCTATTTATTTCTATTCTTCAAAGATTACTCCTAAATAGATGTTTTAAACGCAGCGCGTTATTTACTTGATAAGCAGAACAATTCCTCTAAATAGCCCATTGATAGACAATTTTTATTACGTTCATAGATATTCTGCATTGTTGTTTGGGCCAGCCATAAGTCTATAATTTTTCTTTTGTGAAACCCTTCAGACTCCAGGAGGCCGCTATTAATACTTATCGCCAGCAACTCAACGCATTCGATGAGGTTCGCAACGGGGCGGAAGTTGAGTATCAATACGATCCCCACGAGCTCAAGCTTGACCGCATGCAGGATTCCGAGCCGGAACCGGAGCTGATTGAAGGCTTACCGGCGCCTGACGCGCTCACGCCGGCCGATCGCTACATGGAGCTGTTCGAGCATGTGCAGATGTCGCGCATCTTTGAAGACAGCAAAACCTTTCCGGACTGCTCACCGAAATACGATCCGCTGGACGTATTAATGCGCTATCGCCGTCAGAAACGAAGCCGTGATTTTGATCTCGCACGCTTTGTGGCGGACCATTTTTATTTACCTGGGATAAACGAAAGCTTTTATGTTTCGAACCCGGATAAAACCCTGAACGAACATATTGATGCCCTGTGGCCAGTATTAACCAAAATGCCACAGCAGCATTTGCCGCACTCCTCTTTGCTGCCGCTGCCGAAACCTTATGTGGTGCCCGGCGGACGCTTTGGTGAGACCTATTACTGGGACTCCTATTTCACCATGCTCGGCCTGGCGGAGAGTGGCCGTGACGACCTGCTGCGTCATATGGCGGATAACTTTGCGTGGCTGATCGATAACTACGGCCATATCCCCAACGGCAACCGTACTTATTACCTGAGCCGCTCACAGCCGCCGGTCTTTGCGCTGATGGTGGAGCTGTTCGAAGAAGATGGCGTGCGCGGCGCAAAACGCTATCTTGACCAGCTAATGAAAGAGTATCAGTTCTGGATGGATGGCGCGGGCTCGCTGATGCCACGCCAGGCCTATCGCCACGTTGTGCGTATGGCTGACGGCTCGCTGCTGAACCGCTACTGGGACGACCGCGATACGCCGCGTGACGAATCCTGGATTGAGGATGTCGAAACGGCCAGCCATTCAAGCCGCCCGTCGAGCGAAGTCTATCGCGATCTGCGTGCGGGCGCCGCATCTGGATGGGACTACTCCTCACGCTGGCTGCGCGATCCTAAACGCCTGGCGAGCATTCGCACCACGCAGTTCATCCCAATTGATTTGAACGCGTTTCTCTACAAGCTGGAGCTGATGATCGCCACGCTCTCCCATGCCAAAGGGGAAGAGCTGACTGCGCTGGCGTGGCAGAAAAAAGCCGAAGCGCGCAAACGCGCCATTAACCGCTACCTGTGGGACAGCACGGCGGGCGTCTATCGCGATTATGACTGGCGACGCGAACGTTTCGGCGCTTTCACTGCCGCCGCCGTGGTGCCGCTGTTTGTCGGCCTGGCGACGCCAAAACAGGCGCACTTACAGGCTATCGCGCTGCGTCAGCTGCTGCTGACCAATGGCGGGCTGGTGGCTTCTATGGTCGAAAGTGGCGAACAGTGGGACAAACCCAACGGCTGGGCACCGCTACAGTGGATGGCGGTTGTGGGTCTGAATCAGTATGGCGAAGAGACGCTGGCGACCGAAATTGCAGTTAACTGGCTGACAACGGTGAACAATTTCTATCAGCTGCACCATAAGCTGGTGGAAAAATATGACATCAGCGGCGATCGTGCCCGCCCTGGCGGCGGTGGCGAATACCCGTTACAGGATGGCTTCGGCTGGACCAATGGCGTAACCCGTCGTCTGATGGCGATGTACGGCCATCACCTGGTCGATTAACCTTTTCCCGTTCCACCGCATAGCTTATGCAAAAAAGGCGTTTAGCGCGTCCCTGACGCGCTTTTATCATCAGTCCGATGATAAACCTTAACCAGGAACGCCCATGAAACCTTCACGTCCGTTACTGGGCGGTGCGCTGTTGCTCACCGCCCTTTTCTCTTTATCTGCGCAGGCTGAAGAAACCCTGCGTATTGGCTACCAGAAATCCTCTACGCTGCTGACGCTGATCAAGCAGCGCGGCGATCTCGACAAGTCGCTGGCGGCGCAGGGCGTTAACGTCAGTTGGCACGAGTTCTCCAGTGGTTTGCCGCTGCTGGAAGCACTCAACCTCAACAATATCGATCTCTCTGCGGACGTCGCGGATACCGTGCCGCTGTTTGCCCAGGCGGCGGGCGCGAACCTCACCTACTACGCGCGCGAAACCCCATCACCAGACGCGCAGGCGATTCTGGTGCCTTCCGACTCGCCGATAAAAACGCTTCAGGATCTCAAAGGCAAAAAAATCGCCGTCACCAAAGCGGCGGGCAGCCACTATCTGCTGATCGCCGCGCTCAACAAAGCCGGGCTTAAATTCAGCGATGTTTCCCCTGCGTGGCTGACGCCTGCTGACGGACGCGCCGCGCTGGAGAACGGCAGCGTGGCGGCCTGGGTAACCTGGGAGCCCTACGTCACCAGCGCGCGCGTAGAGCAGCATGCCCGCGTGCTGAGCAGCGGCAAAGGGTTGGCGAACTACCAGCGCTACTATCTGGCCTCTACGCCGTATGCCAGCGCCCATCCGCAGGTGCTCAATACCGTCTATCAGGCGCTCAAGCAGGAAGCCGCCTGGCTGAAGGCCAATCCGGCCGATGCGGCGGCACTGCTGTCACCGCTGTGGGGCAAGCTGCCGGTTGCGACCATTGAGAAAGCCAATGCCAGCGCAGCTACCAGGTTGAGCCGGTAAAGAAAAGTGACCTGGCGGAGCAGCAGACCATTGCGAATGCTTTCTACGACGCGAAGCTCCTGCCGAAGCGCATTGATGCACAGGCTCCCGCGACCTGGCAGCCACAGCCCCACTGATCCTGACGCTGGCCTGCCTGGGCCAGCGCCATTTATGCCCTTACGCGTCAGAGTTATAGTAAGCACATACTTTCACGTTGATCCTTGTCTGTCCTGGATTCGTTAATCTACTTATTTTAATTTCGATCTACTTTCTTTATTCAGGCGATGATATTCAACCCCCGGTATTATTTAGCACCTTAGCTTAACAAGCGTATGCCACACCTTAAGCCGTTGTTAGTGCAGCTTTGTTAATTTTATGCACCTTTCTGGCACAAAAAGAGGTTCGCCAGCTAAAGCTTTTGCTGTGTGCTGGCCTTAATCGCTCAACACTATTTTAACCAGCTGGCAATAGGCCGATGTTATCCACGTCATGTAGCAGGCTTCATTGAGACCATATAAAAAGTACCGCACGGCAAAACTAACCTGGGTGTTGTAAAGCAGCTTACTCAGGCAAAAGTGGCATGTTAAATGCATTTTTCTATTTATGCCAATGAGTTAGCCGAATTATTTTTTGCGCCTGATGTAAAATTAAAATCTATTCCGGCCTAAAATATTTGTACAACCTTATCAGTCATTGTATAAATATTCGGGACGTAAATAGCAAAACCTGGTATCAATAATGGATGTAAATCCGAACGAAGATGGTTTGATCTGCAAAGTTTTTTTAAAAATAAATTAAAAAAACCGGACAGGGAAAAGACCGTGCCCGGTTTAATTAATGGGAACCTGATTTTTAAAAAGTCAGGAACGCTCTTCTGTCAGGGATGTTTCGCAAGGAGAACTAAAAAGAGAAAAAAAGATGACTCACTCGCGGTCAGATGTTGTCGGTCACTTCATCTAACTTACTGTAATTTCAGCTACGACGGCTGATTTTCCCTCCTTTGCGCCCGGCCTCGATTGCACGTTCAGGGTTGTTTTTGAAATTGCCGCCGCTTTTCTGGCCGCCCTTTCTGCCAGCTTCCGCTGCTCGCTCTCGATCAACCGCAAAGTTTCCAGCTCCACCACGATATTGAGACATACTGTGTTCCTCTTAAGGATTAATAATAAAAATATCACAGCCTACGCTTCATCAGCGTCGATGGCGCAGGGTTAAATGTAGCTTTTATAAATAATGGATCAAGTATTGCTTAGGGTCGGTTTTAAAAAAGCCAGGCTGAAGCCGAAACAAATCAATGTGCCGACAGTTTCTTGAGGAAATCATGTTTGCGAGTGATTAAAGTGTGGAAACCTTCATTACCTCCCCGCTATTTGCACTTATAACCATCCAAAATGACTCTATTTAACCTTTATTCTGGATGAATGCGTTTATTTAAGCGAAGCGTCAATTTAGCAGAAAGCATTTCGGATAAGCGGAGCGGCTGATCATTAAATGATCGTTTTTGCCTTAAAATTAAGAAAATTACCCAAACGTCAATTAAAGTAAAAATTTCAATAAAGCGAAGCGGTTAGCTACCCTATTCAACGTGCTAAGCCATTAAAAATGATCAATAAATAATCAACTTAACGATTTCTTAAGGGGAGTTTCCGCCTCGCCTGGTATTCTGCATTACCCTTTTTAAGCGAAGCGGTAATTAAAAAACGCCCTGTTGGGCGCTTTAATGTTATTTATCGGAGAAACAGGCATTAATGCTGCTGTAAAAATGCCAGCAAATCCTCATTGAGCTGATCCTGATGCGTTACGGCAAAACCATGCGGGCCGTTGTCATAAACTTTAAGTTCTGAACCGGCAATCAGCTCATGTGCCAGTTTGCCCGTGGCTTCAAACGGAACGATCTGGTCATTGCTGCCGTGAATGATCAGCGTCGGCACATCCACTTTCGCCAGGTCGGCGCGGAAGTCAGTTTCAGAGAAGGCGGTCACACAGTCCAGCGTGCCTTTGAGCGAAGCCAGCAGCGCGATATTTAGCGTCTGCGTCAGCACGCCTTCAGAAACGGTCTGACCAGCATTGGTGCCGTAGAACGGCGCGGCAAACTCTTTAATGAACTGCGCACGATCTTTGCGTAAACCCGCCTTTATGCCGTCAAATACCGCTTTTTCCGGCCCTTCAGGATGATCGGCTGTCTGGCCAAAGATCGGCGTCACCGCGCCCAGCAGCACCAGGCTTTTCACTTTTGCCGTGCCGTAGCGGCCAATATAGCGTGACACATCACCACCGCCCATTGAGAAGCCCACCAGCGTAATATTACTCAACCCCAGATGTTCAATCAGACCATGAATATCGTCAGCGAACGTATCGTAGTCGTAGCCTTCCCAGGGCTGGTCAGAACGACCAAATCCACGGCGGTCAAAGGCGATCGCGCGGTAGCCGTTTTCAGCCAGGTGAACCAGCTGGCTCTCCCACATATCCGCATCCAGTGGCCAGCCGTGGCTGAACAGAACCGGCTCTCCTTTGCCGTAATCTTTAAAGTAAAGACGTACGCCATCTTTCGTTGTGTAGGTGCTCATGTCTATTCTCCGTTATGGGTGATGTGTCTGTTGCTAATCAAGCTAACCTGGCCGAACGGTAAAACCTAAAGCAGAAATTTTAATAAGTTGTTCAATGATTTTTGCGACATGGAGTTGTGAAAAAATCCTGGGCAAGTTGCCGCAGATATTCCGCTATCAAGCCTGGCAGAGCGCACGTAATGTTGCCTCTATCGCTACTCAATAACGCTGCGCTAACCGCCGCAGCAGGAGACAGAAGATGAGCCAGAGCATGACCACCTCGCCTGCGGGCGGCGCGTTTTCCCCTTTTCGCTATGCCATGTTCGCCCTGATATGGGGCGCGTCGGTGTTAGGCAATACCGGCAGTTTTATTCGTGATGTCGCCAGCTCCTGGCTGATTACCGGCCTGTCAGATAACCCGACCGCGGTGGCGCTGATGCAGACCGCCGCCACGCTGCCGGTCTTTTTGCTGGCGCTGCCCGCCGGCGTACTTTCAGATATTTTCGATCGTCGCCGCCTGCTGATTGCCATCCAGATACTGATGGACAGCGTCAGCGGCACGCTGCTGATCCTCTCCCATAACAACTGGCTGACCGCAGAATGGCTGATTGGGCTGACTTTCGTCGGCGGCATCGGCGCGGCGCTGTTTGGCCCGGCATGGCAGGCGATTGTGCCGGAGCTGGTGCCGCGGCAGGAGATGAAAAACGCCGTCGCGCTCAATTCGCTCGGCATTAATATCGCGCGCGCTATCGGCCCGGCAACCGGCGGCTTGCTGCTGGCGAGCCTGGGTGCGATGGCCGCCTACGGCGCAGACGTGGCCAGCTATTTCATTGTTATCGCCGCGCTGCTGTTCTGGAAGCGCCCGGCCAAAGTGCAGGACGAGCTGAACGAGCATTTCTTTGGCGCATTCCGTGCCGGGCTGCGCTACGTGAAGGCGAGCCGCGAGCTGCACCGCGTGCTGTTCCGCTCCGCGATGTTCTTTATCTTCGCCAGCGCGCTCTGGGCGCTGCTGCCGCTGGTGGCGCGCCAGCTGCTACAGGGCACCGCCGGTTTCTACGGCATGATGCTCGGCGCGGTCGGTATCGGCGCAATTGGCGGTGCGCTGCTGCTGCCGCGTCTGCGGACGAAGATGAATGCCGATGCGCTGCTGCTGCTTGCCGCCGCCATTAATGGCCTGGTGATGCTGGGTCTGGCGCTGACGCCGCCGCAGTGGCTGGCGCTGGTAATGATGCTGGTGCTTGGCGGTGGCTGGATCATTGCGCTGACCACGCTGAACGGTGTTGCGCAGGCGGTGCTGCCGGACTGGGTGCGCGGCCGTGGCCTGGCGGTCTACCTGATGGTGTTTAACGGCGCGCTGGCGGGCGGTAGCCTGCTGTGGGGCCTGGTCGCGCAACAGGCTGGCGTGGTAGTGACGCTGGTTATTGCGGCGGCGGCGTTGATGCTGAGCGCGCTGGTACTGCGCCGTAAAGCGCTGCCGGAAGGCGATGCAGATTTACAGCCGGCACTGCACTGGCAGGAGCCTGCGGTGGCCCAGCGCGTTGACGGGCGTCGCGGCCCGGTGATGGTGCAGATCCACTATCGCGTGGCGGAGGAAGATCGCCCGGCTTTTCTTGAGGCCATCAATAAGCTGGCGCTGGCGCGTCGTCGCGATGGCGCTTACGCCTGGGGCGTGATGACGCATACGGAAGATGCGGCATTTATTCAGGAGTGGTTTTTAGTCGAATCGTGGCAGGAGCACCTGCGCCAGCATCAGCGCGTATCGAAAGCCGATGCGGCGCTACAGGCGGCAGTGCTGGCGTTCCATCAGGGCGAAGGTCCGCCAAAAGCACACCACTTTATCTCGCTGTAATCTCAGGCGCGCGGCTCTTCTGCCGCGCGCCTGCTCATTTAAGATGCGGCGTAAATGTCGCGCAGCCCTTCCAGCGTTTGCAGCCTGTCGCGCCACCAGCGCGCCGCATTGCCGCTGGCATTCTCATTCCACGCCAGATAAGCCATATCGCGTCGCGTTTCGCTGTCGAGCTGGCGCGCCACCAGCGTGCCGTCAGCAAGGTGTGGCGCGGCGAGATAACACGGCAAATAGCCGCAGCCGAGTCCGGCAAGCTGCGCCTGAAGCTTGGCGTGGAAGTCATGCACGCTCAGCGTCTTCTGCTCGTCCAGCACGCGCAGATCCATACCCGCACCGTGACGCGAGGAGTCGTGCACCGTCACCGCGCGATACTGGCGGATCTGCTCACGCAGCAGCGGCTCTGGCATCTGCGCCAGCGGATGGCCTGGCGCAACCGCAAACACATAATCGAGCCAGCCCAGCGCTACGCAGCCGATATCTTTGCGCGTCGCCGGTTCCTGCACCGCGCCAAACACCAGATCCGCCTCGCCGTAGCTCAGCGCCTCCC
>Ga0157360_1000786_pt1 | contig 11853 bp, 9 predicted proteins | sample AttlaeALBM1_FD_111483 | JGI IMG/M metagenome (GOLD analysis project Ga0157360, IMG submission 111483) | Fungus gardens microbial communities from leaf cutter ant in Ribeirão Preto, State of São Paulo, Brazil - Atta laevigata ALBM1 | ecosystem: Host-associated > Fungi > Mycelium > Unclassified ... | reverse complement strand
GAAGAGCAAAGAGAGATGCAGATATAAAGTCATACACGAGTCGTTGATGCTTTGTACATTTTCCGTGATGGTTGAGGCAGTCATGTTCATGACATTTGGGAGCCTTGAAGTATCGATGCTGGCCGGATCATCAGGTTGAGGCATGGTGAATAGAAGTGGGACAACTACAGTTGATGGGAATAGTCATTTATTTTAGCGTTTCGCATCTGCTTGTCAGCAGGTTGTCGAAGACAAAATCGGAAGTCAATTCTCAGAGGAATACACGGTTGCTGACAGAGCACCCAACACCGCCCAGTAAATACTCTAACGTAAATCTCTTGATACCAATTACCATGGTGACATTAAGCAGAGAGTTTGATAGTCATCAATTATAAAGCCAACTACAAATGAGCAGGAGGCAATCAGGGGCACAGTGGCAGACCCTGAAGTACCAACATGTAGTTAGTAGCCTAGGAAGTGAAGAATGAGAAAACTACACTAAATGACAGACTCATTACTGCCAAATGTATGCTGTCCAAAAACATTTATCCACCTGAAGACTTTCCCACCCCTTCCATTCATGATATCCACCACCCCACCCTAGCCTTTAGCACCTGCCATTAGAACTTGATGATCATAGAACAATCCCATTGGGATCAGGTGACAGACACCAAGACAAGTACTCTGATCAAACCCCTTTTCAAAGGTACCAGTGGATATCCCACCCTGAGAGAAAGCTCAAATCAGTTTGTCTTTGAACCTACCATATCCCAACATACTTCCCAAAGGTGATACCTGGATTTCGCAGAGGAACACATGTATTTGTGGTGAGCTATAGGGAGCTCTTCCATATGGGTGTCATTCAGTAACAGAATGTTCATAGGTGTTAGATTACAGATCAGTACACTAGGACATGGATAGGGGCCAATCCTCAGACTACTCCAATAGATTGAGACAGCTCCACTGACCTCCTGAGATGACTAGATTAATTCCTCAGAAAACACCTCAATCACCACTGCAAGACTTACCTAGTAGATGACAACAGTTGCCCCAACACAGATCTCTACTATCCCAATACAATAACAACTGACATACCAACACCCTCAGAACACTACTGATTGTATCTGCCACTCCACAAACTGTCTACTTTTATGACTGGACAGCTGGAAGGAGAGCAAGAGTTGATTATATAAGAGGGGCAGGAGGACATTAGGACACCTTAGTCATTAACCTACAAGTTTGATGTCTGAGAACTTAACTTTACTTTCTAAAAATAGGATTCTTTGTGAGGGTGGATTGTTGCAGAAACCCAGTTGCATGTTAGTTTGACTTGGAATAAGGGATATTCTGTTGCAAACTAATAAGTAGATGTTGATCCTCTGTGATTGATTAGTAAGCAATGAGTATGTCTGCCAGCATAGACTTTTCTTATACCTCAGTTCTGCATCTATCTAGTATGTATGCTGCATCGCATGTGGGAATGATGGCACTGACACATAGTTCAACTTTTCACATGCCCTCTCTTTTCACTCAAAAACTCTATAAAATTCAAATAAATTCAGAATAAATTCAAATAAATTAGGATAAATTGGAATAAATTGGAACAGGTAGTAAGTAAAGCAAGCTGACTGTGGCATTGCTGTTGTAGGAAGGGAGCATAGTGACCTGACTTATAACAGTGCAATCTACCAGTATAGGAAGGGAGCACAGTGACCTGACATACAATATTGCTCACTATGTTGCAGACTGTTGTTAGAAGGGAGCAAAGCAACCTGATCAACAACACTATCTGAAGCTGTACAGACCATTGTTGGAAAGGAGCAAAGCGACCTAATAGACAACACTACTTACTATAAAAAAGCTAAACTCCAAGCTGGAATAAAGCCAACTGCTCTTTGTTCAGCAATTGACAAAGAGAACTTGATAGGGTTCCCATTAGATTTTCTATACTACTTATACAATTACTATATGGTCTGTATACTATCTTCCCATGCCTATCATGTGACATCATGTGATGTGACATTGTGACTCCTTGTGATGTGACTGTGACTGTAACACTTGTGATGTGACACTTTCCCACCCTCCCTTCTGTGTAGTAAGTCCAAGATAAAGTAAAAGAAAAAGAAAAGAAAAGAAATATAAATAATGACTTAGCTATTTTGCCAAGTCATGACACTTACTGTTATACAGAATATTGTAGGAAAGGAGCATAGCAGACTAACTTCAACACAAACTTAATAACACAGAATTAGTAGAGAGTTCAAGAAGGGCCAGAGGTTCAAATGAAAACCTTGTCTACTATGTATACAAGAAGGAACGTGGGAGTGATAGCACTGATACATAGTTCAACTTTTCACATGTCTTTTCTTTTCACTCAAATAATTCTATAAAATTCAAATAAATTCAATAAAATCTAAAGAAAAATAGAGATAGACTTTTCCTTTTCTCTTATTATTAAAATAAATTTTAATGGCATATTCAATCATGATAACAACCCTCCTCTTTTCATGAATGGATGTGTAGGAGGGATATAACATGTACAAACAATGCCAGCTCATCATTGAGTTCACTCTCTCAAATCATAATCACTATTCCCTATCCTCCTCTCTCTTTTTCTTTGCTCTCTTGTACCACTCTACTCTCTCTATACCTTGACTGGAAGCTGGGTTCTAGGTGTAAAGGGGACAGTACTCTACAACTGTGGTGTAGAGCTTGGAGTGTGTGACTAAGCTCAGGTCTTCTCTCCCAGAAGGACTCTTTTCTTAAGCAGTGCTATAGTAGTATACCTGTAAACTCTTCTATTATAAACCTGGTGCTAGGGGTCTATTGTGATCTGTATATACATAGGATTGACAACTGCTCATTAAGAGAGAGGTCTAGAGTAGGGGTCTCCTTCTTAGGAGCAATAGTATACCTTTTTTCTTAGAGTAGCTATAAGTGAACAGTAAGACAATTGTAAGAAATGGATCCTATTGAAGAAGAATATCAGGCTAGGAGAGCTGAGGAGAGAGCACAGCAAGATCTCCCAAATATTACTCCAGCTCCTGTTTTGAATAGAGGAAGAAGAAGAGAAAGACAACAATCAAAATTCTACTTGACTTCTGCAAATGTTCCACAAAATCTTGAGGATGCTATACTTGATTTGCATAGACATAAGCTTGCTCAACAACAACAGAGAACAACTCAGAGACATAAAGAAGTAGAAGTAGAAAGACAGAGACAAGTGGAAATCAATGGAGGGATGGAGAAATGAGGATACAAATGCTCTTGATTATAAAGGACAGCAGAATAGGGGAGATAATGGTGACCTAAATGTGGATAGGAATGTATAGGAAAATATTCTGAGAGTTGTGAGTAACATATTTTACTCATTATTAGTAGATAAATATTGATCAAGTTTAACAGGATGCTAAGGAAGGCAATGTTCAAGAGTTAGATATGCAAGATGATGTGATTCAGGTATGATAATTTTTGAATACTAAGACTCTAAATTGTTAACAATTGAACTAGATTCAAGATGCTATTGTTCCAGATAATATTCCACCACCTGTTCTTCAGCCTATACCTTATCCACCAACTAGACAGCCATTCTTAGAGAACAATATTCACTATCTCAACTTGGGTATGTTAACTGTTATCTATCCTCACTGTTATGCTCTTCACTTTGACTGTGAGAAGCTAAGATCCTCATTAGTTAATCTCCCCAAGTTTGGCATGTGCTATTTGCAAGAACAGATTTAATTACCTTCTCTTCAACCACTCACTGGAATTCTTCACAACTACTTGACTGGAGACAATTATCTCTCAAGAGAATTTCACAATAATATCTGGCAGTATAATGCAGTATTTGTCATGACTTGGCAAAATGGCTAAGTCATTATTTATATTTCTTTTCCTTTTTTTTTCTTTTAGATTATTACTAAGGTGGAGCATGAGAAATATTATGTGACTAGTCACAGACTCACAAAGGTATGATAGAAGTCACAGAATGGTCATATTATGGTCACATCACAATGAAGTCACAAGTCACAGTTACAGTATGTGACAAAGAAGTCACCTGATGGACATGAGGACTGTGGGAGACAAGATGCATAGCCACAATAGTAATTGTATATATAGTGTAGCAAATTTAACAGAAACTCTATCGAGTTCTCCTTGTCAAATGCTGATAAAGAAGTAGTTGGCTTTATTCCAGCTCAGGAGTTAGCTATTCTGACAGTATTTGCTATGACTTCAGTAGGAGTCAGAATTGACAACTCAGTCTTTAGGCAGTCTAGTCCTTACTATTTCAAAATTTAGGGAAAGCTTCATCATCTTACTAGTACTCTTCTTTCTCATAGTAATCAAACTCTAATATATGCACAAATCTATATCCTTGATACAGCAAAGCAGCTCAATGTCAGGAGACTCAATAATAGGAACCTGGATCCTGTGGTAATAGATAATCTTCAAACAATACTTTTGGATAGCCACCCATATATTGGTTATTATCATTATGCCTATGAACTTATTAGGGAAAAGCTAGTAGAGAAGTAGAAGGAGATCACAATTAGGCTACATGTAAATTTGCAACAGGATCAAAGAACTCATAACCTGCCAACTGCTGAGGAGATTGCAGTTATTATTCCAGAGAAAGAAGTATATCATGCAATAAACAATAGAGATATGGTATTACAGGCAAGAGGAGAACAACTTGAATGGATTAGCCAGAATAGTCCTTCATATGCTGCTCTTCATTATGTTCTGTTGTTTCCAAAGAGAGAGAATGGGTGGCATTCAAGAATCCTAATCCATGGAGCTTAACTAAGAGAACAAGGAGAGAATACAAGACAAAGAAATAGAGAGGAACGGGCTTGCTCACAGGTGGTTTCTGATAGATGTTACTATGTCTATCATCTTCATGTCAGAGTCAGAGATGGTCCTTAGCCATCTCTCTTCTATGGTAGAAAGCTGTTTTAGCAGTTTGTTGTTGATGTATAGGCAAATTATGAGCAGGGAAAACTCAACTGGGCTAGGACATATCAACATACTCTTAGATCTGAGCTCTATCAGGGACTACAAGATGCTACTGTGTATGATAGGTATGATGGAAAAGATGTTGGACCTTTGGGACATAAACTTATTCTTTCCTTTTCTCATGTGGGGAGTCCTAAGTTTATGACCCAGTTGTTCCAGGATACTATAGCCATTTGCAGATACTTTTACAAATCAGACCTCTTCCTTACCATGACTGCTAATCCCAAGTGGCCAGAAATTCTCCATAATCTCTTTCCTGGTCAAATAGCTACTGATTGTTCTGATATTGTATCATAGGTCTTTGAGCAGAAGAAAAAAGCACTCCTCAAACTCATTGACAATGGTTTCTTTGGCACTACTATTGCTCATATTCATACTATTGAGTTCCAGAAAAGAGGTCTTCCATATATTCACTTGCTCATCTTTTTACACTCTCAAGATTGCATTTGAGATCCTCATCATATAAATTCTATGATCTCAGCACAACTACCTGATCCTCAATTATAGCCACTTCTCTATGCAAAAGTTACCAAATATATGCTATATGGTCCATGTAGAGCTAACAATCCCTAAGCCAAGTATATGGTCAATGGAAAATGTAGTAAACACTTTCCTAAGGAGTATAGAGAGAGAACAAATTGGGTTGAGGACAGTTATCCACTTTATACTAGGCCTGACAATGGCTTGGTTTTTGAATACAATGGGACCAGATTCACTAATCAATATGTGGTCCCACACTGTTCTCAACTTCTTCTTCTCTTTGATTGCCATATCAATATTGAGATCTCTGCTAGATTGGGAACTGTCAAGTATCTGAGCAAGTATATCTACAAGGGTCCTGATAAAGCAACTATGGAGATTAGTGGTGGGATGCAGGATGAAATCAAGGCTCATTTAGATGGTTGGTTTATTGGTCCAACAGAAGCTTGCTAGAAGATCTTTGAATTCAATATGCATGGAGAGTTACCAGCAGTCCAACGTCTCATTATCTATCTTCCCAATAAACACTTTCATGCACACCAGACTGTCAATAAAGTATTAGCTAGGCAAAATGTGGAGAAAACTCAACTTACTGCTTGGTTTGACTATAACTCTATATATAATAATGGTTTGGACTTTACCTACTGGCAGTTTCCTCAATACTATACCTGGAATGCCAAAGACAAGTCATGGCATCCAAGGTGATAGGCCAAGGTAATTGGAAGAATATACTTTGTATCACTATCAAAGGAAGAACAGTTCTTTTTACAACTTCTTTTGACTATATTTGAGGGTGGAAAGAGTTGGGAGCATCTGAGAACCTGAAATGGCCAAGTATTTACTACATTCAAGGAAGCATGTATGGCAAGAGGATTACTGGAGGATAGTCATGAGTGAAGGATTTGCTTGGAAGAAGCAATTGTAATATAGTCTGGAATAACACATTGTCAGTTGTTGGCAGTTATCTTGCTAACTGATAAAGTGGCTGAGCCTCATCTTCTCTGGGATCAATTCAAGGCTAGACTATGTGATGATGTCAAGCACAAACTACATCATATGAACCACTATCAAGCTAACCAGGAGATACCAGAGGATAATGTTTATGATTATGGTCTTTGGGATCTTAATAGGATATTAGTAGGAATAGAAAGAAGTCTTGCTAATTTTCCACCAATGCCTTTTCTACAGCAACAGTGGGCTCATAGAATTCCCAATCCTCTTTTGCAGGCTGAGCAGTATAATGTAGATGAAATGGTCACTTTGGTAGATAAACAAAGGGCAATTTTTAATCCTGACTAGGCTACTGCTTTTAATGCTATCCTGGAGTCTATCACCAATAATCAGGGTCATCTTTTCTTTATTCATGCTGCTAGTAGTTGTGGGAAGACATTTTTGTATAACACTATTGCTGCTGAGGTTAGAAGAAGAGATTAGATAGCACTATGTATGGCATTATTTGGGATTGCTACTCTTTTATTAGATGGAGGAAGAATATTTTACTCATGCTTCAAGATTTCTCTTTCAATCCATGAAGACTCTGTGGCTAGGCTCAAACACAATAGTTATATGTTCCCAGTTCTCCAACAAACCAAGGTTATCATTTGGGATGAAGTTCCTATGCAGCACAAGTATGATATTGATGCTGTTGATCAATGTCTTAGACACTTACTTGAAGTAAGTAATCATTTATACTTGATAGTTCTTGAATTGACATATTATTTAGAATGACCATCTATTTGGTGGAATCACAATGGTATTTGGAGGGTATTTTCATTAGACTTTGCCTGTGGTACCTAAAGGAACATGTCAACAAGTGGTAAAAAACTTATGAGGACATATCAAGTTCTTGTATCTCAGACAAAATATGTGCTTGGATCACTTAGAAGCTGATAATCAACATGCTCAGTGGTTGCTAGAGATTGGTGCTGGGTCAACTATAGATGATAATGAGATGATTCAAGTTCCTCAGTCCATGGTTTGTGCTAATCTCAATGCTCTGATCAATAGAATTTATCCAGGAATTGGTAACTCAAGGGCTCAAGATGACCAGTACTTCTTGGATCACATTATTCTCTGTCCTAGAAATGATGAAGTCCATGATATCAATGAGGCTATTCTTCAACAGTTCAACCCAACTGCAGAGGTCCATATGCTAAGAAGTGTAGACTCTGTGTCTGAAGAAGATGGAATGCACTATGCTTATCCTACAGAGTTTCTTCAACAACTTAATGCTAGTAGATTGCCTCCTGCTTTACTCTGTCTTAAGGTTAGCTCTCCAGTTATCTTATTGAGGAACTTGGATCCAGGAGAAGGACTTTGTAATGGGACAAGAATGGTAGTGTTGAATGTGAGAAGAAAGGTGCTCCAGTGTAGGATTATCAGCAAGGACAGGAGATTTAGAGGCAAGATAGTATTAATTCCAAGGATCAGGTTATCATCTAATGCAGAGATATTGCCTGTGCCACTCAAGAGACTTTAATTCCCAGTCAGACTAGCCTTTGCTATGACCATTAACAAGTCTTAAGGACAGTCAGTAGAGCATGTGGGAATTAATTTGCAGACATCAGTATTCTCCCATGGACAACTTTATGTGGTCTTTTCAAGATGTACTTTACCTCTGAACATCTCAGTACTTCTTCCAGAGCAGAGCCAAGAGAGTAGAAGAACACTTAATGTAGTATATAAAGAAGTATTTAATAGTATTAGATTATAGATTGTATATGTATGTTTTTTTCTTATGATTTGAGAGATAAAGAAATGAGTTAGAAAGAAAATTCTCACAGACTGTTGGAGGAAGAGAGCATAGTAACCTTTCAAACAACACTATCTGTTATTCCATAGACTGTTGTAAGAAGGAAGTATAGTAGACTGACTTCAACACAAACTTCACAAGCTAGGCCAGAGGCCTGGATGAAAACCTTGTCTACTATGTATGCTAGACCAAATGTGGGATGATGGCTACTGACTCTGAACTGATCAAGTAGCTTTCTTCATATACTCTCTTGAAAAATTCCATAAAATTCAAATAAATTCAGTAAAAATTCAAATAAATTGGGAAAAATTGGAATAATTTGGAACAGGCAGTGAGCAAAGCAAGCTGACTATGGCCTTACTGTTGTAGGAAGAGAACAGAACAACCTAACTTATAACAGTGCAAACTACCAGTGTAAGAAAAAAGTACAGTGACCTGACTTACAACAGTGCTCACTGTGTCACAGACCATTGTTGGAAGGGAGTAGAGTGACCTAACATACAATATTGCTCACTGTATCACAGACTGTTATTGGAAAGAAGCAAAGCAACCTAATAGACAACACTACTTACTGTTACATAGACCATTGCAGGAGGGGAGCATAGTAGACTGACTTCAATATAAACTTAATAACACAGAATTAGTAGAGGGTTTTGAATGAGCTAGAGACCCAGATGAAAACCTTATACTTTAAACTGAGACTTCATGTTCTAATAGGTTGCTTATTCATCTCACTGCAATAAAATTAGATACAGCAAATTACAGACTTATATACTAAAGAAATATTCCAGAACATTCCTGAAAATTTAGGTAGATCATGGCATCAGCTTGATTTTCCAATATTTATTTCCTTTACCCATTAGTTTAGTCCTTAGTATCAGTGACTAACTTAGAAACCTAGCCTAGGGCTTAGGCTAAGTAGACTCTGTAGAGTTAGAAGAGAACTCAATAGAGTTCTCAATCAATTGTTCTATAATATATATTCAAGTTGTACTATTTGTCTATACTTAGTCTACAAGTGTCCATTAGTCACTGGTTCAACTTTAGTCTATGTCATATTCTTTAGTTATGGTCAAGATGACTCATGATACTCAGATGGTACTATAAGGATTGAGCAGTAAGCACTTAACCCTATTTCTTATCTAAGTTAACAAGGAGAACTCAATGGAGTTTCTGTTAAATTTACTGAACTACTTATATACAATACTATCCCTAACCCTAGCTAGTATCTCACACATCCCAATATAACTAACTAACTAACTAAACTAAATGAAAAAAAAAGAAAAAGAATAATAAAAATGAAAAGCAAAGAAAAGAAAGATAAATGTTGACTTAGATATTTTGCCAAGTCATAATACTACCTCTCTCTCAAGGTTCCTTGTTCTAAGGATTTTATAGCTCATTGTATGGGTCACAAATGTTACCTATTTTATTGTTGTCTTTCTCAGTCCATTTTCAGATTCCTAAGTTTTTCTGCTCAATTACTTCTTCTTTGTCTCTTAACTTATTCTCCCTTCCAATGCTTCCAATTTCTCTCTAGTCTTGCCCAATATTCTTCATTGTACCTTTTATTTAACTATCCAAATAGCTTGCTTGCTGTGAATTTTCCTAGCAGTTCTTTTTTTCTGAATGTTTCTTCTTCTCTTTTCTATATCTTACATAATCCTTCCCATGCTATTTATGTCTTGTTTACATTGTCATGACTTGGCAAAATGGCTAAGTCATTATTTCTATTTCTTTTCCAGACTTACTACACAAGGATAGAGCATGAGAAAGTATTATATGACCAAGTATCACAAAGGTCACAAGTCATAGTCAGGTGATATCACATGACTAAGTCACATGAGGACCACAGGAAAGTAGTGCACAGACCATGTAGTAGTTGTATAAGTTGTGTATAGAATTAAATAAGAACTCTATTGAGTTCTCCTTGTCAACTCAGACTTAGAGTAAATTTAAGTTACCTTGGCCAAAGTCTTATACTTTACTGAAAACCTTGACTAGACCCTCTAATGAGGAGCATAAAGATATCAAGTGTTTGACATAGGCTTTAAGTTAAAATGTACAATTAACTGTGAGGTCTAGAGTCTTAACAGTAACAGATAAAACAAACAGATGATGAGTACTAATGAATTACACTACTTTTATACTTATATCTTCATCATGTAACATAGCTACCAACATAAAGATACAATGGGATTGATCTCATCAGTTGCATTGTGCAAGCTTGCATAAGATCCTAATTCTAACACTAACATGGGCTCTTCTCATAGAGCTTTGGCTCACTGGGAAGTCACTGGTATCTACCTGAAAAGAGGTTTGGCCAGAGTATCTATTTCAGTGTCTATTCACAAGTAACATATACAAGGAGGGTTGGTCCAGTTACAAGGTATAGGAGGCTAGGGGGAAGAATTGAGATGTTGGCAGGAGCATACTTTGGACACTGATATCTGTTATTTAGTGTACAATTTCTTCTCTACCCAGACTACCAACTATAGTTGGGGTTTGGGAGGCACACTTACAACATGTGCTTGGGATGTGTAGCTAGCTTACCTTTTACATAGTGCTGCCATGGATTGTGATCAAGCACCATGTAATAAATTGCTGATTCAAAAAAAAATAGTTGACATCAAACCCTGGCTGATCAGTTGACAGCTATTTGTCTATTATATCATTCCCAGCTGCTATTTACATAACACATACTACCATTTGTTCCTTGATCAATTATCAGTGGGCAAGCAGAACTAGGACAAAAATATCATTAGATACCTGGGTGAGCAGAACCAGGCAGCCTCGTTGTAGAAATCTTATACATCATGCCAAATAAATCGTTTATGAATTTGTCTATATATACCTTGTACAAATCCATTTGGTACCCGTTTGATGTGCCAATATGTGCACATCTTTCCCAAATAGACATCACATGTTACCTCATTTCTGAATGGCTCAAGTACTACGTGGAGGGGTACACCTAACCAGTACCTATGTGAGCAGGATTTCCCGAACAAGAAGATTACATAAGATATAATCTGACTGTCAGCAGCGTCCCTCCAGATTCATGTATTTTGCTTTGATACATATATACATAATTATGATCACTTAGAGTCCATTACTTCAAACAGTACCGCTGTTAGCGATGACGACCTTTTTCGCGGTCTTCCCACTGTCCGAGCCGTAGGACTCGATCTTTTTCACGAGGTCAAAATTCTCTACGACCTCACCTTATATATCTTATTAGAAAATGGCATAAATTTCTCCTCAAGATGACCGCTTACCAAAAACGACGTGGGCACCGTCGAGCCAACTCGTCACAACAGTAGTGATGAAGAACTGAGAGCCGTTTGTATCTTTGCCAGCGTTAGCCATGGAAAGCATGCCAGGCTTGTCATGCTTCATCTTGAAGTTCTCGTCTAGACGGGGTATTCAGCTACCAGGAGTAGAACTTTCGGGGTCGACCGTACCTTCGAATTTCTCGCCATAAATTGACTTACCGCCTGTGCCATTTCCGTTGGTAAAATCGCCGCCCTGGAGCATGAATTTGGGAATAACACGGTGGAAGGAGGATCCCTTGTAGCCAAAGCCGTGTTGTCCAGTCGCGAGCTCACGGAAATTTTTCGTAGTCTTGG
>Ga0157360_1000784_pt1 | contig 11859 bp, 6 predicted proteins | sample AttlaeALBM1_FD_111483 | JGI IMG/M metagenome (GOLD analysis project Ga0157360, IMG submission 111483) | Fungus gardens microbial communities from leaf cutter ant in Ribeirão Preto, State of São Paulo, Brazil - Atta laevigata ALBM1 | ecosystem: Host-associated > Fungi > Mycelium > Unclassified ... | reverse complement strand
GCCCATTCATCTGACGGGAAAGGCGCATGGCCGCCACTTTGACGACACGCGCATCTTTCAGACGAAGAATCTCCTTGAGCTGCCGATCGACATCCACCAACGCCGACTGACACTCACGGCAACGTCGGGCTGCAATATCATTTTCGGCACCACAATGCGGGCATTCCCGAAAGCGAAAACGGTAATCACACTGCTGAAGCCGAATACCTTTGGGGGAAGTTCCGTCGGCTTCTATCAACCCCTGACACCGTCGCCCAAAATGCTCAAGCACGATATCGCCGTCCCGCCGCCCCCAAAACAGATTGGCAAATCCGCATGATGGACAAGGCACTTGTACAATGTCAGTATCAGTCGCCGGCCGAGGCTCACTCACTTCCGGCGCATAGAGATCCCACGGGTTACCTGCATAGTCGAGTATCAGACAATTCTGCTTTCCTTCCGCCAGCCTTAGCCCACGCCCGATAATCTGTTGATAGAGGCTGACGGATTCCGTAGGTCGCAGGATCGCAATCAAATCCACATGAGGAGCATCAAATCCCGTCGTCAACACGGAAACATTGACCAAAAACTTCAGCTGCTGTTGTTTGAATGCCTCAATGAGACGCGCTCGGTCATCCAGAGGCGTTTCCCCCGTGATCAGAGCTGCATTGTCTGGGGGAAGTAATCCGACAACCTCCCTCGCATGATCTACACTGCCTGCGAAGATCATGACGCCCTTGCGGTCTTCTGCCCGTTCGACAATTTCCGCCACGATACCCGGGGTAACACGCTTGTGCTCGGTACGGGAAGCAACATCCGCCGGAGAAAACCGGCCTTGATCCGTCAGCAGCAAATGCGAGAAATCGTAGGATTCCACGGCGACATCAATGCGTTCAGGCTTCGTCAAATACCCCTGCTTGACCATCCATCGCAAGGGCAGTTCATACACGCAGGCTTTAAAAAAAGCATCCTCTTTTCCGCGCACGAAACCATGATAATGACGATGATAGATAAAACCTTGCCCCAAACGATAAGGCGTAGCGGTTAACCCCAATACTTTGAGAGAAGGATTGGATTGACGGAGAGCGGTAATAACACGCTGATAGCTGGACACTGATTTTTTCCTCTTTCGCCCAGCGTGTTTTTTCCCATGGCCATTCGTATCCTGTTGGCTTTGGCGTTCACTCGTAGCATCAGCATCAGCATCGGTAGCCGCGTCTTCATCCACATCAGCCCGAGTGTCAGAGACATCTACCCGATGGCATTCATCGATCACCAGCAAGGTGAAATCCCCCATGGCAAATTCATCCAGGCGATTAATGACCGATTGCACGGAAGCAAAGACCACCTGGCGCTGATTCTCCTTTCGCCCAAGGCCTGCGCTGAAGATATCGGCTTCCTGCCCATAGGCACGATACTTGGCATGGTTTTGTTCAACCAATTCACGCACGTGCGCCAACACAAGCACTCGACCACGTGCCAATCGAGCCAGTTCAGCAATCACCAGCGACTTGCCAGCCCCCGTGGGCAGTACAACAAGCGCCGGATCAGAGCTACGTTTGAAGTGCTCAATGACACGTTGAACAGACTCCTGCTGATAGGGACGAAGAATAGGCACGTTAAGAGACATAAGAATGATTAGACAAGATAGCGATTGCCAGAAGGTTACCAGTGAAATAAATTCATTTACGAGAGACCGGTATTATTCCATACAGTTGAATTGAGGATTTATAAGCACAATGAAAATTCATCTTCTGGATGCCAGAGAAACACTCATTGATATGCATGATCAGATCATCCAAACCCTCGAAGAGGTTTATCACAAGGCCGATCAACAGATTCCCCTACAGCCACTGGATGTCACGGTTAGAGCTAGTCGTTCCAGCATGCCGGAGCTCATTATCAACGGGGGATGCTTTGAACCAGGCTTAGTCAATCTCTTTATTTCACCGGACGCCATTAAGGATAAAGTGGATATTCGTGAGGAACTGGCCAGCACCTTTGCCCATGAGCTTCACCATGCCTCGCGCTGGGATGGCCCGGGCTATGGCGAAACCCTGGGTGAAGCGCTAGTATCAGAGGGGCTCGCCGGATTTTTTGCACGAGAACTCACGGGTGCACCACCTGCCCCCTGGGAAACGGTACCCACGAGTGAATTGGAACCTTTCCTTAAAAGAGCCAACGAGGAATGGAGTAATCCGGACTACAATCACTGGGAGTGGTTCTTTGGCTCGGCTGACTTCCCAAGATGGGTGGGATACGGCATCGGACACATGATTGCCTCAGCTTACCTACAAGCCACCGGAAAAACAGCAGCTCAATCAGTGCTCACTGAACACGAAAACTTCCATCCCTATTTACGGGAAGACATAAACCGCGCATCCACTCCTTACAATAGCAACCAGGAATTATAACGGGGCTAATCAAATCTATCCCCACATGTATCCCTTCCCAAAACATCGACGGGCCGCATTCAGCTCATGAATGTGGCCCGTTTTTCGTGTTGGATCCCGTCGCCTAATCTACAAAGACACGTGCATTACGGAACATTCTGAGCCACGGCCCGTCCTGTTTCCATTCAGCAGGGCACCAGGAGTTGGTGACGGCTCTGGACACGCGTTCAGGGTGCGGCATCATGATCAATGCACGGCCATCCGCAGACGTCAGACCCGTAATACCTTCTGGTGAACCATTGGGGTTGGCAGGATAACGGGTAGTCACTTCGCCGTAGTTATCCGTATAACGCACAGCAACCAAACCCTGTGTCTGAATCTGCTGCTGTTGCTCATCGCTGGCAAAGTGGGCAAGCCCTTCCCCATGCGCAACTGCAATCGGCAAGCGAGAACCGGCCATGCCTTTCAACATAATGGACGGTGTTTCACCAATCTCGACCATGGAGACGCGTGCTTCGAACTGTTCGGAACGGTTACGCACGAAGCGCGGCCAGTGCTCCGTCCCCGGAATCAGTTCGGAAAGTTGCGACAGCATTTGGCAACCGTTACAGACCCCAAGAGAGAAGGTGTCATTGCGTTCGAAGAAGGCAGCAAACTGGTCACGTACCCCCCCGTGATACAACACGGACTTGGCCCAACCGCCCCCTGCGCCTAATACATCCCCATAGGAGAAGCCACCGCAGGCTACCAACCCTTTAAACGATTCCAGCGTAATGCGGGATTCCAGCAGATCCGACATGTGAACATCAACGGCATCGAAACCGGCCTGATCAAAGCAGGCGGCCATTTCAACGTGCCCGTTAACACCCTGCTCGCGCAAAACTGCGACACGTGGACGTGTCGACAGATTCAGATAAGGTGCTGCAACATCTTCTTCATGGTCGAAGCTCAAGGACGCATGAAGGCCCGGATCATCTCTATCCAGTAGCGCCTCAAATTCCTGCTGCGCACACTCGGGGTTATCACGCAGAGCCTGGATACGATAGCTGGTTTCAGTCCAATGTCGTTGAGCAGTAATGCGGTCAACATCCAGTAATACGTCGGACTGATGCGTGACAACAAGATGATCATCATCACGCAAGCGCGCTACCGCAAAGGTAGTATCGTCCAGACCATACTGCTCCAATACCGCCTTCACTGCCATCAGGTCGCTCTCGCGTACCTGAATAACAGCCCCTGCCTCTTCATTGAAGAGAACATTCAGGGCATTTTCCTTTTCACGCGTCAGCTGGGAAAGCTGGATATCCAATCCCACATGGCTGGCAAAGGCCATTTCAGCCAATGTGATCATTAACCCACCATCACTTCTATCATGGTAGGCCAGCAGGTGCTGATTTTCATTTATCTGCTGAATAGCAGCAAAGAAGTTGGCCAAATCTTCGCTGGAGTCAACGTCCGGTACTTCATTGCCCACCTGATTATAGACCTGAGCCAAGGCAGACCCACCCAAGCGGGTTTTGCCTCGTGCCAGATCGATCAATAGCAGAACGGTTCCGCTTTCTTGCGTCAGCTCGGGTGTCAGCGTCTGCATGGCATTCATGACAGGACTGAAGCCAGTGGTAATCAGGGACAACGGTGCTGTAACGCGTTTCTCTTCACCGCCATCCTGCCAACGTGTACTCATGGACATGGAATCCTTGCCCACTGGGATGGCAATCCCGAGCGCAGGGCAAAGCTCCAGACCAACTGCCTTGACGGCCTGATACAACGCCTGATTCTGCCCGGGTTGATCAGCTGCGCTCATCCAGTTGGCCGAAAGCCGGATATCACTCAGCTTGTTGATACGTGCTGCCGCCATATTGGTAATCACTTCAGCCACCGCCATACGGGCTGACGCTGCCGCATCAATCATGGCTGTCGGCGTACGTTCGCCAATTGCCATGGCTTCCCCTTCAAGGGTATCAAAGGTGCTGGTAGTCACCGCGCAATCGGCCACGGGTGTCTGCCAGGGTCCGACCATTTGATCACGTGCCACCATACCGGTAATGGAACGGTCACCAATGGTAATCAGGAAGCTCTTGGATGCTACCGCAGGAAGTGTCAGCACACGTTCCAGCGCATCATCCAGTGTGACGCCATCCAGCTCAAGCAAAGGGAAATGAACGGATTCTGTCGTGTATTCACGCGCCATTTTGGGCGGTTTACCAAAGAGCACATCCATCGGTAAATCAATGGGTGTCTCTTCACGTGCCAGGGAAACATCGGCTGCGCGGGGAATATCTTCACCCTGCTCGATACGCCCATCCTTTACCGTCAGGTGATGCGCTTCCAACGCTTCCCCTACCACGCCGTAAGGTGCGCGTTCACGGGTGCAAATAGCATCGAAAGCATCCATATTCTCGGGTGCCACCGCGAGCACATAACGCTCCTGCGATTCATTACACCAGAGCTCCAGCGGGCTCATCCCGGGTTCGTCATTGGGAACATCCGCCAGATTGAAGAGGCCACCACGGCCACCATCCTTCACCAGTTCCGGCAACGCATTGGATAGCCCCCCCGCGCCCACATCATGAATAAAGCAGATCGGATTTTGCTCGCCTAAAGCCCAGCAGCGGTCAATGACCTCCTGTGCACGGCGCTCCATCTCGGGGTTATCACGCTGAACGGAAGCGAAATCAATGGAGGCATCGGAACCGCCCGAAGCAACAGACGAGGCAGCACCACCGCCCAAACCGATCAGCATGGAAGGACCGCCCAGCACGATCAGCTTCGCTCCCACGGGAATATCGCTCTTGTGCACATGCTCGTCACGAATATTGCCATAGCCACCTGCCAACATGATGGGCTTGTGGTAGCCAAAACGTTGCTCACCTGTCACGGAAGGCGCATTCATTTCCAGCGTACGGAAATAGCCAGTCAGGTTGGGACGCCCGAATTCGTTGTTGAAGGCGGCGCCACCAATAGGACCATCAATCATGATATCAAGCGCTGACTTGATACGCTCAGGATAGCCATAGGCAGGCTCTTCCCATGCATGAACGTAATCAGGGATGCGTAAATTGGAGACAGTGAAACCGGTCAATCCTGCCTTGGGCTTTCCTCCAATCCCTGTAGCGCCTTCATCACGGATTTCTCCTCCAGCCCCGGTAGCGGCACCCGGGTGAGGCGCAATCGCTGTGGGGTGGTTATGCGTTTCCACTTTCATCAGAATATGAACGGGCTCTTGTGTGGCCGCATATATCTGATTGTGAGGTTGTGCGAAGAAACGCCCAGCCGTAGGCCCTTCAATAATCGCCGCATTATCACTGTAGGCGGACAGCACGCCTTCGGGAGATTGTTGATGAGTGTAACGAATCATCTTGAACAGTGAATAGGGCTGAGCTTCCCCGTCGATGGTCCAATCTGCATTGAATATCTTGTGACGACAATGCTCGGAGTTGGCCTGTGCAAACATCATCAACTCAACATCCGTAGGATTACGCCCCAGCCGCTGGAAGGCGGTGACCAGATACTCCATTTCGTCATCAGCCAAAGCCAGCCCAAGTGTACGGTTGGCCTTTTCCAAAGCCGGCAGCCCCTCGGCAATGACATCCACCTGGCTCAAGGGCCTGGGGTGATGCAACTCGAACAGGCGTACGGCATCTTTCGAATCGAAGAGGACCGTTTGTGTCATGCGGTCATGCAATACAGCCGCAACTGCATTTACCGTCGTTTCCTCGCCGCCTTCCTCGACATTCGCTTCTTCGTGCTCAAGCACCACATGGAAAGCGATACTGCGTTCGATTCTTACCACGTCTTCAAGGCCACAGTTGTGGGCGATATCAGTGGCTTTGGTGGACCAGGGCGATAAAGTCCCCAGTCGAGGCACGACCAGATAAAGCCTGCCTTCCCGATGTGGACTTTCTTCACTCGCATTGAGAAGCTCTTTCAAACGCTCAAGCTCAAAGGCTTCAAGCGAACGCTTAGCCTCAATGAAGTAGCGGTATTCAGCGGTGAATGAGCGAACCGAGGGGGTTACCTCGTGGAGTCGATCCAACAATTTGGCATGACGGAACTCGGAAAGTGCACGGGAGCCTTGCAGTTCGAGCATGACGACGTGGCCTCTAGCGAAATGGCGAATGTAAGGGGGTAATCGTTGAAAACCGGAAGCCCTTCACCGGTCCTCTTGGAAAGGACAATATGATACTCGAAACTGATGGGCGTCGCGAAGGGAAGCTGAATTTATTTTCATCGTCACCTCATTCCGCTTTGCGTCAATCTCTTGCATTATTGTGCACGATTCCTCGTAGGCATTGGATAGATACCGGCATGAATATCCTCGCAGCAACACGACATTCTGGCACTTCAGCTCACTGGCATCAGGCCACATTCGCCCTCGCGTATGGACAGAAACACTGGCTGATGCTTCAGGGTTCATTGACCCAAGCACTCAAAGCCATGGGGGATTTCAGTTTGCGGGTTCTTTTCGAGGGAATAGAACAAGTGTGGCAGGATGAAGCAGAGGCTCTAAGGCTTCACCCCGGTAAAGAAGCCTGGGTAAGAGAGGTCGTGATGGCGCTAGACGGCATTCCTTGTGTCGCGGCGCGTAGTCTAACGCCCCTGAAAGCATCGAGAGGTGACTGGCGGGGGCTAAGACATTGTGGGAATACGCCATTGGGCAGCCAACTTTATCATCGCGCCGATATTCGACGGACGCCTTTTCAGTGGCGGGCATGGCACCTTTTCCTTCAAGAGCAGGGAAAAACGTCATGGCATGCGCGCGTGATCAAGCTGGCTGAAGAGTCGATACAGTACCATCACGATACGACGTCGAGTCAATCAACCTTAGACGAAAAACTACCCTGGGGTAACACGTTGCTCCTGGACCGCCGCTCGGTTTTCTACAAAAGCCATCATCGGTACAGGAAGGAGCCGACCAGACAGACGGGGGCAAACAGACCATTAAACGGTACTCCCATGATCGTCATGGAATGCTTTTTACCCGCGTTTTGGCCATTTACCCAAGGCTATCAGCGCCTTAATCTGAATCCTCGATGGTCGCCGTGTCGCCGTGCCCGCGCTTAAGCGCAAAAAAATCCTTCAGCAAGCGTTTCGAACGAGAGGCCAATACCCCCCCGGTGACGAAAGGCACCTGTGAATGCCACGGCTGCATTAACAAGTTGGCGCGGGATTCAATCATCCCGGTTTTTGGTTCTGAGGCAGCATAAACAATACGAGCAAGCCGCGCATTGATCACTGCACCCAGACACATCATGCACGGTTCGAGCGTCACGTACAGTGTGCAGTCCAATAAGCGATAGTTTTGCAGACATTCAGCGGCCTGGCGCATGGCGACAATTTCAGCATGAGCTGATGGGTCCCCCGCGCCAATCGGCTGGTTAAAACCACGACCAATAATATCACCGGTACTATCCACCACCACGGCGCCGACAGGCACTTCGCCTTGCTCCAAGGCAAGGTGCGCCTGTTCGAGGGCACGATGCATGTAAAAATCGTCGCTTCTCACCAAGGGTTATTTCCACCAGGTATCCTGAGGCGTAACAGGGACAGTACGCTTGTGACGTGTCGCCAGGAAGAGTGACTCGATACGCTTGGCAACAGCCTCTGATACCTCTTTCCCTTCCAGATAATCATCAATCTCGACATAGCGGACACCCAACGCCTCTTCATCGGCCAATGCGGGGCGGTCATCTTCAAGATCAGCCGTCGGTACTTTACTGGAAATACTGGCCGGTGCCCCCAGTTCAGCCAACAACTGGGCACCCTGCCGTTTACTCAAACCTGTGAGCGGTGTGATATCGACCCCACCGTCCCCATATTTGGTGAAAAAGCCCGTGACTGCTTCCGCTGCATGATCGGTTCCCACCACAAGCGCCCCAACCTGCCCTGCCAGCGCGTACTGAGCCACCATACGTTCACGTGCCTTGATATTGCCACGCACGAAATCACTCAACCGTGGTTCGCTTTTATCAGGCAAAGCCTCTGCCCATGCCGTTGCCACACTTTCAGCGCTGGCATCAGATGCTGCCTTGACATTGATGGCCGTTCGATAATCAGGTGCAATAAAATTCAAGGCAATCTGCGCATCAGCTTCATCGGCCTGTTCACCATAAGGGAGACGCACCGCATAAAAATGAGCTTCATAGCCTCCCTTGCGTAGCCCTTCTACGGCGAGCTGGCATAAACGCCCTGCCAGGGCGGAATCCTGCCCACCACTAATGCCCAACACCAGACCTTTGGTATGGCTTTTCTTTATATAGTCCTGAATAAAGCTGACACGTTGCGCGATTTCCTGTTGAGCATCAATGGCTGGCTTTACAGCCAGTTCACTCACTATATTTTTTTGCAGTGTACTCATGATCTTCCCGTCATCTATGAAAAGTATCGTTCAAAAGGAGGCTGCTTCTATTGAAAGGTGTCATCTTTTGTTGGGTTTTCACAATACCAATAGCAAACAGACTCATGAAAGCGATCAATATTTTTTCGTTCACTAATCAAAAATCTATCATGTTATGGCGCCTACCGTAATTCGTTTCACCTGAATGGGTCATAATTCTGGTTTCTTTCATGTCCAAAGAAGGAGGAGGCTCAACATCTGTCTTCAAACGTGACAGAATAACCAATTAAAGGCAGGTGTAGGCATCATGACGATTTATACAATACAACTCACGGTGTGAGCTGTGCGCTAAAGTATTGAAGAGCGTAATAGTGATGATACAAGAGTGGATGAGTGCGCCAATAAGTGAGTACCACTTTACAGATTGACTACACTGGGCTAGTACAATATGACATTTCCAGATAGGGAGCCTTGATCGTATGACCACTTCAACGGAAGAGGTAGATGTCCTGCTCGTCGGCGCAGGTATCATGAGTGCCACTTTAGCGTCCCTTTTGCATCAGGTAGAGCCGGATCTGAATATCCAGATCATCGAACAGCTCTCTGGCCCAGCCCAGGAAAGTTCCAACGCCTGGAATAATGCAGGTACAGGGCACGCAGCATTGTGTGAGCTTAACTACACACCACAGCAAAAAGATGGCTCCATTGATATCAGCAAAGCGGTCAAAATCAACACCTCTTTCGAAGAGTCCAAACAGCTGTGGGCGTATCTGGTAGAGCAGAATGCCATTGATTCACCTGATCGCTTCATTCATCCCGTTCCTCACATCAGCTTTGTAAAAGGCAAGGATGACGTTGAGTTTCTGAACAAACGTTATTCTGCCATGCGTGCACACCCGTGCTTTTCCAGCATGAAATTCACGACAAAGAATGAGCAGATCAAGGAATGGGCGCCCTTGTTATTCGAAGGCCGTCAGGGTGATACACCTCTTGCTGCCACACGCGTGGAAGAAGGTGCGGATGTTGACTATGGCGCCCTGACACACTTGCTGTTCGCCTATCTTGAACGCGAAAAAGACGTGAAGGTTGCCTATAACCAGAAAGCGCAGAATCTGACGCAGGACGGTAACAGCAATTGGTACGTTGACATCGTCAATAAGGAAGGTAAGGAAATACGCCAGATCAAGGCGAAGTTTGTCTTTATTGGTGCAGGTGGGGCGGCACTGACCCTTCTGCAGAAAAGTGCGATCAGCGAAGCACGCCGTTACGCAGGCTTTCCTGTCAGTGGGCAATGGCTGCGTTGTGATGATCCGGATATTGTCTCTCGCCATCAGGCAAAAGTGTATAGCAAAGCCTCTGTAGGCGCCCCGCCGATGTCAGTCCCCCACCTGGATACTCGTGTGGTAGATGGCAAGAAATCCCTCCTCTTCGGCCCCTTTGCCGGTTTTACAACGCGCTTCCTGAAGACAGGTTCATTGCTGGATCTCCCCCTGAGCATTACGTTCAGCAACTTCATGCCTATATTGGACGTCGCCAAGGGCAATTTCCCACTGGTGAAATATCTGGTCGGTCAGGTCATGCTGACTCACAAGCAACGGGTTGAAGCACTGCGTGACTTCTATCCGGATGCGCGTGATGAAGACTGGCGTTTGCAAGTCGCCGGTGAACGCGTTCAGATCATCAAGCAGGATGATGACGAAGGCGGTAAATTGCAGTTCGGTACTGAAATTGTATCCAACGACGACAATTCACTGGCTGCATTGTTAGGCGCGTCTCCCGGTGCCTCGACAGCCGTGTCCATTATGCTACAGGTACTCGAACGTTGTTTCTCGGAACGTTATTACAGCTCAGAGTGGCAAGGAAAACTCGACAACATCTTTACAGGTCGGGCAGACTTGCTGGCAGAGAACGGCGAACTACTGAAAAAAGTACGTGCTCAGACTCACAAGGTGCTCGGGCTTGCATTCGAAGATGCTGATACTTCCAGCCAAGCCGCTACCGATGAAGTGTCCGTGAAATCGCCTACCGCTTCTGCCAAGGCAGAAAGTACGTCATCCGATGATAATGGCAATGCGGATACATCCACGGCGCAGAAAAGGCAGGAAGCCATCTCCCATCGAACTGACACGCCGACAGAAACATCCCCAAAAGCGCCTCAGGAAACCGAGGCCAAGGACGCTGTCACACCCGATCGTCAAGCGGATAGCACACCCACCGAAGAGACTTCCACTGAAAAGGAAAAAGAAAAGGCCGCGAAAATTACGCCAATAGCTGAAAAGAAATCGCCTGAAACCAACAGTACTGCCAAGAAGAAAGCGAGTGCTAAAACATCGGGCAATCGTCAAAAAACAAGCAATAGCAAAGCCAGTAATACTAAACCCAGTAATAACAAAGACAGCAATGATGGCAAGCACCGTAATGCGACTTCCGAGGGCTCCTCTTCATCCAGGGATTGATATCAAATTACGTTAAAACGCTTGTACACGCTCCAGTTGAAAGACTGGAGCGTTTTTGTTTTGCCGCCGGGTTCGTGATGCGCCTCATCCAGATACCTCATCGCCCCACACCCTTCTGAAAAAAGGTTCCTTCCAACTCGGTACTGTCATGCGCGCCTGACACGGCTGCATGGCACTTAACGCTGAATTAACCTGTTCGCTGATAGCCTGACTGGCAATATCGGCGCCAACAGGATAATCCACATGCGTCGCGAGTCTATTTCAGTAAATGGATATAGCCCCTTCACGCCAATCCAATAAGCGCTGCAATTCTGGGGGAAGATGCACTCAGCTGGTTAGCACTGGCCATGTGGTTAGTGACCGTCGTGGGCGCGTTTGCTCTTCCTATTCTTCCTATCGATGAAACCCGTTATGTCTCAGTGGCATGGGAAATGTGGCAGGCTCATTCCCAGTGGGTTCCCTTGATGAATGGACAACCCTATGCGGATAAGCCGCCTTTATTGTTCTGGTTGATCGAAATCGGTTGGCGCCTCACTGGCCTCTCCTCATGGTGGCCCAAACTGATTGCACCACTGGCTTCATTGATCGCGGCCATTAAACTTTACAGGATCGCCCGCAACACCGGTGCTTCATTGCAGGAAGCACGCCTCGCCCAATGGGTCCTGTTTTCTCTTCCTCTATGGACCGCCTTCAG
>Ga0157360_1000783_pt1 | contig 11861 bp, 16 predicted proteins | sample AttlaeALBM1_FD_111483 | JGI IMG/M metagenome (GOLD analysis project Ga0157360, IMG submission 111483) | Fungus gardens microbial communities from leaf cutter ant in Ribeirão Preto, State of São Paulo, Brazil - Atta laevigata ALBM1 | ecosystem: Host-associated > Fungi > Mycelium > Unclassified ... | reverse complement strand
CTCGACAAAACAACAAAACCATCAAAAAAAAAAAAAACAAAAATATAAAAAAAAAAAATTTTAAAAATTTTAAATTAAAAAATTTAAAAAAAAAAAAAAAAATTAAAAAAATTTAAAAAATAATAAAAAAATAAAAAAAAAAAAAAAAAAAAAAAAAAAAAATAGGAGGAAACTGCTCAATCAGATGGCTTCCAATAGGATGCTTCTCAATAAAGCGAGCAATGTGCAATACAGACGAAGCAAGGACTTTGGCATCATTCTCTAAATAGCCAAAGTGACCAGATAAGGATGTGACATAGTGTTCACCATTCTACAAGTCACAATCATATGTAACATCATATATGACAATGTTACTTGTCATAGGTTATGATACCTGAGGTAAGCTGTCACAGTCACAGTCATGGATTACTAAATGTGTCACAGGTGTCTGCCACTACACTGCCACTCTCTATTTGAGAGGATGACTCAGCTGTTCCATAGTTTGGGCCATGAGACATCAAACTGGTTGACAAAGGGGCCTGGGGGGCACAAATCACCCCAGAGGCAAGGCCCCTGCTCTCCTCAGCAGAAACTTGGTCATTCCAACTTATAGAATGTGTTCTCCCTTCAGGAGCAAAGGGAAAGGAAGCAGCAGGGAGCTGGAGAGGGGCAATTCTGTAAGAGAGCTTACCTGTAATAATTCTAGAGGCAGTAGGTGTCCTGGAACCAGGGCTGACCTCCTCCTCAGAAGAAGAAGAGGGCTTAGGAGATGCTTTCCTAGAGTCCTCAGCAGCTGAGATACTCCTGGAGAAGTGTCTGACAGTACGACGAGCATGAAAGCGTCCTTTGGGATGAACGTGTTTACCAGCCCTAGAGCTGGCACGAGAAATAAGGTTGAGTGAGTCTGGAGACTTACCAACACTAGTAAGAGTAGCCTGGAGGCCAGGAGGACGAGCATTGGTAGCAGATGATTTATTCTGAATATAAGTTTTAACCATGGTGGTGGTTAGAGGAAAAAAAGGAATGAAAAAGGGATGTATTCATCTCTATCTCAAGAAGCTGGCCAAGCGATTTTGTCTCAGGGCTGCTACGCTTCTTCCTCAGCATGCATTACTCACTCTTCTCAGTGCTTGCAACTCCAAGGGTGCTCATCCCCATTCACAGTCCCTTGCTCTTTTCACTGATACACAGAGTGCTTGGTTGAGGAGCCCTTTTCTTGATACTAAAGTGTCACTTCTTAATCTTATAGAACACTTCGATTCACTCCACCCTGAGATACGCCCAGGATGTAGGTTGTTGGACAACTTTCCTGATCATGTTTCTTTCCATCCCTGTGACTGCTCCAATAGGCGTACTCGCAAGCTCCAGTTTGACGTCCTTGACCGACTCTGTCATGAGGCTTTCTCTGATCTATCAATGCTTGTAGTTGCCACTGATGCAAGTGTGATTCCTCCCAGGAACATACAAGCTGTTTCAGTTGCCTATTTCTGGAGACTTGGAGAACAGGTGTTGTCATCTAAGGCACCTGCAGGACGAGCCACAGCTTTAGATGCAGAGTTGTTTGCTATTTGACTTGGTATTGTTAAGGCCACTTCCTTTGACATTGTTACACTGCTAGAGAATTTTCTGTGGAAATGTAGCATGGGATATACATTATATCCCTGGATTTCACTATATGAATCCACTCTAGAGATCTCCTATAAGCCCCAGACATAATCTAGACCCAAGATTGGGTATTTCTCTTAGGTAGTGACCAAGCTACCACATGCTAGAATAGCATATACCTTGGGAGGCAAGACTGATGAGCTAGCATCAGATTTCTCAGATACAGACTATCAATGTTGAAGCTCTAGAAATCAAAGGCTCAGAGATATCTTTGGAATGCAAGATAATTTCAATCTAGAGCAGACTTAGACTAATATGATATCAAGACAGCAGATCAAAAGTCTATCAGTGACTAGTGATCCCATTACTGCTGGACTCAGTCAAGAAATGGACACGCTGCCGGACGATAATCATATCGCTGATGCTCAGACACACTGTCATATGTTTCTAGACCGTATTCAGAGTAGAAGGAAGCCGGTTTGGGGTTTGGGAAACAATAGGCAGGAGTGAAGTATGAAAGTGGAGCAGGATCACATGAGCATGTCCAGGAGGTATGAAGGACAGAAAAGTGATGGCTGTCATGGCCATATGGTGGTGTCATAGAGAAGAGACATGAGGGAGAGTGGTAGAATGAAGAGTTTCCTTTTCTATTTCTTTTTAATTAAGTCTCTAACATTTGTAATATTCTAATATATTTCTCAGAGTAGAGATTGATGGGAAGAGCCTTCTTGGCCCTTGCCTTCATCTCAGAAGCTCTTGAGGTTGTAAATGTGATTCTCTTGAGTGTGTAAGGGGTGATCTTGGTGAGAGGTTAAGTTAGTGAATGTTTTTTACCATATAGCCTACTCTTTCATGAAACAAGATGCAGCGGTTGCTTGGACAACCTTCTATAGAGTAGCAGGCCTGAAAAGCCTGGCTAATCATCAACTCAGATCATATTACACCCATAAGGTTTGGTGTGGGGGTATAGATGAGGGCTTGATTGAGTGTGGTAAGGCCCATGAGTGGTTTGCTAACTATTCTACTAATGAGCTTGTTATGGTGTGTAAAGGTGGACACCTTAGGGACACCATGCAGATAGGATCTAGATTGAGCTCCTATTATTCCTTCTATACTTAGATTCCAAATAAGCTGCATATTTACTTTTTAATTTCTTTCTGATACCCTTACTTCCTCTTTCTCCCCACGAACCCTTTAGCATACAATTGGGAACTGTCTCCGCCTTTTTCTACTTGCTAGTCATAGCTAAATTCCCTTTTGCACCTTTCAACGTCAAGTGCATTGTTATCATCACTGACTCTCTTACTGCAGCTAGGAGAGCAGTTGATGTTTTTGTTTACTTAGGCCAGGCTTACTCCCTTGCCATCGTCCAAGCCCTTAGGGGCTTCTTCACCAATCACCCTAATCGCTCCATCCACTTCTGGGACTGCCCAAGCAAGGTCCAGTGGTTCTTTCACTTCTTGGTACACAAAGACGCTACCAGTACTAAGATCGCTGCTAGACGCCATCCAGCTACTTCACTTGATGCTCTTCGATCCAAGAGTGCTGCTGCCTGTCTTGATGCATGGAGAACATCCTTTGCTTGTCCTTCATCTCAGGGTCATTACTTCCTCCCTCTCAAAGGTGGTATCAAGAACCTTCTCCAGCCCTCCTATACTAAAGGTGGAGGTTGGCTTCCATTTATTGGCGAGTCGGTCACCTTGTATGCCAGGACAACTCGAGCCATCCTTAACCATGCTCCCACTGGGGAGTTCAGACAGTACTTTTTCCCTGCAGAGTGCACCCAATGTCTGTGTGGCTATTGCCAGGTGAAAACATATCGACATATCTTTGCCAACTGCTACCAGTTTGCCCATTTTCCCTTGACTGACTTAGTGCCAACTGTCAAGGACTTTGTCAAGTTCCTGAAGGAGCACCCTAGTGCCTTTGCCTTTCCTTCTCAGGATCGCCCACCTGCCGAGCCCCCTAAGCCTCTATGAGTGTCTCACTTGGTTTCTCTTTTCTTTGTGCTGTAGATAGTTTCTCAGTCTCATCTCTCTTAGTTTCATTTGACTCTGTATTCTAGGCATGATAGGTCTGTTGACTTGGATGTGTTATTCGAAGGTTGGTTACAAGCAACCTGTATCTAGTTCTCTTTCCTCTTAGGTTAGATTTCTTCTTTGATACTGATAGTGTCTCTTGCCTGTGATAGGATAATCTGGTTCTTGAGGCCCATATAGGCTACTTGTTGTAGATAGTCTGCCACAAACTGCAATCAAGCACTGTATTATAAATTTTTGAACAAAAAATAAATGAATAAATAATGACTTAGCCAATTTGTCAAGTCATGACACCACCCCCCTCTCAAGTTTCCTCATTCTAAGGAATTTTCTTACAACTCGTAGTATGGGTCGACCATATTGCCTATCTTGTTGTTGTCTTTTTCTGTTCATTCTCTAACTCCTGATTTTTCCTTCTCGATTTCTTCTTCCTCTGGGATCATTTTTATTGTCTCTTTTTTTGTGGGTTTCTTGCCCTTCCATCGTCTCCAGTTCTTCTCCATTCTTCTCCAATATTCTTGGTCATATTGCTTATCTGACTACCCATATAACTTTTTTGCTGTAAATCTTCCCAGCAATTCTTTCTATTGGAACATTCCTTCTTTGCATTCCTGTCTCGCTATATCTTCTATATCTCGTTGGGATTCTTTCTACCTCCCATTCTTCTTCTCCTTCGATTATGACTGGAGCTAGGTGCTCCTTCCTCTGTTCCTTTACTTGCTCTACGTATTTATGTATTCTACTAACATTGACTACTGGATGTATTTTTACTGTACTAGGTAGTTCTAATTCGACCATGTTTGTTGATATGGTTTTCTTTACTTTGTAGGGCCCTACAAACCTCTTCGTCAACTTTTCCATTCTTCTTTCGATTATCTGATATTTCAGGTCCTTGGTACTGAGCATGACCAAGTCCTCTACTTTATACTCCTCTATGTTCAATTTCTTCTTGTCAGCGTATTTCTTCATATCTGCTTGTGCTTTCCCTAGTACTGCCTTTGCTTTCTCCTGTATTTCCTTTATCTTCTCAATGAATTTTTTTGCCCCTGCGTATTTCCTCTTCTTTCTCCCCTCGAACCCCATCCTAGGATCCTGTTCATAGTCTGCTTTAAACGGCGATGTTTTAGTACTTGAGTATGCCTTATTGTTATAGGCAAATTCTGCCGTTCCTAACCATTCTGGCCATTGTTCCTGTCTATAGTCGATGAACATCCTCAAGTATAATTCCAGTTCTTGATTCACCCTCTCTGTTTGTCCATCTGTTTGAGGGTGAAATACCATTGACAATTTACTTTTGATCCCCAACATCTCATTTAACTTCTGCATTAATCCTGCCGCGAATTGTGGTCCCCTATCTGATATGATACTTTCAGATAGATCATGCAACTTCTACACATTGTCTCTGAATAACCTAGCCAGTCCTTCTGCCAATGTTTTCTCTGTAGTAGGTATGAAATGTACTATTTTTGTTAATCTGTCGACTACTACTAAGATCAAGTCGTATCCCTGAGCTAAGGGTAGCTTCGTGATGAAATCTGCCAATATATACGTCTAAGGCTTCTCTGGTATTGAATTTGGCATTAATTTGCTAGCTAGTTGCTTTGTGTGATTCTTGTTTCATTGGCAGGCATCACACCCTTCCACATATCTCTTCACCTCCTTGGTTACCAGTTCTACTATCTTCCACTGCCCTCTATGGCCTGCCACTGGCGTATCATAGTATAGTCTAATAATTTCTGCCTGTAATTTATCATCTTTAGGCACGTAGACTTTTCCTTTTTTATACATGACGCCATTTACCTCTCTCATCTCTTAGCATTTTTACTCCTGTCCACTTCATTTCTTCCACCGCTTTTACTACTTTGTCATTTTTTACTTTCAATTTTCTGACTTCCTTCAGTAGATCTACCCTGTCTACTATAATCTTTACCACTTCTGTCTTCCTCACTTCTAGCTACTCCGGTTTTACCAACGTCTTATCCTCATTATCCTTTTCTACTCCAACCTCCTAGTCCAGCCTCCTGCTGAGACTGTCTGCCTTCCCTATCTTACTCTCCAGAACATGCTTTAGCATAAAGTCAAATCTTGATAGGTATAAGGCCCATCTTGCTTGTCTCTGATTTAGCTTTTGTGCTTTCATGAAATATTTAAGATTCTTGTAATCTGTTCAGATCTCGAATTTTGTTGTTGCTCCTTCCAGGAAATGCCTCTACACTTCTAAGCATCTAATGACTGCTAACATTTCTTTATCGTGTATCTTATAATTTCTTTTTATATTACTAAGAGATTTGGAAATGAAAGCAACTGGTCTCCACTTTTTGTCTAAGCACTTCATTGATAGTACTCTTCCAGTAACATAATTTGAGGCGTCAGCCTCCACCCGAAATTCCTTGTCTAAGTCAGGTGCTGCTAATACTGGTTTACTAGTGAAAACCCTCTTCAGCTCGTCAAATGCTTTCTGTTGTGCTTCCTCTCACTGCCACTTCTCATCCTTTTGTGTAAGCACATTCATCAGCCTAGCTACTCGAGTGAAATCTTTAATGAACCTTCTGTAATAATTTGCAAGACCCAAGAATTTTCTGATGTCTTTTATATTTTTTGGCTGTGGCCAACTAAGCACTTCTTCTACTTTCTCCGCCTCCATTTCTATTCTGTTAGGTCCTATGACAACCCCTAGGAATCCTATCTTCCTTACTTTCCACACACATTTTTCTAGCTTGATATACAAGTTGTTTTCCTCTAACCTCCTCAATATTTCTTCCATAATCTCATTGTGTCCTTTCTCTGTCTCTGTTCCTACCAATACATCATTTACAAATGCTGCTACTTTTCCCTTGTTGATCAAGTCTCTCAGTATTTCGTTCATCATTACTTGAAATGTTACTAGTGAGTTTGTCATTCCGAAAAACATGACTGTTGGTTCGAACGAGCCAATATGCATTGTAAACGTTTCCTTTCACTCATTCCCTTCCTTTATCCTCACATTATTGAAGTCCCACCTTAGATCCATTTTTGTGAATATTCTTTTACTACCCATGTTGTCAATTAACTCTGTAATTAATAGTAGTGGGTAATTATTCTTCATTATCTGGCTATTAAGATTGCGGTAGTCCATTACCATCCACTTACTTCCATCTTTCTTGCCAACAAAGAATACTGGCAACATTTGCGGAGACTTTGAGGGTCTGATGTACTCTTTTCTCAACTGATCTTCTATGAAGTTTTGAACTTCCTCCCTCTCATTTTTGGATAGAGGGTAAATCTTTCCTTTCCATGGTTTAAACATCTCTTTGAGATCTATTGCATGATCCCAAATTTTCCTAGTCAGCATCCTCTCTGATTCTACCTTCCCAAACACCTTTTTCTACTTCAAAAATTTCTTCAGGACCATCTCCTCGATCTTTCTGTGGTCCTCTTCCATTTCTTCCTCTTTTCCCCAATCTTTTTTGTTATCTATCGTCCAGCAGACAATTTTCTCTTCCTCTTCTATTGCTACTCTCTTTACTTTCTTCCTTTCCTCCTTTCTTACTTTTATGCCACTGCATAGGGACGGGCATCTTGTCATTTTAACCTCTCCAGTTTCCCAATTTATTTCTGGGTTGTGGGCCACCAACCATGGCATTCCCAAGATCACCTCTGTTTTCCCCAAATTGCATACATCCATCCTCATCCTTTTTACATGGCCTTTATAATAAATGTTGCACTCTACTTGGTGCGTGATGGCCCTTCCGCTATTGTTTGTACCATCTACATTTCTGACGGCTATCAGTCTTTCTAACTTCTGCAGCTTGAACCCATGCCTAGCTACCATCTGCCTATCCATAAACATCCCTGTTGCACCACTGTCCAAGAGCACTTTTATCATTATGCCTTTATGCATATCTATTTTTTCTACTCCAATATTCAACCACACTTCTCTCAACATTTTGAAGGTTCTCCTAACCTCCTTTTGACTACCTCCCTCTCTTGTTGCGCTTTCTGGCTCTCCTGGTCATACACCACTTTGCTGTGCCTTTTCTACACATCTGCACTACTTTATTTCTTCTAATTTCCTTCTGGAGATCACTCTCTGTCCCCTGTTGTCTTTTACATGACATCCCTTTTCTTCACATTTTTCACAAACTAGGTAGAAGACTACCACTTCTCTTGTACACCATCCTAAGTCCCATAACTGTATCTCTTCTAGGACGCCTTTTCCACAATGCTCTTCTGCTCTCTTCCTCAGCTCCTCTATTAGGGGCCTCCTGTAAGCTTGCTGTGCTTTTCCCTGTACAGGGTGTATCACCTTTTTCTTCTTTGCTCTCCTCAGCTGCTTCTTTTCACGTTGGTGCGCTTTTCTCTTAATGGAGCGCACCACCCTTCTCTCCTTCTTTTCCCATAGGGGGCACTCTCTACATTTGTGCCCTTTCTTTCCACACTTGAAACACCTTACAGCTATCGTTCTCATACTTCTTACTACTCTTTCTTTCACACCACACTGTATTACTCAACTCCTTAAAACTTCAAATTTATTTTGAGGCATCTCTGCCCCCTTTTCTTCCTCTTTTCCATTCCTGCAATTTCGGACCAGGTGCCTGAACCCTTTGCAACTTCTACAGAGCTTCCCTCTCCTTCCTTCTAATTCTGCCCTTAATTTAGCAAGGGCGTGCTTTTCGTTGAGCAAGTTGCTCATTAAAAAGTTGTATTGTTCTTGAGATATTGTGGTAGCATTTCAAGATGAGTACGGAATGAATGGTTTGGTCTCACTTAGAACTACGTTTACTGGGGTGCAAGATATTCACCCAGCTAGACATCTACTGCACTATTGACTACTGCTCTAATAGTACTTTGGCTATCACTCCACGAGGGAGATCCCTAATTTAGACAGCCCACTAGTGGTAACTGTCAATCCTCTGCATGTACTAACCTACAATAGGATCGCAGCACAAGGTTTATACTAGAAGAGATACAAGTAACTACTAAACACCACTTGATTGTGAGGTCAGGTCTCAGTAGTAATACCCAAGCTTGGTACTACACTTCTACCTGCAGTCCCTAACTGACTACAAAGTCCCCTTAAGCCAAGAGCCCAGCTATGTATAGAGATGGCTGCTGATTGTGGTGACCAGTGGCCAAGAGTCGATATGAAATGAGAATAAGATTGAGCAAGGTCCAAGGTAGACGGTACTCTAGATGTGGAATCGAGTTCTAATGTCAGACTAGCTAACTCCAAAGCCGGAATTAAGCCAACTGCTCCTTTATTAGCGTTTGACAAGGAGAACTCAATAGAGTTCCTGTTAGATTTGGTACACTATATATACATGCAGAGTAATCCTAACCCTGTTCTTTTATCCCATGCTTCTCTATGAGTTAACTTGCTCTCACACATCTGTCGATATTACAAATTAAAAGAAAAGAAAAGAAAAACAATATTCAAAATAAAAGAAAAGAAAAAGAAAAAGAAAAGAAATAATAACTTAGCCAATTTGCCAAGTCATGACACTCTAGTCTCCTTACTCAAAACAGTGGGAGCAGGCAATCCAATCCAAGTATGCACAATTGAAGAAACTTAGTGTTTTTGAATGGGTTGATGAGTTGCCAAAAGAGAAAAAGGCTATTGGTAGCCAGATCATATTCAAAGAAAAACTTGATAGACATGGCAATTGGGTCAAGTTCAAGGCTCGTATTGTAGCCAAGGGTTTCTTGCAAGTTCCTGGTGAAGACTTTACTGAAACTTTCTCTTTAGTTGTGAAGTTCAATACCCTCTGGATATTTCTTACCCTTGCTACATTCATGGACTATAAAATCTATCAAGTAGACGTGGTCGCTGCTTATTTGAGAGGAAATCTAGATGAAGAGATTTATATGAGAATACTAGATGGAGTTGAAAAGTTAGGATCAGGTCACTTCTGGCTCTTGAAGAAGATCTTATATGGTCTAAAACAAGCAGGGAGGCAATGAAAGAAAAGGTTGCATGAAGTCTTGTCAAAATTGGGTTTTATCTATGCTTTTGCTGATGACTGTTTATATCTTAAGCATGAGAATGGGAAGATCACCCTCCTTGTTCTTGTCTATGTTGACAATATAGCAGTAGCTGGCCCTGATGGCTATTGGATCATCTCATTCAAGAACACACTTAGTAAAGACTTTGAAATCACAGACCTTGGCAAGCTAAAATTCATACTTGGTATCCTTGTTACTTATGATCGTGCAAACCGACTCATCTATTTAAATCAGTCTGCCTATATACATCAGGTTCTTATGTGCTTCGATATGCAAGATACCTCTCCAGTGGCTACTCCTTTTGCAGTCAAACATGATCTCACCCTATCCAATTTACTCCAGACTGAGGCCGAGAAGCAGACTTACAGGAATTATGCTAATGGTATACATTATCTTTCTCTAGTAGGATCTCTCCTTTATACTACTCAGATATGGCCCGACATTCAGTTTGTAGTTAGTCTTGTGGCCCAATTTGGTGGTAATCCAGAAGTTGCACACTTAGAGGCTACCAAATACATCTTGTGCTACCTTAAAGGGACTGTGAACTTCAATCTTGTACTAGGTCATCGCAGCAGAGACACATTTGATTTGGTGGGCTGGACTGATTCATCTTGGGCACAAGATTAGGACGATCATTGTTCTACCAGCGGTTTTGTTTTTGATATAGCAGGAAGTTCTATTTCTTGGTCTTCAAAGAAACAAGCAACTGTCGCCACTTCTCTGGTTGAAGCTGAATACATTGCATCATCCAATGCCACTAAGGAGGCCATATGGCTATGTACTTTGCTTACAGATTTCCCTCCTGCGACTGCCACTATTGTCCATGCCGATAACCAGAGCTGCATTGCTCTTGCCAGCAATCCTGTCACTCACTTACATGCTAAGCACATTGATATTCATCATCATTTTATTCGCGAACGTGTTGAACGAAGAGAAGTAGATCTCCATTATGTGTCTACCAAGGACATGTTAGCAGATATATTTACCAAGGCCCTTCCTCGTGAAACTTTTATCAAATTTCAAACTCGTTTAGGTGTATTACCTCCTCAACTATCACCTTGCTGAGTGGGAGTGTTGAAACAAGGTTGTTTAGACAGCAAGTTGTTGTTGACAATGAATTTGTTTTGTTTCTATTGTCTCAAATATGGTCATTTTAAGTACGTTGTTGGTAGCATAGATATGTGCCTACAGTTATATGTGCTCACTATCAAATTAGTCTTCTTATCTGGATCCTAGTGATTCAAATACACACCTTATTCTGTTTTGACGTTACCTGTGCAATCTATCTTTGTTACAGCTAGGAAGACCAATCTAAAACTCTATAACATTTGTGTATAGCATGCAGTTGATGTTTGAAAAAAGAAAATGGATAGACTGACAGTTTTCCCAATCACAACATCTGGTGATGCCTAGAAAACCATGTACTTCGCACCTTATGTCCTGCATCTCATCTCAGACAATTCTGAGAAAATTTCAGCTCTTAGATTTTCTCGGACCGCTCACAGGAAGTTGCCCAGAGCAGAACCTAGGTCACCTATAAACTTTGCCCAAATCTCCCTCTTTTGTGACATATCATCTTCCTGATGCTGTGCTATGCTGAGGCCCTCATGTTATAGTCTGCTTGCGGAATAGATATGACGAGGTTTTCATCTGGGCTTCTGGCCCTTCTTGAACCCTCTACTAATTCTGCGTTATTAAGTTTGTGTTGAAGTCAGTCCGCTATGCTCCCTTCCTACAACAGTCTGTGCAGCAGCAGATAGTATTGTCCATCAGGTCGCTTTGCTCCCTTCCAACAACGATCTGTGACATAGTGAGAAATATTGTACATCAGGTTACTCTGCTCTCTTCCTTCACTGGTAGTTTGCACTGTTGTAAGTCAGGTCGCTGTGCTTCCTTTCTACAACAGTAAGGCCACAGTCAGTTTGTAAATTGTATGTCAGGTCGCTTTGCTCCCTTCCTTCACTGGTAATTTGCACTGTTGTGCATCAGGTCGCTCTGCTCCCTTTCTACAACAGTAAGGCTATAGTCAGCTTGCAAATTGTACATCAGGTCGCTTTGCTCCCTTCCTTCACTGTTAATTTGCACTGTTATAAGTCAGGTTGCTGTGCTCCCTTCCTCTAACAGTAAGGCCCTAGCCAGCTCGCTTTGCTCACTGCCTGTTCCAATTTTATTTCAATTTATCCTAATTTATTTGAATTTTTACTGAATTTATTTGAATTTATTTGAATTTTATGGAATTTTTCAAGAGAGTGTGTG
>Ga0157360_1000781_pt1 | contig 11878 bp, 10 predicted proteins | sample AttlaeALBM1_FD_111483 | JGI IMG/M metagenome (GOLD analysis project Ga0157360, IMG submission 111483) | Fungus gardens microbial communities from leaf cutter ant in Ribeirão Preto, State of São Paulo, Brazil - Atta laevigata ALBM1 | ecosystem: Host-associated > Fungi > Mycelium > Unclassified ... | reverse complement strand
TCCTGACAACGCTAAAAATATAACAAAACTCAGCAAGAAACTCTGCCCGCAAATTATTGTCTAACAGAATGTTTGGTGTAACAGAAAGTTAATGAAGTTTCCTATGTTATTCATTTTACTTATGAATTTCGTCATTAAACTGCAATGAATTTTCTTAGATAAAAATTGTCCTTTAAGTTAATTCTTAAAAAATCCTGACAGTTCTTTACGGAAATGGCCCTGAAATGGGTTAAATTTCGCCCAGACGAGCTTCAGGAATCTCTGATAGCCTCCTCTTCTTTTAGCCCCAATTCCATTACACTGGGCAACTTATTAGTGGCTTGTTGACCATCAGGACGCGCTTACAGGATGTCTCTTTCTCTCTCTGGTAAAAATTCCACACCGGCAATGTCGGTTGCTCTGCTTCTGGTCGCGATGCTGTCGCTACAGGGCGGTGCATCACTGGCAAAATCGCTGTTCCCTGAAGTGGGTGCAACCGGCATCACCGCGCTACGCCTTGGGCTGGGCACCCTCATGCTGTGCATTATTTTTAAACCCTGGCGACTGCGCTTTACACGCGAACAGCGTCTTCCGCTGCTGATGTATGGCCTGGCGCTGGGCTGCATGAACTTTTTGTTTTACCTGTCGCTGCGCACTGTGCCTTTGGGCGTTGCGGTGGCGCTGGAGTTTACTGGCCCACTGACGCTGGCACTGCTGGGTACGCGCCGCCTGCTGGATTTCATCTGGGTTGTGCTGGCCGTCGCCGGACTCTGGTTTTTACTGCCGTTTGGCGGAAATTTGCAGGCCATCGATCCGCTGGGCGCTGCACTGGCGGTAGGAGCAGGCGCGTGCTGGGCTTTATATATCCTGGCAGGCCAGCGCGCTGGCGCGGAGCATGGCCCAGCGACGGTCGCCCTGGGATCGTTAATTGCGTCGATTATTTTTGTGCCAACAGGGCTCGTTTTCGCCGAACCGGGTATCTGGCACTGGAGCGTTATCCCTGTTGCGCTACTGGTCGCCCTGCTCTCCAGCGCCATTCCCTACTCGCTGGAGATGGTGGCCCTGACGCGCCTGCCTGCGCGCATTTTTGGCACGCTGATGAGCCTCGAACCGGCCGTTGCGGCTTTTTCGGGCATTCTGTTCCTGGGCGAAACGCTGTCGTTAAAGCAAAGTCTTGGCCTGGTGGCCATTATCCTGGCCTCAGCCGGTGCCACGCTGACGCTGAAGCCGCGTAATAACCAGCTGAAAGAAGTTGAATTAAACACGCCACCACCGCAATAACATATTCCGCCTGCGAATAACGCAGGTGGATAATATCTCCCGCTTGAGAATGCGTTTTATTTTAACCAGCTATACACACAAGTATTATTATTCTGAAACATTCTGATTAAACTGAATATCTTACCCCTGAAAAACACATTCTATACAAAGAGATACGCTTTAAAGAGTGATAGCCATCTAAAGCAAAAGACTTTATTCCCGCTTACTCTTTATCCGTAAATGCCATCTATTTCATCCATCGTTAAGTTCAATCCTGCAAACAGAGAAAGCGCTGCTATACTTATTCCCGTGCTTGATTAGGACAACTACCAAAGAGAGGATTCACACGATGAGTACCGCAAAACTGGTTAAAAATAACTCTTCCGATCTGCTTTACACCCGTAACGATGTAGCTGACGACGAGAAAAAAGCTACCATTGAGGTGCTCAACCGTCTGGTGGTGGAATTTATCGATCTGTCGCTGATCACCAAGCAGGCGCACTGGAATATGCGCGGCTCTAACTTCATCGGCGTACATGAAATGCTGGACGGTTTCCGCACCACCATTACCGATCATCAGGACACTATTGCAGAACGTGTCGTGCAGTTAGGCGGTGTCGCACTGGGCACCACCCAGGTTGTTAACGACAAAACGCCGCTGCAGAGCTATCCGCTGAATATCCACAGCGTTCAGGATCACCTGAAAGCACTGGCTGACCGTTACGCCATCGTGGCGAACGATACCCGTAAAGCAATCTCTGAAGTTAAAGATGAAGACACCGCAGATATCTTCACCGCCGCGTCTCGCGACCTGGACAAGTTCCTGTGGTTTATCGAATCTAATATCGAATAAAGCTGAATAGTGTTACAGGCGGGGCAACCCGCCTTTTTTGTGTCTGCATAACAAGAAAATTACTATTTTTTGACCTTCATAACATTTCTGCGCTCCCTCTCTTCACACCCTTATCCCCGCATGCAAAGGTGCGATTGCACCAAAAATGCCATTCGCACCCTTTTGGTGCTTCATTTTGGTGCAAACCGGTTTGCCGCTGCAAAATCGTGTCAGCTTTTCAGTTTAACCTGCTGATTTTTAGCAAAATGAAAAGTTGGCATAATTTTTTCATATGGTATGCCGTACACACCGCTTATAAGCCGGGTAGTAATAAGGAAAAATGATGAAGTCACTGTTTAAAGTTTCTGTGGCCGCGCTGGCGCTGGCCTTCTCCCTTTCTTCTGTTGCAGCAGAAAAAAAACTCATTGTTGCTACTGACACCGCTTTTGTTCCCTTTGAATTCAAGCAGGGCGACAAGTATGTGGGCTTTGATGTTGACCTGTGGGATGCCATCGCAAAAGAGCTGAAGCTGGACTACACCCTGAAGCCCATGGACTTCAGCGGTATTATTCCTGCACTGCAAACGCGCAACATCGACCTGGCGCTGGCTGGTATCACCATTACCGACGAGCGTAAAAAAGCCATTGAGTTTTCTGACGGCTATTACAAAAGCGGTCTGCTGGTGATGGTGCGTAATAACGAAAACGACATCAAAAGCATCAACGATCTGAACGGCAAAGTGGTCGCGGTGAAGAGTGGTACAGGCTCGGTGGATTACGCGAAAGCGAATATCAAATCTAAAGACCTGCGCCAGTTCCCGAATATCGACAACGCCTACATGGAGCTGGGCACTAACCGTGCCGACGCGGTGCTGCACGATACGCCGAACATCCTTTACTTCATCAACACCGCAGGCAAAGGCCGCTTTAAAGCGGTTGGCGACTCTATTGAAGCGCAGCAATACGGTGTTGCCTTCCCGAAAGGCAGCGACGAGCTGCGCGAGAAAGTGAATGGCGCGCTCAAGACACTGAAAGAGAACGGCACCTATAACCAGATCTACAAAAAATGGTTCGGCACCGAACCTAAATAATAATTTACTGATGCTACTTTGAGCAGGGACCCGTTCCCTGCTTTTTTCCATCGCAACAAAACTGGAGTCACACCATGGAGTTTGACTGGAGCGTCATTTGGCCCGCTATGCCGGTGCTGATTGAAGGCGCGAAAATGACCTTGCTGATCTCGGTGCTTGGCCTGATTGGCGGCCTGATCATTGGTCTGGTCGCAGGCTTTGCGCGCGCCTATGGCGGCTGGCTGGCCAATAACGCCGCGCTGGTCTTTATTGAGATTATCCGCGGCACCCCAATCGTGGTGCAGGTGATGTTCATCTACTTCGCGCTGCCGATGGCCTTTCCCGATCTGCGTATCGATCCCTTCACCGCTGCGGTGGTGACGATCATGATCAACTCCGGCGCCTATATCGCTGAAATTACGCGCGGCGCGGTGCTGTCGATCAACAAAGGCTTCCGCGAAGCGGGTCTGGCGCTGGGCCTGTCGCGCCGTGAAACCCTACGCTACGTGATTATGCCGCTGGCGCTGCGTCGTATGCTGCCGCCGCTTGGCAACCAGTGGATCGTCAGCATCAAAGATACCTCACTGTTTATCGTTATCGGCGTGGCGGAACTGACGCGTCAGGGCCAGGAGATCATTGCCGGTAACTTCCGCGCGCTGGAGATCTGGAGCGCCGTGGCGATTATCTATCTTGTGATTACGCTGGTGTTGAGCTTTGTGCTGCGCCGCATTGAGAAAAGGATGAAAATCCTGTGATTGAGTTTAAAAACGTTTCAAAGAGCTTTGGCACAACCCAGGTACTGCATGACATCAACCTGAAGATTAATCAGGGCGAAGTGGTGGTGATTATCGGGCCGTCTGGCTCCGGCAAATCGACGCTGCTGCGCTGCATCAACAAGCTGGAAGAGATCACCAGCGGCGATCTGATCGTCGATGGCCTGAAGGTGAACGATCCCAGGGTAGACGAGCGCCTGATCCGTCAGGAAGCGGGCATGGTGTTCCAGCAGTTTCATCTGTTCCCGCAGATGAGCGCGCTGGATAACGTGGCCTTCGGCCCCATCCGCGTGCGCGGTGCGAAGAAAGAGGCTGCGCATAAACTGGCACGCGAGCTGCTGGCGAAAGTGGGTCTCGCCGAGCGCGCGCACCATTTTCCGTCTGAGCTCTCTGGCGGCCAGCAGCAACGCGTCGCGATTGCTCGCGCGCTGGCGGTGAAGCCGAAGATGATGCTGTTCGATGAGCCCACCTCGGCGCTCGATCCCGAACTGCGCCACGAGGTATTGAAGGTGATGCAGGATCTGGCAGAAGAAGGGATGACGATGGTGATCGTCACGCACGAAGTCGGCTTCGCGCAGAAAGTGGCTTCGCGCCTGATCTTTATTGATAAGGGCACCATTGCGGAAGATGGCGATCCCGACACGCTGATCACCCAGCCGCCGAGCGATCGTCTGCGCGAGTTTTTGCAGCACGTCTCCTGAGTTTCCGGGCCGACCTTGTCGGCCCGTCTTTCCCGACCGTACGATTAATGCCTTTCAGAACTTTCACTTCCTGCGCCTGACTATACTTTTCCTCCTGTGAGCCAGAGGTTGCTAAGGAGAAAGCCATGTCGTCAGCCCACACATGTTGTCGCCTGTTGCGGCAAGGGATCGTGCTGTTATTACTCGTCTGTTCTGTTTTACCTGCCGCGCAGGCGGTAACGTTGCCGCAGGCGGCCGTCGCGGCGCAGCAGTCGTCTGGCTCGACCAGCGGCGCGCAAAGCGAACCTTCCCTCGACGAGAAAAAAGCGGCCTACGCTGCCCTTGCGAATATTCTGGAGGACAATCAATCCCGCCAGGAGCTGATTAACCAGCTGCGCGGTGCGTCCAGCGCCACGGCGAAGAACGACCCGCCCGCACTCACGCCACCCGCTGAAGAAGAGGATAAAACTGTCCTGCAAGGCATCACTGACGTGACGCGCGAGTTTGGCGGCGATGTGGCGGAAAAATTTGTTCGCCTGCACGACAATATAGCCGACGCCCCGCACAAGGCGTTTAACCCTGACACGTTCTTCAATGCGCTGCGGCACTTCCTGGTGCTGGCGGCGGCCCTGTTCGCTTTCTACTGGCTGCTGCGCCGCGCCACCTCCCCGCTTTATCGCCGCATGGGGCACTGGGGTCGCGCCAAAAATCAGGAGCAGCGCAACTGGATCCAGCTGCCCGCTGCCATTACTGGCGCATTCATCATTGATCTGCTGCTGCTGGCGTTGACGCTGTTTATTGGCCAGATCATCAGCGACAACTATCACGGTAACAGCCGAACAATTGCCAACCAGCAAGGGCTGTTCCTCAATGCCTTTGCGCTGATTGAGTTCTTTAAAGCAGTGCTGCGTCTGATCTTCTGTCCCGGCTTCAGCGACCTGCGCTTTTTCCATCTCAGCGACGGTCGCGCCCGCTACTGGAATACCCGACTGAGCTGGCTTTCTGGCCTGATTGGCTACGGTTTGCTGGTCATCGTGCCCATCATCTCGAATCAGGTAAACGTGCAGGTTGCGGCCGTGGTGAACGTGGTGATTATGGGCATCATGACCGGCTGGGCGCTCTATCTGATTTTTACCAACCGGCGCACCATCCATTTTGCCCTTCAGGCGCTGTCAGATCGCAGCATGGCGTTTTTCGCCTTTTTTATTCGCGCCTTTGCGCTGGTGTGGCACTGGCTGGCGAGCGCCTACTTTATCGCTCTGTTCCTGCTCTCTATCTTCAACCCCGGTGACAGCCTGAAATTTATGATGTCGGCGTCGGTGCGCACGCTGGCGATTGTGGGTATTGCCGCCTTTGTCTCCGGCATTCTGACGCGCTGGATCGGCAAAACCATTACGCTGTCGCCCGATCTGCGCCGCAACTATCCTGCACTGCAAAAGCGCGTTAACGACTGGGTCAAAGCGATGCTGAAGCTGGCGCGCATTATCACCGTGTTTGCCACGCTGCTGCTGCTGCTCAACGCCTGGAACCTGTTTGACCTCTGGCACTGGCTAACCGTCGGCGCGGGCGAAAAGATGGTGGATGTGCTGATCCGCATCGTGATGATCCTGCTGCTGTCGGCCGTTGGCTGGACGGTGCTGGCCAGCCTGATAGAGAGTCGTCTGGCTTCAGACTCTCATGGCCGCCCGATGCCGAGCGCCCGCACCCGCACGCTGCTGACGCTGTTCCGCAACGCGCTGGCGGTGATCATCAGCACCATTACTATTATGATTTTGCTGTCGGAAATCGGCGTGAATATCGCGCCGCTGCTGGCGGGCGCGGGCGCACTGGGTCTGGCGGTGTCGTTTGGCTCGCAGACGCTGGTAAAAGACATCATTACCGGTATCTTTATCCAATTTGAGAACGGCATGAACACTGGCGATCTGGTGACGATTGGTGCCATTACCGGCACGGTAGAGCGGATGTCAATTCGCTCGGTTGGCGTGCGCCAGGATACCGGCGCGTATCACATTATTCCCTGGTCCTCGATTACCACCTTTGCCAACTTTGTGCGCGGTATCGGCTCGTTTGTGGCTAACTATGATGTTGATCGTGGCGAGAACAGCGAACACGTCAACCAGGTACTGCAGGCGGCGGTCAAAGAGCTGCTGGAGAATGCGGATATTCGCGGCATGGTAATCGGCGAGCCGAACTTTGCGGGATTAGTAGGATTAACCAACCAGGCCTTCACCGTGCGCGTTTCCTTTACCACCCAGCCGCTAAAACAGTGGACGGTGCGCTTCGCGCTGGATGACATGGTGAAAAAGCATTTCGATGCGGCCGGTATAAAAGCGCCGCACCAGACGGTGGAGATGATGCAGACCGGCAACAGCGTGGCGAGCGTCACTGCCCTGCCCGCGCTGCCGTCGCCAGAGTAAGGCTATTTCGCCAGCCGCTGCGCGCGCGTTGCGGCTGGCATAAAGCTCCAGGCGAGAAAACGGCTCTGCTTGTTGCCCTGTGCCATATTCACTACGCGCACTTCCGCTACATCCAGCGCCTTCAGCTGTTTTTCCAGCGCGGCCAGATTCTCACGACGTGACACCAGCGAGGTAAACCAGATGCACTGGCGCGCCAGCGCCACGCTTTCCGCAATCATCTTGCCAACAAAGGCTTTCTCGCCGCCTTCACACCACAGCTCATTATTCTGGCCGCCAAAGTTAAGCGGTGTTGCGCTCTCCAGCTTCAGGTTACGCACTTTACGCTGCGAACCCGCTGCGGCTTCCGCCGCTGAGGCGTGAAACGGCGGATTACAGATCACCGCGTGGAAAAACTCATTTTTATTTACCACGCCTGCCAGCACGGCTTCGGGATTCTTCTGGCGGCGCAGGCGAATGCTGCGCTGTAAGCCTGCATTGGCTGCCACGATGCGGTTAGCCGCTTTCAGCGCCGCCTCATCAATATCGGTGCCGGTAAAACGCCAGCCGTACTCTGCCTGACCGATCAGCGGATAGATGCAGTTCGCGCCGCAGCCGATATCGAGAACATCCACTCGCGGAATGGTGCCGTGATTATCCAGCGCCAGCAGATCGGCCAGATAGTGCAGATAGTCGGCGCGGCCGGGTACAGGTGGACAGAGCGATCCCGGCGCAAGCTGCCAGTCGAGGCCGTAAAACAGCTTCAGCAGCGCCTGGTTCAGCAGCATGACCGCTTCCGCGTCGGCAAAATCGATTGACTGCGCGCCATAGCCGTTGGGCCGCACTTTTGCCGCCAGCGGCGGATGCGCCGCGGTTAAGGCGGCGAAGTCGTACTCACCCTGATGGCGGTTACGAGCGTGGAATAATGTTGTGGCTGGCTTGTTCATGGCGTCTCCCGTTTTGCAGGCGCGTACAATACGCCGCAGCGCCGGGAAAATAAAGCCGCACAATCCGCTTACACATTTATTCCCGATGCAGCTGATGCTGTAGCGCTAAGATATTGTTAACACTTCACTACGGGATAAAAGATGACGCAAAAACGCTACTCCTACCAGCCGCGCGCCGGTCACGGCCTGCCGCACGACCCGCTCAACGCCATTATCGGGCCGCGTCCGATTGGCTGGATCAGCTCGATTTCCGCTTCTGGCCAGCGCAATCTGGCGCCTTACAGCTTCTTCAACTGCTTTAACTACCATCCGCCGATCATTGGCTTCGCCAGCAGCGGCTGGAAAGACAGCGTGCGCAATATCAGCGAAAGCAAAGAGTTTGTCTGGAACCTGGCGACGCGCTCGCTGGCGGAGGCGATGAATGAAAGCTCAGCCTCAGTGCCGCCGGAACAGGATGAGTTTGCGCTGGCAGGCGTCACGCCGCTGCCCGCCTCGCAGGTAAAAGCGAGCCTGGTGGCGGAAAGCCCGGTGAACTTTGAGTGCCGTTTAACCCAGCTTATCCAGCTACAGGATGCGCAGGGCAATCCGCTCGACAGCTGGCTGGTGCTGGGCGAAGCGGTAGCGATTCATATCGACGAGTCGCTGCTGGATGAGGGAATTTACCAGACGGCACGCGCCGAGCCGATTCTGCGCGCCGGTGGGCCGAGCGCCTACTACGGCATCAGCGAAAACGAGCGTTTTGATCTGGTGCGTCCGGATGCGCGCCGCCGCTAAAGGCGGCACGCTCATGCTCACACCGGTTTGCCCCGCTCGATAAAGCTTTGCAGCAGCGGCTTCAGCACTGTTTGCAGTGCTGAGGCCCGCTCCTGCTGCCAGGCGAACGGCGGCGTCTCATCCATATAGTTCAGCTGCGCCAGCTCCAGCTGCACTGCCTGCACCTTCTGCTCTGGCTTGCCATAGGCGCGAGTAATGTAGCCGCCCTTGAAGCGCCCGTTCACCACCCAGCTATAATTGCTTTGCGCCGCACACACCGCTTCCAGCCCCTGCGTCACCGCAGCGTGACAGCTTTTACCGTCGTTGGTGCCGATATTAAGATCGGGCAGACGTCCGTCGAACAGGCGCGGAATGACGCTGGCGATAGAGTGTGCGTCAAACAGCAGCGCATAGCCGTGCTCCGCCTTCAGGCGCGCCAGCTCCTGCTGGATCTGCTGGTGATAGGGCTGCCAGATTTCTGCGAGATAGCCTTCGCGCTGCGCCGCCGTCGGCGTTTTGCCCGGCATAAAGGTCGGCGAGCCGTCAAACAGGGTGTCGGGATAGAGGCCCGTGGTCGCCGTTGCATAGAGCGGCTGGTTGTCTGGCGGGCGATTCAGGTCAATCACAAAGCGGGAATAGTGGCCGATCAGCACGCTGGCCCCGAGGTCGCGCACAAAATCAAACAGCAGCGGAATATGCCAGTCGGTATCGGGCAGGCCGCGCGCGGCGTCGCTCAGTCCGGCTTCCACTTCTGGCGTAAGCTGCGTACCGGCGTGAGGAATGCTGACCAGCAGCGGCAGGCTGCCCGGCGTAAAGTGAAAAGGTGTCATTGCGCGTCTCCACGATAGATAACGGTACAGGGCAGCTCGCCGCCCAGCCAGTAAACCAGTTCCGCCGGGCGCGCCAGCGGCCAGTGGACGAAATTCGCCACTTTGCCTGCCTCCAGCGATCCGTGCGTATCCTGTAATCCCAGCGCTTTCGCGCCCCAGATCGTCACCCCAGCCAGCGCCTCTTCCGGCGTCATGCCAAACAGCGTACAGCCCATATTGAGCATCAGGCGCAGCGACAACGCGGGCGAGGTGCCAGGATTGGCGTCGCTTGCCAGCGCCATCGGCACGTTGTGCTGGCGAAACAGCGCCACCGGTGGACGCTGGGTTTCGCGCAGCAGGTAGAACGCGCCGGGCAGCAGCACCGCAACCGTGCCCTGCTCGCCCATTGCCTGAGCATCCTCTTCGGTGGCGTATTCCAGATGATCGGCAGAGAGCGCGCCGTAGCTTGCCGCCAGCCGTGCGCCGCCGAGCGAGGAGAGCTGTTCAGCATGTAGCTTTACCGGCAGTCCCAGCTCGGTGGCCTTATCGAATACCCGCGCCACCTGCGCCGGAGAGAAAGCCAGATGCTCGCAAAAGGCGTCCACCGCATCAGCCAGCCCGTTGGCTTTCACCTGCGGCAGGATGCGCGCGCAAATCAGATCGACCCAGCCGTCAGGATCTTGTTTAAACTCCGGCGGAAACGCATGCGCCGCCAGACAGGTTGCCAGCACGTCAGCCGCCACGCTCTCGCCCAAACGACGGATCGCGCTCAGCATACGCAGCTCGCTCGCCTCATCCAGCCCGTAGCCCGACTTGATCTCCACCGTGGTGACGCCTTCTGCCAGCAGCCGGTTTAGCCGCCAGCGTGCCGATGCTACCAGCTGCTCTTCGCTGGCCTCGCGCGTGGCGCGCACCGTGGAGAGAATGCCGCCGCCCTGCGCGGCGATCTCCGCGTAGCTGACGCCATTGAGACGCTGCTCAAATTCTGCGCTGCGGTCACCGCCGAACACCAGATGGGTATGGCAGTCGATCAGGCCCGGCGTCACAATGCCGCCATCGAACTGATGCTGATGGCGTGGCGTAAAAGCGGGCATCTCTGCGCGCGGCCCCACCCAGATCAGCTCGCCCGCATCCACCGCCAGCGCGCCATTTTCAATGATGTGATAGTTGCCTTCACGCATGGTGACCAGATCGGCCCCCAGCCACAGGCTGTCGATTTGCCTGCTCTCCGCCATTGCACATCTCCTTCGCGACGGGCGATTTACTCTGCCCAGTAAAGTATGTATATGTATATACAACTACAGCCGCTGAGGATCAACTATGGCAATCTATTTTGCTCCGCGTGCGCTGCTGGCCGACGGCTGGCGGCATCAGGTTCGCATTGACGTCAATGAAGCCGGTATCATCGAAAGCGTCACGCCCGACAGCGAGGCGCAGGATGCGATCCGGTTAGAGGGGCCGGTTATCCCTTCCGTTGCTAATTTGCATTCGCACGCCTTCCAGCGCGCCATGGCCGGGCTGGCGGAAGTGGCGGGCGATCCGCAGGACAGCTTCTGGACCTGGCGCGACCTGATGTACCGCATGGTGCAGCGCCTGACGCCGGAACAGGTCGGCGCTATCGCCGCGTATCTCTATATCGACATGCTGAAAGGCGGCTATACCCAGGTGGCGGAGTTCCACTATCTGCACCATGATGCCAGCGGCGCGCCCTACCCGCAGGACGCTATGCTGCAACAACTCATGCTCGCTGCCGACATAGCGGGCATCGGCCAGACGCTGCTGCCCGTGCTCTACCGCTACAGCGGCTTTGGCGCGCAGCCGCCGCTGCCGGGCCAGAAACGGTTTATTCAGCACACCGACGCTTATCTGCGCCAGCAGGAACGTCTGGCGGCAAGGATACAAAGTAAGCCGCTGCTTAATCGCGGCCTCTGCTTCCACTCGCTGCGTGCGGTCAGCGAAGCGCAAATGCGTGAGGTGCTTGCTGCCAGCGACAGCGCATTGCCGGTACATATCCATGTTGCCGAGCAGGAGAAAGAGGTCAATGACTCGCTGGCCTGGAGCGGCGAGCGGCCGGTGCAGTGGCTGCTGAACCGCTTCGAGGTCAATGCGCGCTGGTGCCTGATCCACGCTACCCACCTTGATGAACACGAAATCGCGCGGCTCGCCGCCAGCCGCGCCGTCGCCGGGCTTTGTCCCACCACAGAAGCCAACCTTGGCGACGGCATTTTCCCGGCAACCGACTATATCGCCCAGGGTGGACGCTGGGGAATCGGTTCCGACAGCCACGTCTCGCTCAGCGTGCTGGAGGAACTGCGCTGGCTGGAATATGGCCAGCGACTGCGCGACCGGCGTCGCAACCGCATCGTCACCGCCGGGCAGCCCT
>Ga0157360_1000779_pt1 | contig 11882 bp, 12 predicted proteins | sample AttlaeALBM1_FD_111483 | JGI IMG/M metagenome (GOLD analysis project Ga0157360, IMG submission 111483) | Fungus gardens microbial communities from leaf cutter ant in Ribeirão Preto, State of São Paulo, Brazil - Atta laevigata ALBM1 | ecosystem: Host-associated > Fungi > Mycelium > Unclassified ... | reverse complement strand
TAGTCTGAGGATTAGACCTCAGACTTAACAACATCTCTTGTCACTGTCTAAACTTCGCATTTTTGAACCTTTCAAGATTCTAAAGCACCAATCACAAATAAGTAAGTGACCATTTGTGATATAAGTTCTCTTTGTCAATTGCTAAACAAAGAGTAATTAGCTTGATTCTAGCTTGGAGTTTAGCTTTCTTACAGTGACCCTGCTCTGATGGTAACCTAGATGTTATAAATAAGTCACTGCCATTAAGATATGACATCATCCTTATAGAAAACATTTTCTAAGGTCCTTTCTGTTAGGGAATCAAGCCGACGCTGTGATCTGGTGGAAGCTTCTGGAATATTTCATTAGTATATAAGTTTGTAATTAGTTATATCTACTCATTGGTTTGCAATGGGATACACCTTATTCCAAGTCAAACTAACATGTGACTAGGTTTTTGCGACACTTTTTGCTCTCGAAAGCACTTTAAAGGGGAGTTCTATTATAGATATATTATGAAATTCTCTGGACAATACTTATGAGGTCTCTGTAGTGGTGGTCACAGCCACTACTTTGCTACTCAAGTGGTATGTTTGAGTCCATGACTGGGCATCTAACAATATCTCTGAGGGGCTGAACTTGTCTCTCGAGCTAGTTATTCTTATTGTTATGGTGAAAAATATCACTTTTATTGCCTAAACGGCTGTCTGGCATGACAATGCATTATCATAAAGAAAGAAGAGAAATACGTTGTTATGCTATATGTTAATACTCTAGACCTCATAGTTGAATACGTTCAACTTGAAGCCTATATCTAACACTTGATATCTTCACGCTCCTCGTTAGAGGGTCCAGCTAAGGTTTTCAGTGAAGTTATATCGGAGGAGAGATGTCAACAAGACTTTGAGTAGCACCCTTGAGATTGTCCTAAGACAAGTAAGAGTACCAATTCCTCAGAGTAGGATTTTACAAAGAGAATACAGAAAGAGAGAACTTACCGTTCCCTTCTCTTTCTGGTCTGTATTTATCCTAACTAGGTATTGTGACTATGTTACAATGTGGTAACACTACTTGTAACTAAGAGTGACTAGTTAAGTGACAGTCCAGTGACTGAAGTACTAAGGGTGACAAGTTGAGTCAGTGTCCTAATAATGGGTTAGTCCAGTATTGCCCCATTTGATACAGATCCAAAAAATAGAAAGAAAGTTAGTCTAAGATTTCTCCGAAGAGTCCTGTCTGTTCTGTGAGTCCATTGTCTCTTAGAGTCCTCAGACATTATTCGATGCATTACTGTATGATAATGTCCTCGTCTAGCATTGCCAACATCTCGTCTACTAACCACTCATTATCAGACCATGGCTGATAATAATTGTAGTCCCACTCGATGTTCATAACACTACAAGTGAATTTTCTGCAGAAAATAACATTTGATATGCTTTATAACAACAGATTCTTAATTGGAATTCGCTCTAGAACCTTTTCTATAATCCTCAGAACGTAATACTATATGATAAAAACATTGAGCCAGCAGTAATTGACCTAGAGCTTGTGCCGATACCTTGAGAGACAATTAGGATAAACTGGCATCAGGTTATTATAAAAGTTACTAAGGGACTATGTTCTAGATCTACCCTTGGATGGGCTAACTTAGAAGGATGGCAGACTTGTATTCTAAAACTAGTACTACTCAGATGACGAACTTAAACTGATAGACTTTGTGCTTGTAAATAAGCATTAATGGCATCAGATCAATTATATTAAGATAAATGATCTCTAGGACACGACTTAGAGATACTAGACATTTATTTGGACTTACTAACTGTTTAACAGGTAATCAATGAAGTCCAAATTACAAAGCAGCATCAAGAGAATGATAGAGGAAAACAGAAGAATATTCTAGAAGGAAGTAATGATAAAGACTATTACAAACTTCATTCAGCCATATCTCCATCAATTCTTCAATGATTCTCATGGTCTTAAAAGCTATGGAAAGCCCTCAAAAAGACCTTTTGATAAATGCCAGTCACATCTTGAAGCAATTAATATTGGCTGAGATATTAAGCAGATCAACTGGTAACTACTATGTTACTATTTATTAAATTGCTAATATCTCAGAAACCACCATGATTGATGCTTCAGTTCTAGGCTCAGCAGAAGCCTTTTTCATAATGCTCAGAATGAGCTTAAAAAAACCTCAAGGCAATTAATATTAGTGGAGATATGAAGGTCTCAATGTTTGTACATAGACTTCATTAATTACCTATAGATAGTTATCTGTCCTTTTCTTAGAACAAAGAACAGCCTCCATATGGTTAAGTTATCACTATTTTAAGTACAAAGGCACTACCATATATAGAATAATAGGTAGTAGCATGTGATGATCTATCCCAGTACACAGACTATCATAATCCTGTATATAAGAACTTTGTTATGAGAGCCCCAAGAAGGAAATAGTTTTCTGCACATTTGAACATCTAATCTACAATATCAAGACACATAATGGGGTCAAGATATAAATAGTATGGGAAATTAAGTAAGCAAACCACATGACTAGAATCATATGACCATAGAACATTCTGGAAAGACTTGTGACCATAGGACTTTAGGGTATAACCACTTGTAAAGTAGTATAAGTAGTAGTCCAATCCAATAAAGAACTCCATTAAGTTCTTCCTGAATATTTACCTAGGGTAATCACTAAGAGCTATTACAGCCTGTCACAGAAAAGTGACTACTAAATAATATCATGGAGGTATAACAAAATACCTGTTCAAATGAACTATATAAATAGCTGGACCCTTGTTAGCAAGGCTACTTGCTAATGTTGCCCTTTTGGTGTAGTAGTAAACCATACAGTATGTGACTACTGGTCTATAGCACAACTGTGACACAGCCTATTGATAACATAAGAACTTGATACCCAATAGTGACCTCGCACCTCACGACCTCACTATCCACTTACTCTCTAAATCTTTCTCACTAGTGAGCACAGTACTCACAAGCATCTTGGATAGCAGGCCCTAGCTGTAAAGGGGACTTCTCAGTCAGTTAGGAACTGAGGGAGGAGACTAGGTACCAAGTCCAGGTATCCTGATCAAGTTCTAACCTTGCAATTGCATGTTGTTCTTTATACTCTTCTTTGTATAAACTCTGTGCTATACTCCATTGTGAGTGGTACATGCAGGAGATTGGCAGTAATTCTTTAGGAAGCTGCTTAGAGTAGGGGTCCTCTTCTTAGAGGCAATTGTATAACAATATTATTAGGGCAATAGTCAGTAAGGCAGTAGGACTCCAGACAGGTAAAGATTTTGTGCCCTGTTAGACATAGCCTTAAGTAGTTGCCCTGGATCAAGAACCATCTGAATTGTCATATGAATCATTATCCCCCTTGCCATTACTATTACCATTACCATCATTATACGACATGTCTCACTACCAATAATAGCAACAAGAGGAAACCTCTCTGGTGCCTGTCTCTTGCCAACCACCACCACTAACCCAAAAGGAGCAACTCCTCGCAATGATTGCCACCTTGTAGCAGCAGGTCAACATTATGCTCCTCTAACAACAGGGGAGCAGAGTAGAGATCACAAGACCTCAAGTCTTTAGTGAAAAGATAGAGGAGGTGAGCACATTCATTAATATGGCTTGCATATATATTAGAATAAAGATAACAGAGGAGGCAGTGAAAGGGTGCAAAAGGGGATTGCATACTGGGACAAACAAAACAATGTTGTGCCAGCTCCCAATTGCATGCTAAAGGTCTGAGGGGAAATAATCAAAATTGAAGGTTTATAGATAATTAGAGAAATAAGAATTATACACAGCTCCAGTAAAATATATGTTGGTGGTTGTAAAAGGATTGTAAGATCTCTCTAGATTGTCATCACATAGCCTCCCTAAGGTGTTAACCTTTACACACCATGATAAAAGCTCCTTTGGAAAATACAGTTAGTTGATCACTCATAGACCCTCCACACTCAGTTGCTCCCTTGTCTGCACCCCCAATACTGAACCTTACAGGTGTGATGCAATCCAAGTGTACACCTAGCCAAGCTTTCCCAGCCTGTTGTTCTCTCTAAAGCCTGCCCAAGTTGCATCTGCATTTTCTCCCTAGATTGAGTTCTAGGTATATTCTGTATTCTTCTTAAGATACCCCACTGGTCCCAGTCTTCTTACTCTTAATAGATCTGCATTCACGATTCCAGAGGCAGTGTAGATAGAGATAGGAGTCAAGAGATTCCTCTCTTGATCCAACTGCACTTTGAATATTATATTAAAGATATTACAAAGCCCTGAAACTCAAGAAATAAAATATAAAAGGGAAACTATTACTACTTTTAGGATTCCATTGCCTTCTTTCTGTTCTAAGGCCTCCCAAATTTCCACTAATGACGTGACTCTCTCCTTTCTTTGTGATGACATGTTCTCTCACTATATTTTTTCCATCAAAGATGATGTGTCTTCATTGCTGCTTCTTTCTAGAATATTCTTCTGTCTTTCCCTATTATGCTCTTGATGTTGCTTTGTAATTTGGACTTTATTGATTACCTGTTAAGCAGTTAGTAAGTCTCAATAAATGTCTAGTATCTCTAAGTCACATCCTAGATGTTATGAACATTGAGTGGGACTACAACTATTATCAGCCATGGTCTGATAATGAGTGGTTAGTAGATGAGATGTTGGCAATATTAGACAAGGACATTATTATGCAGTAATGCATTGAATAATGTCTGAGGACTCTAAGAGACAATGGACTCACAGAATGGACAGGACTCTTCGGAGAAATCTCGGACTAACTTTCTTTCTATTCTTGAATCTGTGCCAAATGGGATAACACCAGACTAACCTATTATTAGGACACTGACTCAACTTGTCACCCTTAGTACTTCAGTCACTGGACTGTCACTTAACTAGTCACTCTTAGTTACAAGTAGTGTTACCATATTGTAACGTAGTCACAATACCTAGTTAGGATAAATACAGACCAAAAAGAGAAGGGAACAGCAAGTTTTCTCTTTCTGTATTCCTCTCTATAAACCTACTACTTCAAGGGATCGGTACTTTTACTTGTCTTAGGACAACCTCAAGGGTGCTACTCAAAGTCTCGCTTACATCTCTCCTCCGATATAACTTCACTGAAAACCTTAGCCGGACCCTCTAATGAGGAGCGTAAAGATATCAAGTGTTAGATATAGGCTTCAAGTTGAACGTATTCAACTGTGAGATCTAGAGTCTTAACACTAGAGGTCATTTATCTAAATATAATTGATCTGATGCCATCAATGCTTATTGACAAGCACAAAGTCTATCAGTCTAAGTTCTTTATCTGAGTAATACTGGTTCTAGAGTACAAGTTTACCATCTTTCTAAGTCAGTCCATCCAAAGGTAGATCTAGAGCATAGTCCTCCAGTAATTCTCTTAGTAACCCAATGCCAGTTTATCTTAATTGTCTCTTGAGGTCTCAACATAAGCTCTAGGTCAATTATCACCTGCTTAATGTACTCATCATATAGTGTTACGTTCTGAGGACATAGAAAGGATTCTAGAGCAAATTCTAATTGAGTATCCATTGGTATAAAGTGTATCAAATATTATCTTCTATGGAAAATTTGCTTGCAGCATAACAGCGGTGACGACCCAGGTAGCCTGGGTATTGTCATATGTGTAAGGAGGGGTAGCAGAAGCATGGAAAGACAACTTGTTAGATGAGTTGGCAAAAGGAAAGTCAGAGGTGGAGTCAGTAGAGCAGTTGTTCATATCACAAATAGTCACTTACTTATTTGTGATTGGTGCTTTAGAATTTTGAAAGGTTCAAAAATGCAAAGTTTAGACAGTGACAAAAGATGTTATTAAGTCTGAGGTCTAATCCTCAGACTATGAGTCCTTAAATACAGAAAAGTGATGGTCTATATACTAGGACAGATCATCACATGCTACTACCTATTGTTCTACATATGATAGTGCCTTTGTACTAGAAATAGTGATAACCTAACCATATAGAGGCTGTCCTTTGTTCTAAGAAAAGGACAGATGACTATCTATGGATAATTAATAAAGTCCATGTACAAACATTGAGGTCTTCATATCTCCACTAATATTAATTGCCTTGAGGTCGTTCTAGGTTCATTCTGAGCATTATGAAGAAGGCTTCTGCTGAGCCTAGAACCAAAGCATCAATCATGGCAGTTTCCGAGATATTAGTGATTTAATAAACAGTAACATGGTAGTTACTAGTTGATCTGCTTAATATCCTGGCCATTATTGATTGCCTTGAGACATGATTAGTATTGATTGAAAGGTCTTCTTAAGTGTTTTAAGCTGGCTTTGAGACTGTGGGAATTGTCAAAGAATTGGTGGAGATATGACTAAATAAAGTTTGTAATAGTTTATCAAAATAAGAAATGACTTTGGGGAAATGTCAGAAAAAGAAAGAAAGATCGAACAGCTAAGGACAATAGAGCAAGGGAGGAGAACCTGCGACAAGTATGTGCAAGAGTTCAAGAAAGTCACCAGGGGAAGCAGCTATGAGGGAAGACCTCTCATTGAAAAATTCAAGAGAGGGTTAAATGGAGCAATTAGAAGAAGACTAGCTGAGGCAGAGGAACCACTGACTACCATTGGAGAATGGCAAGAGAGAGCGATAAGATTAGATAGAAACCAGAGGTAAAGCAGGACAGAAGAAAGGGTGTTGGGAAGGAATGCGGCATGCCCAGGGGGAAATGTATAGCCAAAAGGAGGATATGAGAAAGAATTGTATAGAGGAAGAGAAGGACAAATAACATGGAGAGCAGGAGGACTGAGCACAAGGGGAGGATACAAAGGAGGAGGAAGAAAAAACCCATTCAATAGAGGAGGAACCCAAACAGGTCCAAGGAGAGACCCAAATGCAATGGATATAGACAAGAGAAGAGGAGAAGATAGAATGTGTTATGTATGTGGGAAGTGGGGCCATATGGCCAAAAATTATTGGAAAAGACATAAAGGGAGGGTAGTGGAAATGCTGCAGGAGTCGGCAAAAGAAAATAGAGGATAGTGAGCTCTTAGCTAGCCTCCAGTAATCTATACAATGTATTGTGCCCAGAAAAATTGGGCAATAAATTGAATTTTTCCAATAACACTGAGAGAGTAAGAGATGTGCAGCACACACTACGGCTGCTATGGGAAGTGTGGATGAAAGTGGAACTAGAAAAGCTGGAAAACCATGAGGGAATAGTAGTAAAGACATTGTTAGATAGTGGAGTGACAAGCTTGTTCATAGATACAACCTTTGCTAAAGAGAAGGGGTTCAAGATAGAAAAGTTAAAAAACCTACTTTTAGTTAGAAATATGGATGGGACAGCAAATGTGGGGGGAGCAATAATGCACCAAGTAGAGTGCAACATGTTCTTTAAAGGATATATAGAAAGAGTTAGGATTGTTATGAGAGCCCCAGAAAGGAAAGAGTTTCCCATGTGTTTGAACATTTGATCTCCAACATCAAATTGTACAACAAAAACAAGATATAAACAATGCAGGAATTAGGTAATCATATCACGTAATAAGATCATGTGATCATAGAACATTCTGGAAGGACATGTGATCATGTAATAGTAGAGCACAGCCACTTGTAAAAGTAGTATAAGTAGGTAGTCAAATCTAATAGAGAACTTTATCGAGTTCTTTCTAAATACTCACCTCGAGTGATCCTTGAGTTATCAAGACTTAGCAATAACAAAAGAACTTGATACCACTCCTGAGTACCGATCACCTCGATTCCTGCTCATACTTGTTTAACGCGCAGTTGGCTTAATTCCGGCGCTGCGAGCAAGTATCCCTACTATCACTTATTCTCTCATTGCCCTCGCTAGTGAGCATAGCGCTCACAAGCATTTTGGATAGCGGGCCCTAGCTATAAAGGGGACTTCTCAGTCAGGAGAGACTGAGGGAGGAAACAGTACACCAAGTCTGGGTGTGCAGTCGAGTTCTGACCTTTAAATCAGACCAGTTACCTACCATTCTCCTTTGTATAAGCCTCGTGCTGTCGTTCATTGTGACGGGTACATGCAGAGGATCAACGGTTACTTCTTAAAAGGCCATTTAGTTTAGGGGTTTCCTTCTTAGGAGCAATTGTTTACATCTTGATTAGAGCAGTAGTCAGTAAGGCAATAGGGGTCTAGACAGGAGAAGATTGTGCTCCCTGTTAGACGTAGCCTTTAAGTTCACCCTGGATCGAGAATCAGAACAAGAAACCGAGCCAGAATACGAATCATCCCCATCACCATTACTATCACTACTGCTGCTGCCCTACGACATGTCGCGGCAATAACAGCAACAACAAAGGGGAAAACCCTCCTAAGCACCCGCACCCTAACCACTACCACCAACCTACGAGGAACAACTCCTCGCCATGATCGCCACCCTGCAACAGTAGGTCAACACTATGCTCCTCCAACAGCAAGGGAGCAGAGTAGAGGTCGCAAGGCCTCAAGTATTTAGTGGAAGAATGGAGGATGTGAGTGCATTCATCAATGTGGCTCACATATATATTAGAATGAAGATGTCAGAGGAAGCAGCAACAACCCAGGTGGCCTGGGTGTTGTCATATATGCAGGGAGGAGTAGCAGAGGCGTGGAAAGACAACTTGATGGATGAGCTGGCAAAGGAAGAGTCGGAGGTGAAATCAGTAGAGCAGTTGTTCACTAAGATTCAGAATGACTTTGGAGAAACGTCAGAAGAGGAAAGAAAGATAGAACAGCTGTGGACGATAGAACAGGAAGGGAGGACATGTGACGAATATGTCCAAGAGTTTAAAAAGGTTACCAGGGGGAGTGGCTATGAGAGACGACCTCTCATCAAAGAGTTCAAGAGAGGACTGAGTGGAGTAATAAGAAGAAAGTTGGCAGAGGCAGAAGAGCCCCCGACCACCATAGGAGAGTGGCAAGAAAGGGCAGTGGGGTTAGATAGAAATCAGAGGCAGAGTAGGGCAGAGGAGAGGATGTTGGGGAGGAATGCGACGTGCCCAGGGGAAAATGCGCAGCCAAGGGGAGGTTTCGGAGGAGGATCATATGGGGGAAAGGGAGGACAGATAACCTGGTAGGCAGGAGTTCCACAGACAGGAGGAAATAGGGGAGGAGGAGGAAACACATTTAACAGAGGGGGATATCAAATGGGTCCACGAAGAGACCCAAATGCAATAGACGTCAATAGAGGAAGAGGAGGGGATAGAACATGCTATCATTGTGGGAAATTTGGCCATATGGCCCGAAATTGTTGGGAGAGAAATAAAGCGAGAGTAGTGGAGATGCTGCAAGAGTCGGCAAAAGAAAATGAAGGTCAGTAAGCTCTCAGCTGGCCTCCTCAAATCTGTATAGTGTATTGTGCCCAGAAAAATTGGGCAATAAATTAAATTCCTGCAAAAACACTGAGAGAGTAAGAGACATGCGGCGTATACTAAAGCCGCTAAGAGAAGTATGGATGAAAGTGGGACTAAAGAAGCTGGAGAACCATGAAGGGGTAGCAGTAAAAGCTCTGCTAGACAGTGGAGCAACAGGTCTATTCATGGATACAACCTTTGCAAGAGAAAAGGGGTTTAAAATGGAGAGAATGAAGTATCCCCTGCTAGTTAAAAACGTGGATGGAACAGTGAACGTAGGAGGAGTAATAATGCACCAAGTCGAGTGCAACATGTTCTTCAAAGGACATGTAGAAAGAGTTAGAATGGATGTATGCAACTTAGGAAAGACAGAGGTCATACTAGGAATGCCGTGGTTGGCGGCCCATAACCCAGAGATAGATTGGGAGAAAGGGGAGGTAAAAATGACAAGGTGTCCACCCATATGTGGAAAAAAGAAACAAGAGGAAAGAAAAAAGGAATAAAGAAGATAGAAAAAGACAAAGATAAAGAAACGCTGAGGAAGTTAGTACCCAAGAGATTTTGGAAATGGAAAAAGGTCTTTGAGAAAAGAGAGTCAGAAAGAATGCCAGTGCGAAAGGCCTGAGATCACGCAATAGAGTTGAAAGAGAGATTTACACCAAAGAAAGGAAAAGTGTATTCATTGTCGAGAGAAGAAAGGGAGGAAGTACAAGCATTTGTGGAAGATCAGTTATAAAAAGGATACATCTGTCCCTCCAAATCACTGCAAATGTCACCAGTACACTTTGTGGCAAAAAAGGATGGTAAAAGGAGGATGGTATAAGACTATCGCCATATAAACCAATGGACAATAAAAAACGGATACCCGTTACCACTTATTGCAGATATACTGGATGGAGTAGAGAAAAGGAAGGTGTTTACGAAGTTGGATCTGAGATGGGGTTACAACAATGTCAGAATCAAAGAGGAAGATGAATGGAAAGCGGCATTCACTACACACATCGGAGCATATGAACCCACTGTAATGTATTTTGGGTTAACAAACTCCCCTGCTACTTTCTAAACAATGATGAACGACCTGTTTCAGGACCTTATAAACCAGGGGGACACAGCGACCTTCATTGATGACATTCTAGTAGCAACAGATACAGAGAAAGGGCATGACGAGTTGGTAGAGGAAGTACTGAAAAGGCTAGAAGAAAATGACCTGTTTGTGAAACTAGAAAAATGCAAGTGGAAAGTAAGAGAGGTAGAATTCCTGGGAGTAATAATTGGGCTAAGAGGAGTGGAAATGCAAAAGGAAAAGGTGGAAGGAGTACTAAACTGGCCAACACCCAAAAACGTCAAAGAAGTGCAGAAGTTCTTAGACCTAGCCAACTACTACAGAAGGTTTATAAGGGACTTCACAAAAATAGCAGCACCATTACACGTACTGGTCAGAAAGGAGCAGAGATGGAAGTGAGAAAAGGAGCAAGAGGAAGCGTTTGGAAAGCTCAAAGCAGTGTTTACTACGGAACTAGTTTTAGCAATTCCGGACATAGATAAGAAAATGAGAGTGGAGGCGGATACCTCAGACTATGCGATGGGAGGAGTGTTGTTGACAAGATGTGAGAATGGAAAATGGAGGCCGGTAGCCTTCATCTCTAAGTCGCTAAATACTACAGAGCGGAACTACGAAATCCATGACAAAGAGATGTTGGCAGTCATTAGGTGTCTTGAAGCATGGAGGCACTATTTAGAAGGAGCCAAGCTGGAATTTGAAATTTGGATGGATCATAAAAACCTCCAATACTTCATGACGATGTTATACCGCGAGTGAATTTTCCATGGAAGATAACATTTGATACGCTTTATACCAATGAATTCGTAATTAGAGTTCGCTCTAGAGCCCTTGCTATACCCTCAGAACGTACTACCATATAATAAAGATATTAAGTAAGGGAGACCTAACCCAGAGCTCATGTTGATACCTCAGGAAACAAACAGGATGAGCTGGCATCCAGTCTAGGAAGAAAATCATAAAAGGACTACACTCTAGATCCATTATAGGATGGAACCGACTTAGAGATACGGTGGATTGCAACTCTAGAACCAGTAGTGTCTGGATGATGGACTTAGATAAATAGACTCGGGTTGCAACTAAGCATTGATGGCATCAGATCAGTTATATTTAGATAAATGAGCCCTAGAACGCGACTCGGAAATACTAGACATTAAGTGAGGTTTACTAACTACTTAATAGGTAATCAAGAAAGACCTTTTTATGAAGCAGCATCGAAGAGAGTGATGGGAGATCAGGAAGAATATTCTAGAGAGAAGCGACGATGAAGACGCATCATCGTTGATGGGAGGGATTTGATGAAGAAGACGCGTCACCCTAAGGACGTGTCATCGCTGGGAATTGAGGTGGACTTAGCGCGAGAGGGGATTGAAGGGACATCAAAAGTAGTAATAGTTTCCTTTTTATATTTTATTCCTTGAGTTTCAGGGCTTTGTAATCATTTTAATATAGTATCCAGTGTGCAGTTGGATAGGAGAGGAACCTCT
>Ga0157360_1000777_pt1 | contig 11895 bp, 6 predicted proteins | sample AttlaeALBM1_FD_111483 | JGI IMG/M metagenome (GOLD analysis project Ga0157360, IMG submission 111483) | Fungus gardens microbial communities from leaf cutter ant in Ribeirão Preto, State of São Paulo, Brazil - Atta laevigata ALBM1 | ecosystem: Host-associated > Fungi > Mycelium > Unclassified ... | reverse complement strand
AGAAAGAAGTCAGAAGAGGAATGTATAATCAGTAGGATTTTGGGAGGACTTAGAGCAAGAAAGAGTTGAGGGAATTCTAAAAGTAGTAATAGTTTTCTTTTTATATTTTTATTCCTTGAGTTTTAGGGCTTTGTAATAACTTTAATATAGTATCTAGGGCAGGATGAGAAGAAAAGGGAAGAACCTCTTAGTACTTACCTCTATTATCACTGCCTCTGAAATCATGAAATACAAAACTATTGAGTGTAAGAGTTTCAAGTTAGTAGGATATCTTGAGAAGAACACAGAATATACCCAGAACTTGATCTAAAGAAGAATAGCAGATATGTTATAACTTGGCAAAATGGCTAAGTCATTATTTATATTTACTTTACTTTACTTTTTCTTTTGGACTCATTACATAGGAAAGAGTGTGGGAAAGTGTCACATCACAAGTGTTACAGGTCATAGTCACATGACAGGAAGTCACATGATGAGTGTGGGAAAGTAGTATACAGACCATATAGTAGTTGTATAAGTAATGTATAGAAAATAGTGGGAACTCTATTGAGTTTTCTTTGTCAACTTGGACTTAGAGAGTAATTAAGTTATCTCAGGCTAAGTCACTACAAGATGCAACTCGGGTAGGCTTTGGAGAGAACAGCAGGCTGGGAAAGCTTGGCTAGGTGCACACTTGGATTATATTACACCTGTAAGGTTTAGTATTGGAAGTGCAAACAAGAGGGCAACTGAGTGTAAAGGGTCTATGAGTGATCAACTAACTGTATTTTCTAGTGGAGCTTTTGTCATAGTGTGTAAAGGTTGATACCTTAAAAAGACTATGCAATGACAATCTAGGGAGATCTTATATTTATTTCACAACAACTAACCTATATTTTACTAAAGCTGTGTATAATTTCTATTTCCTAATTATTTATAACCTTTATCTTTGATTATCTCCCCTTGAACCTTTAGTATGCAATTAGGAGCTGGTACTACATCTTATTGTTTGTCCCAGTATGCAATTTCCTTTTGTACTCTTTTAACGTCTTAAGATGGAAGGCACAAGAGCACTATGGGAAGGGTATCACAAATGGTCACTTACTATTTGTGATAGGTGCTTTGATACTTTCAAGAGTTCAAAAATGCAAAGTTAGACAAGTGACAAAAGATGTTGTTAAGTCTGAGGTCTTGAGGATTAGACCTCAGACTATAAGTCCTTATATGCAGAATTATGATAGTCTGTGTACTAGAACAGATCATTACATGCTACTACCTATTGTTCTACATATGGTAGTGCCTTTGTACTTAAAATAGTGATAACTTAACCATATAGAGGCTATCCTTTGTTCTAAGAAAAGAACAGATGACTATCTATGGGTAATTAATAAAGTCTATGTACAAACATTGAAGCCTTCATATCTCTACTAATATTAATTTCCTTGAGGTTTTTCTAGGCTTATTCTGAGCATTATGAAGAAGGCTTCTGCTAAGCCTAGAACCAAAGCATTGATCATGGCAGTTTCCAAGATATTAGCAATTTAATAAACAGTAATATGGTGGTTACCAGTTAATCTGCTTAATATCTTAACCATTACTGATCACCTCAAGATGTGACTGGCATCAATGGAAAGGTCTTTTCAAGGGCATTTGGGTGCCATTAAGACTGTGGGAATTGTCAAAGAATTGGTGGAGATATAGCCAAATGAAGTTTGTGACAAAGGATATCCCTGATAAGACATAGCTAGGGTAGTACACCAAGGAGATAGTAGTATCATACTTGGTATGCAAGAGGTGTGGGAAGCAAGGATATTATAGGAAGAAGAATAGAGAACAGGGGGTAGTTTTCAGGAGGTGATTAGAAGAACTGAAATGGTGTGGATATTCAAAGAAAAAGGTAGCATGCCTCATTGAGGAAAATATACAACAAGGTAACACACAAACAAAAGCTCCAAAAGGCATAACAAAAGAAGAAGGTAAGTAAAGGGAGATCAAACAAACCTTTAAAATGCTGAGAGAAGTATAGTTGAATATTGGAGTAGAAAAGGTTAATATTCATGAAAGAGTAATAGTTAAGGTACTCTTGGATAGTGGTGCAATAGGAATATTCATGGATAGGAGGATAGTGTAAGAAAGCTAAACTCTAAGCTGAAATTAAGCCAACTACTCTTTGTTCAGTGATTGACAAAAAGAACTTAATAGAGTTTCCATTGTTACACCACAAGTGAATTTTCCATGGAAGATAACATTTGATATGCTTTATACCAACGAATTCATAATTAGAGTTCACTCTAGAGCCCTTTCTATAACCTCAGAATGTAATACCATATGATGAGGACATTGAGCAAGTAATAACTAAATTAGAGCTCATGTCAAAACCTTGGGAGGCAAGCAGGATGAGCTGGTATCAGGTTTAGGAAAAAAGTCATAAAAGGACTATGCTCTAGATCCATCATAGGATGGGACTGACTTAGAGATACGGTGAATTGGGACTCTAGAACTAGTAGTGTTTGAATGACAGACTTAGATAAATAGACTCTGGTTGCAATTAAGCACTGATGGCATTAGATCAATTATATTTAGATAAATGAGCCCTAGGACGCGGCTTGGAGATATTAGACATTAAACAGGATTTACTGACTACTTAATAGGTAATCCATGAGATTCTTCTTACAAAGCAGCATCAAAGGGAGTGATGGCAGATTAAGAAGAATATTCTAGAGAGAAGCGACAATGAAGACGCGTCATCTTTGATGGGAATGGTTTGATGAAGAGGACACGTCACCCTAAGGACACGTCATCGCTGGGAATTGGAATGGACTTAGCACGAGAAGTGGTTAAGGAAACATCAAAAGTAGTAATAGTTTCCTTTTTATATTTTATTCCTTGAGTTTCAGGGCTTTGTAATCATTTTAATATAGTATCCAGTATGTGGTTGAATAGGGGAGGAACCTCTTAACTCCTACCTCCATCTACACTGCTTCTGGAATCGTAAATGTGAATCTATTGAGAGTAAAAAGACTAGGACCAATGGGATGTCTTGAGAAGAACACAGAATATACCTAGAACTTGATCTAGGGAGAAGATGCAAACGCAACTCAGGTAGGCTTCAGAGAGGACAGCAGGCTGGGAAAGCTTGGCTAGGTGCACACTTGGATTGCATCATACCCATAAGGTTCAGTGTTGGGGGTGCAGACAAGGGGGCAACTGAGTATGAAGGGTCCATGAGTGATCAACTAACTGTATTTTCCAGAGGAGCTTTTATCATGGTGTGTAAAGGTTGACACCTTAAGGAGGCTATGCGATGACAATCTAGAGAGATCTTATGATCATTTCTCAACCACCAATATATATTTTATTGGAGCTGCATATAATTTCTATTTTCTAATTATTTATAAACCTTCATCTTTTGCACCCTTTTAGCGGTATGGAGTTTTTGCTATTTTACTGGTTTCCTGTGATGTTGTTGGGCAGTCATCTATTGATAGCGCTCTCCCAGGAGGTAGTGGGGTAGAGGTTGGTACATAGTGATTCATCTTGAAATACTTAAGCATACATTCGCTGTAAGTCTTTTGGGTTAAGGTAACGTCTCTATTCTTGTTTCGTGTGATATGCATTCCTAATATTAGCTTTCCCTCCCCTATATCCTTTATCTCATAGCTTGATCCAAGTTCATATTTGGCTAGTTTTTCACCTTTAGCAGTAGATGAAGCACCTAGTATATTATCTGTCCATGTAAATGTTAAAGTGAGTTCATTATTGAGCACCCTAGAGCGTATTTGAGGATCAGCACATGATTTATAGTAGCCATGACCTTGGAAAGTCTTATCCAGGTTCTCAGCCCAGTCATGGACTCCTTGTATAGTACTATATAATGTTTTCTTTAATTTCCAGACATGGTCTTCTTCTCCTTCCTCAAAACCTCTAGGTTGCTCCATATATATATTAAACACATTTTTGCTATTGAGAAATGCCAAAATGAAGTTGATCTGCCATAATTGAAGCCGTCGAGAGGCTGCTATTGCACATACTAGGTAAACAGATTCAAGTCTTGCCACTGAAGCATAGGTTTCATTGTAATTCTCTCCAATTACCTAAGTATAACCTTTTGCCACTGTTCTAGCTTTTCTTTTCTCAATCTCCCCCTTTTTATTCCACTTTACTGTGAATACCCATTTTGACCTCACCACATTTTTACCAGATAGTCTAGGCACAACCTCAAATACATCTCATAATTTTAGCATTTCAATTTCCTTTGTCATGGGATCCAACCACAAATCCGGCCTTTTCATAGCCTCATTGTAAGTTTTTGGTACTTGAATATCCATATTAGTGATATAGGCAACAGAACAGTTGAGATACTCAGTGGATTCCTTGAGTTTTGCACTAGGTTTTGGATTTCTTTATGTTCAGCGAATAGCCAAAGGTAAGTTTGTCTCCTTTTCTTTGTCAATAGTCTGGCTAATCGGTTGGACTGTAAATGTCTCGTTTGATTCTCTTTCCTCATCATGGATTCTTGGGATAGGTAGTGGTCTTGGAACAGTTGCCTATAGTGGGTCAGAGTTTGGACCAAGGTTTGGATTTGGATTTTCAGGTGTGCTTTCTTGTTTTGTCTTAGTTTTGAGTTCCAAGCTTAGTCGAAAAGGATTATTCTCTTTGTTAAATATTATTAGATTAGACTGCTTGGCTATATGTGTTATCCCTTTTTCAAAGATGATGTCCTGAGACCTAAAAACTGCACCAGTAGATTTATCTAGTAGCTTATATCCATCATGTCCAAAATAGCCCAAAAGTGACACTTGAACCGATCTTGCACTGAGTTTGTGTAACTTTAGGTCCTAGGATATATGTATATATGCTGTTGATCCAAAAGGCCTCAGATGGGAAATATCTTAATGTTTTCCAAACCAAACTTCTGCCAGAATTGTTTTTGGTCATCATGAAGAGGAAATAAAGTTTCGAACATAGACAATTGTTTGAACTGCATCAGCCCAGTATTTAAGAGCTATGTCTGATTCAGCCATGATATATTGTACTCCATTGAGGATTGTTCACATGCTATGTTCAGTGGCACCATTTTGCTGATGGGCGTAAGGTGTAGTAAATTCAAATACCAAGCCATGTACAACTCAGTAATCCTCCCATGCCATATTGCACTATTCTCTACCTATGTTGAGTCTTATGCGCTTGAGCTTCTTGCCAGTTTGTTGTTCTGCTTCAATATGGTAGGCCTTTAGTATATTTAACGTCACATCTGCTGACTTTGTTTTAAGAAATGCAACAGTTTTGTAGGATGAGAATCCATCTATGATTAGTATAAAGTAGGTATAATCCCCAGCTGATTGAACTTGTGATGGTCTCCAGATGTTGATGTAGATCCTTTTGAGAAGTTCTGTTTCTTGTGAACTAGTCTTGTTGAATGGGTGAGTTGTGTGCTTGCCAAAAATACAATCCTCACAAAGGCTATTCATAGACAATTTTCCTTTAGTTGTGAGTCCATCAACCAATTTTCCAGATATCATGTTGCATATCAATTCTGTGCTTGTATGTCCTAATCGCTTATGCCAGATGTCAAAGCTCACAGCCTGCTGTTTAGATTGGGTAACAAAGATATTTGTTAATACTCTGTTTATATCAACTGCATATAATTGGCCAAATTTTGTTATAGTTATTATGATCTCTCCTTTAGATGTCAATACTAGAGCTTTGTTCCCTCCTTTAAAGAACACATCTATGCCTTTTGTGCCAAGTTGTGATATAGAAATTAGGTTGGATCTGAGGTTAGGAGTATGTAGAACACCATCAATGGAAACTCTTCTAGTTTTTCCATCAACACTGGTTTCAAACTCTACCTTCCCCTTTCCTATGATATCAAATGTTGAGTCCTTCCCTGCTAACATCCCAAAGTATGGTTTGCTCAAAGTGGTATAGGACACAAACAATGATCTATCTATGAAACAGTGATCAGTGGCTCCAGAGTTGATAAAGGTAAGAATGTCTAGTGTATTCTCAGACTGTGTACAAAATATAATAGGATTCTCTTCAGACTAGGTATTAGCTACTTGTACCTTCTTTGAAGCACTTCCTCACATTGTCGTTTCATTATATCTGCGAGGGTTTGGGTTATCATGAGATGTGTTTGCACTGAATATTAGGATAGCTAATATCTTGAAGTCCTTCCAATCTGTTGACATATATGCAAAAACTTGCTCGTTTCCTTCATCAGGGGTATCAGTAGTTGTAATGTGAGTTTTAGTTTCTGGCTTGAATCCTCCCTGTCTTGTGCTAAATGCTGTTCCTCTTAGGTCTTCTCTTTTTCCAAAATTAGAAGGAAATTGTTTCTCTTTTCCTCCCCCTGGCCAATAACACATCTCAATAGTGTGTCCTTAGTGTCAACAGTTTGGATTAACACAAATAAGCTGGGACCTTTCCTTTTGTTTAGAGGTACTTGTTTGAAGTGCCATTGCATTCTGGCTAATATTGGTAGATCAATTTTTGTTAATCTTGGTATACCAGATTTGGAAATGAGCTATCGCATCTGCTCAAGTCATGTTTGGGTCATATAGTGGCACAGCTATGGGGTTCTAGGATTTGGGTAAAGAAGTTATGATTATGTCTTTGAAGTCTTCATTGTTAATCTTTGATCCCAAGGCTCTAGCATCTAACCATTTGTTGTGCATGTTGATAATAAAGTTATTGAAGTCAGTGCGATCTGAGTAAGTCATATTCCATAAAGTCTGCTCTGCATTTAACTGTGCCATATTTGATGCCTTTTTATAGGTATTAATATATGAAGTCCAGGCCTCAGCAGCTATACTATTGATGTTAATTCCTAGTCTAGCAAGGTTCCTGGTATTGAATATAAGTAGTCCTAGTATCTAGGCATCGCGTTAAAAGGGGCAAAAGGGAATTTAGCTATGACTAACAAGTAGAAAAGGGGGTGGTGACAGTTCCCAATTGCGTGCTAAAGGGTTCGTGGAGAGAAGAAGGAAGTGGGGGTATCAGAAAGAAATTAAAATATGAAGTGCAGCTTATCTGTAATGTAAAAATAGTTGAAATGATGGTAGGTTCAATTTAGATCTGCCTCACATGGTGTCCCTAAGGTGTTCACCTTTACACACTGTAACAAGCTCACTAATAGAATAGTCAGTAAACCACTCATTGTAAGGGGACCCCTCACACATGACTCCGGAGCCCGTTGCCTCCCAACCTAATTTCATTGTGCAGCCCCTGGTTACCAAAGAATGGAATGTAAGGACATCTTAGTATATATATTATAGATTATTCCCTCCAGGAGCCTCATCTAATTCTCTGAGGAATCTCCTAGAGGTGAGTTGTAACCTATTCTATAGCATAATTCAACCTGAGGAATCTCCTGGAGTGCTCTGCTCTGGTCGCCCTCACACTCATGGGCCTTATCACACTCAATCAAGCCCTCATCTGCACTCCCACACCAAACCTTATGGGTGTGATATGATCTGAGTCAATGATTAGCTAGGCTTTTCAGGCCTACTATTCCATAGAAGGTTGTCCAAGCGACCACTGCATCTTGGCTCCAGAAAGAATAAGGTATATGATAGAGAAATATTCACCAACTCAATCTCTCACCAAGATCATCCTTTACACACTCAAGAGAATTGTATTTACAACCTCAAGAGCTTCTGAGATGAAGGCAAGGGCCAAGGAGGCTCTTCCCATCAATCTCCACTCTGAGAAATATATTAGAATATTACAAATGTTAGAGACTCAATTAAAAAGAAATAGAAAAGGAAACTCTCCATTCTACTACTTTCTCTCGCATCTCTCCTCTATGACACTACTATGCAGCTATGACAGCTGTTATCTTCCTGTTCTCCATACCTCCCGGGCATGACTATGTGATCCTGCTCCACCTCCATACTTCACTCCTGTCCATCGTTCCCCGAACCCCAAACTGGCTTCTTTCTACTCCGAATATGGTCTAGAAACACATGACAGTGTGTCTTAGCGTCAGCAATATGATCGTTGTCCGGCGGCGCACCCGTTTCTTAACTGAGTCCAGCAGTGATGGGATCACTAGTTACTAATAGACTTTTGATCTACCATCTTGGTGTCATATTAGTCTAAGTCCACTCTAGATTGAAATTATCTCGCATTCCAAAGATATCTCCGAGCCTCTGATTTCTAGAACTTCAACATTGATAGTCTGTATCTGAGAAACCTGATGTTAGCTCATTGGTTTTGCCTCCCAAGGTATATGCTTTTCTGGCATGTGATAGCTTGGCCACTACCTGATAGAAGGACCCAATCTTGGGTCTAGATTATGCCTGGGGCTTGTAGGAGCTCTCTAGAGTGGGTTTCAATAGTGAAATCCAGGGTTATAATTTTTATCCCATGCTACATTTCCATAGAAAATTCTCTAGCAGTGTAACAGTGTGTTTTCCATTTATTAAGAGATGGAGTATTTGAGTCCCAAGATGTTTTAGTAGGAGAAGGTGTTGTTGCTGGTGGAGTAGAGGGACATGTGATAGAGCCATCCAAGTAACCAAATGCTCCTTTTGCCACGGCTGCTGTGTGAATAAGTTTTTGCCATGACGACCAGTTGGTACTATTAAATTTGTCTGTTTCAGAGAAAGTAGATGTGGTTGAAGACATTTCTGTATTTAATATCAAGTTTCTGGTAAAATTTAGTGAGCGCTTGGGCCCATAACCTTTTACACAGTAAGTCTCAGTAATCAACAATGTAGATTGATGACTAACTACCTTTTACACAGTAAGTCTAAGATGTTGTCATTAGATATAGATAAGAAGAACTAGCAGAACAGGTCTCACCTCAGTGGTCAACAATATAGATTGACAACTGAGGTGTAGTAGTAAAGAGTTTCTGATATATAAACACAACAGTCATCTGACTGATGTGGTACCATTTGATGATGATGTCATCAAGCTCTGCCCCTATGACTGTGAAGGTACAACCACGACAGTCCACTTCAACACAAGCTAACACTGTGATCCAAGAGAATTTCCAGGAATGTTCTGGAATATTTCTTTAGTATGTAATTTATTGTATCTACTTATTGGTTTGCAATGGAATACATTAGATTCCAAGTCAAACCAAGATGCAACTGGTTTTTTGCAACACCAAGTTGACAAGGAGAACTCAATAGAGCTCTCATTCAATTACTGTACATCACTTATACACATTCAAGTATCTGTTATTATTTATATTGTCCCACATTCCTTTTTACTCAACTCTCTCATGTGTCCAATCTTTAGAAACTAAAAGAAAAGAAAAGAAAAATAAATATTGACTTAGCTGTTTTGCCAAGTCATAACACAGATTTTTAGATTGCTTATAGGAAGTTACTCAATTGCCTACGGCCATTTTTTCTTCAATTTTGTGCCATCAAGAAATGGGTTTGATATCCCAATTACCTTGATCTGGAACTCTTACCTTAAACTTAGAAATAAAGTCTCAGGTAGACTGATGGACTGTATACATGTTTGCATTACACTCTTTTGTTGGATTTAGGTATAGAATTTATTGCAAATGTGCAACAAGCCTCATCTCAACCACCTGTATTTACCATCTCCTATGGTGGTTTCAGCCACTTTCAGGATCTTCATGCATTTTAGCCAGTCATATCCAGTCACACCTTCAAACTTTGTATGAGAGTTGACACAACAATGAAACCAGTCCTTTTGGTAGGCAGTATTCAACTATATAGATACATGTGATAGTAGTATGCTGTAGTATATACATTATTATCTGCTGAGAGCAGTTGCCGCTGCCCAGATACTCTTGAATCTCTCAGAATGGAGACCATCTCTAGCCTCCTGATTTTGTATCCCAGGCCTTCGATAGCCTGTTGCTTGCGTCGAGCCTGGTGAGCTAGGGGGATGCCGAATTGGGATCAACCAAACTTAGACACGGCTTGAATGGCAAAGCATGGTCAGCTCCCTGCCCAAATCGGGTAATGAGAGCAGATTGTACAAGATCGTCCTGACTGTCGTCCTGAAGCACAAATTGCTAGATATTTTTATATTCAACTGTAGAATAAGTATATGTATAGAATTATCACTCTCAGAAGTGACTTCTACACTTTAAATGTCGTTATCTTCGGAAGTGGCCAAAACACTGTAAGTGGCTAAAACCACCATAGGGGATAGTATACCTATCTACTATCACAGCATGAAACCTGAAACAATCAGCAACTAAGAGATGAAACCAATTTTATTTTTAGTGTAACGCTCGACATTCCAACATATTTGTCTACTGAAACTACCTAATTGTTCTGGTAGTTGATGTTAAGGTAGGGATAGATTAGATGCGGCCTTTTACCTTCTGCAGCAAAAGGCTTTTTCATTGTCGCACAGTCTAGTGGCAAGTATACTCTCCTTCAAGCATGGTTTTCAATGACTGTGCACCTCAGCACTGCAGGTCGGACAATCTAGAGCCTCTCTGTCATCCTTTGGATTGCCCCCTATGCATCAACAATTGCCTGTCTCCACAACCCACAGGCTCCACCTGGGAGGAAACATAGGCTAGTCTTAATTTCCCTAGAATGCTCCATGCCGAGATGCCGAGCTTGAAAGATCTCCCAGACTTCCCTAGATATTTCTAACCTTATGGTTGGATCAAAGTTACATACCATATCCAGAATTTCTCCTGATGGCATTTACTATGGAATGGAGACGGATATTACAACTTGTTTTGTTGACGAGTTTCTCCTCTATCAGCTCCATATTTCCCAAGATAACTCAGGTCAAAGATGGTGGAAGTCTGAATCATTTTGCGGCATTTTCATCAAGCACCACATGCCTGGATACTGGTATGATATAATAGCAAGTACTGCAAGTAATAGCTCGTCCTCAGGATGACGGTGATTTCTCGCAATATTGTGTTGCAACACAAAACACGTACAGTGTGTGACACAGTGATGTCACATCTAGGGAGTGCATTTTTCCTCAGGCCACAGAATAAGGTTACACTTCCCAGATCCTAACGGGAAGCCATCCAATCATACAGTTTAGACTGCTTATCAAGTCATCTGACAGAAGGTTATCTGAGATTCAGCACAAGAGCTAGATGATCATGATTTGATAGGCCACTTACCCTCTGAGGTGCTACATGAATTCCCCTTGATACACGCCTGACGCTCGACCTTTTGGACAAGCTGTTTCGAGGCAGAAACTCCGAATTTAAGGACGTTTCACACTTTGATATTGCGTCTTTAACATGTGGGCCCAAACAGCCGCAGAGGCGACTTTATGACGACCGTCATCCCCATGCGAATGGAACTGAAAAACATCGGTGCTTCCATCATATGGTCTGGCAATCCTTCCGGTAAAACCTTCATCGACTAGAATGATCTATATATGTTTCCTAGACACTCTCTTTCTTCTTCTGAGTCTTCTCTCGACCCAACGGTTTCTCTATAGGATATGAAGGCGAATCCCGCAGGGCAAAGTAGTGAATTTGACAGCACCAACCATGACAGCCAACGTAGTTTTTCGTCTGGCGCTGAGCTAAGGGGTATACACACTAGGATATCTCCTTGATGCGCCCCATTAACGTATCATTTAGAACACGCGATGCAGCCGGCAGGATTTATGACCGCGACAGCTACTGGTGTACCTGGTGTCAAAGAGGGTACTGCAGCTGGAGACCTCAAAAGCTCGAACAATGACCGACAAGTCCAACAAATTCGTGTACCCTTGTACAAACGACGTTGGGTCATAATAACATCGATATTTGTCACACTACTAGTCATCGTACTCCTTTTCGTCATCTTATTCCCAGTCATCCGAGCTATCATCCAGCTGATGGTAAAGCGAGCTCAGATCGAGATTGACAGAGTGATAATATCTAACCCAACGAACGAGTCGTAAGTGCAATATATCTCCATGTAGAACAGCTTATCCAGGAATGTCAGT
>Ga0157360_1000776_pt1 | contig 11902 bp, 8 predicted proteins | sample AttlaeALBM1_FD_111483 | JGI IMG/M metagenome (GOLD analysis project Ga0157360, IMG submission 111483) | Fungus gardens microbial communities from leaf cutter ant in Ribeirão Preto, State of São Paulo, Brazil - Atta laevigata ALBM1 | ecosystem: Host-associated > Fungi > Mycelium > Unclassified ... | reverse complement strand
GCCCTTTTAAGCCAATATTAAATAATTTCTCTGGTAGCATTCTCTTTAATGGTAATACATTATAGCTTACAAGTTTGAATGTACCAATTCTTGTAAAATGATATCTTTCAATCAAATCATGTGAATAGAAGATAAACTGTCTATTGATGACCACCCCCTTACTATTTAATTGTTCAGCGATGATAATTCGACCTTCTTTATCGAAATAGTTTTTATAGTAACCACTAGATTTATCGCATTGCTCTTTAATTTCCTTACCAGGCTTCCCACCATAGAATTGAATCTCGTAAGGGAATAATGATAAAATAGGCCTGTCATAACATTTGAAATGAATTGATTTACTTTCAAGCACATTATAGAAATCGTCATTTTTTTGCCTCGAATTATCTTTTACAATTTCAAATCTTAACTTCATTTCACTTAAAGTCATCATAAATCAGTCCTTAAATTTCAAATTTATTTTTCAAAATCATGCCACTAATATTCTCTAACTCCGAAATAAAATCTTCAGCGTTATTAATATTGATTAGCCTTTCATAAACATTATGTTTATACGTGTTTGTGTGGATTTTACTGTGCGCAGGCAAATGCGTACCAGACGCAGCTTTAACTTTCGAAGACGTTGGTAAAAAGACGCCATTATAATATCCGTTTATATCGAGATCGAAATCTTCCATTTTCTGCCTTAACGCAACCATCCGCGCATCCGAAGAATTAGACATCACAATATGGTGAGCGCTATTTTTAAAAGACGGCACCTCAATAGTCGCATCGACCATATTTTGTCGTAAAAGAACGGCGTCAGATCCACAACTCATCAACCCCAACGGATCTACCCACACCAGCGGATCACCCACGTAGGAATAGGTATTCAGCCCGCCCGCTAACCCTATCGGGTCCATCTGCGTATAACGCCCGGCGACCGGGTCGTAGTAGCGGAACAGGTTGTAGTGCAGCCCGCTTTCGCGGTCGAGATACTGGCCCTGAAAGCGCAGGTTCTGCGGCACCTGCCACTGCGGTACGCTGAGTTCGCGCTCCGTTTTGCCCCAGGTGCTGAACTGCCCGCGCCAGACGGTCTGGCCGTCAGCGTCCGTTACCCGCTCCGGCAGGCCGTTCAGTTCGGTGTGGTACCAGTAAATCTCGCAGCCGTCGAAGACGCTGTCGACGCGCGCCAGCGGCTCGTAGCTGCCTTCGGTGTAGACGTACTGAACGTAGTGGTCCGGCTCCCGGTCGCTCTGTTCACCTGCCAGCTGTAACCCCTGCCAGTCGAAGCGGATGTTTTCCGGGTCTTTCTCACCGTAGCGCCACAGAATCTTGTGAGTTCTGCGGCCCAGCGGGTCGTAGCGGTATTCCACTTTGCGAAACTCGCTGTTCCCCTCAAAGCGAATCTCTTTTACCCGCTGTTCATCGTCATACGTGAAATGCTGCACCACGCCGTTTTTATCCTGACGGCGCATGAGCCGCCCGAACCCGTCGTAATCGAGCTTCAACCCGCCGAGGCGCAGCAGCAGGTTGTGCCACACCGGGTTACGGTGTTCTTCGGTGCGGTTGCCCGCCGGGTCCCAGAAGAAGCGCTCTTCTTTCTGCGGTTCGACGGCTTTCGTGACCTGACCGGCCGCGTCGTAGCCCCACAGGTACTGGCTGTATTTCTCGCCCGGTGTCGCGGGCGTCGCGTCGGTGTGTATCTGCTGGACTATCTGGTCGGTGCGGTCCCAGCGGTAGCGGCGTTCGAACACCAGCTCCCGGCGGGCGTCCAGCACCGTGCGCTGGGTGACGCGCCCCACGGTGTCGTAGTGCGTCTCCTGCGAGAGCACGCCCTGGCTGCGGGATATTTCCCGGTGCAGGCGGTCGCGGCCATAGGCCGCCAGCGTGTGCGTCGCCCCGCCGTGGCGCAGCTGCATCTCCAGCAGGTGCCCGGTGCCGTAGCGCAGCGCCGCCAGCTCGCGGCCGTCCGGGTACCGCGTGCTGCTGAGGTTGCCCAGCACATCGTACTCATATTCAAATTTCCCGCCGTGGTTCTCCTCGCTCACCAGCTCGCCCGCCGCGTTGCGGGTGAAGACCAGTACGGCGTCCCACTGCGGTTCGCGCTCTTCCAGCAGCGCGGTGCGCCATTCGGCGCGGGTGGCGCGGCGGATTTCCAGCGACAGCGTGTCGTGACGGTACTCGGTGCGGTGGTCGGCGGTTTCCCGCGCGGTCAGGCGCCCCAGCACGTCATACTCAAACGCGGTGACCAGCGGCGCCTCCTGGCTGCCCGGCAGCGGATGGCGAATCACCTCCGTCACCTGGCCCAGCGCGTCGTGGCGGTACTCCGTCAGGCGGCCCGCGTAGTCGCGCTGGCCCGTCAGCCGGCCCGTGGCGTCATACTCAAACCGCCAGCTCTCGCGGTTAGGGTTAATCAGCGTCGTCAGGCGGCCCAGGCGGTCGTAGCGCAGGTGCGTGAGATGACCCGCCGGGTCGGCGGCGCTCACCACCTGCCCGCGCGCGTTGCGCGTGACTTTACGCTCGCGCAGCCCGTCGTCGTCCTGCCCGCACAGCAGCCCGGCGCTGTCATATTCGTAGTGCGTCTCGCGGCCGTCCGCCCGTCGCCAGGTCTGCAGACGCCCCGCCGCGCTCAGCGTCCAGCGGTCGGTGTTGCCTTCGGCGTCGCCCGCGCTCAGCGGCCGTCCCGCCGCGTCGTACAGCCGGTGGCTCTGGTTGCCGGAGCAGTCCTCGTCGCGCACCAGCTGTCCGCGCTCGTTCCACCAGAAACGGTGCGTGTTCTCCAGCGCGTCCGTCTGCTTCACCAGGTCGCCCTGCTCGTTCCACTCAAAGCGCGTCACGCCGCCTTTCGGGTCAGTGAGCGAGACCACGTCGCCGCGCGCGTTGTACTCATACTGCCAGGTGCCGCCGTCCGGCAGCACCTCCTTCAGCGGGAACGCGAAAACCGGGTGCCAGGTGGTGAACGTCCTGTTGCCGAGCGGGTCGCGCACTTCCGTCAGGTTGCCGTGCTCGTCGTAGCCGTATTCCCAGCGGCTGCCGTCCGGCGTGGTGGCCGCCTTCAGCAGTTCGGCGTAGTCCGCCCACTCGTAGCGCCACACGCCGCCGTTGCGGTCGGTGAACTCGGTGATGCGGTAGAGGAAATCCCAGCAGTGGCGCGTTGAGAAGCCCGCGTCGCAGCTCACCGTCGCGCAGCGTTTCGCCTCGTCGGCATCGATGCGCCAGCGCTCCAGCACGTTATCCTGGTCATCCAGCACCTGATAACTGCACACGCGCCAGTTGGGCGCATCGGCGGCGGGCTGCCACTGATAATGCACGCTGAGGTTGGTGGAGTAGCTGTGCCAGCCCATCATGTCGCTGGCGCGGTCCCAGCCGAAGCGGCGCGTGACGATGCCGTCGGCGTCGGTCACGTCGGTTAGCTGGCCGTGTTCGTTATAGCCGTAAGTGACCAGCAGGCGGCGCTCGCCTGCGCAAACCTGATGTACGCTGGCGAGACGGCCATGCTGTTTCTCATAGGCAAGCTCGACATCCAGCGATTCATTGTCACCGGAAATCCGCACCAGTTTGCCGTGCTCGTCCCAGGCGTAGTGCTGACAGTTCTCGTGACGATCGTAGATGCGGAACAGGCGCCATTCGCCGGGGTTCGTCGGGTCCGGCTCATAGACATGGTATTCACCGTTCGCCATCTGGAGCATCAGCGTACCGGTCACGGTGTAATAGAGCGTGATACCATCTTCGAGATAATCCACCACGTCGCCGGGGGTCAGCTCGCCAAAGCCCAGATCGCGGCCTGACATATCGCGCCAGATAAACGTATTGTCCTCAAGGCGGAAGAAGCGGGTCTCGAACGGCAGCAGCCAGCCGGTGCCGAGCATACCGGTCGCGAGATTGCGGCTGTTGTAGATGCGCTGCCAGATAAGCGGAATACGATCTTCGAGCGTGAAATCGCGGTCTTCCTCGCCCGCAAGAATTTTCGCACCGCTGGCGATATCCACCGGGTGCTGTGTGTGGCGCGCTTCGCTGCCAACCTTCCCGGCCTGGATCATCCCGAGCGTGGCTAGTCCCATTCCGAGATCGCCGGCGAGCTGACAGCAAAACGCCTTGAGTATCTGGCGGCTGAAAATCGTCTTCAGCAGGCCTTTACTGAGATTGCGAATAATTCCCGGTCCGAGGCTGCCGATGGCGTTACCAATAAGCCGCGCCCAGAAATTTTCACCGCTGCGGATATCGCGCACCACAATGCTCTCGCCGCCGATGCGCACGCGCGTGTTCTCTTTAACTTTTATCTTTGCTTCGCAGGTACTGCGATCGCCGTCACGACAAGCAGGCTGACCGTTGATCAGCACCTTTTTCGAGCCTTCCGCCAGGAAGCTACCGCCAGTAACCGTATGGCCTTTGGTACACTCAACGGTATCCAGCGGCGCTTCTTTAGCAAAAGGGCTGGCCCCCGCCACGACCGGCTGGGTTAAGTTATCCCAGACGCTGCCCGCAAAATTTTTCACGCCCTGCCAGCCACTGCTGGCAATCGCGTTTGCTCCCGCCGCCAGATTATCAACCGGGTGCAGCGTAAACTGCGCCACTTCGAGAATGGTAACGGCCGTGTTTATGGCAAACGCTTTCGCTTTATCGGAAAAGCTCTCTTCCGGGATAGGTGTATTGAGATAATCATGATCGACCGTGCCCGCCGCACGGGCGGCAGGGAGGTCCATGATATGAACGTTGTGCGAGCCACTGGTAATAAGGGCATCCGGTGGTCCACGCCAGCCGAAGAAATCCAGCACGGCATCGACACCCTGGCCGACCATATCGCCTGCTTCCTCCGCGACGCCGCTGGTGAAGACAACGGCAATCAATGCAACGCCCGCGACCGTGCCAAGCCCGGTCGTCATCATTGCCGTACCCGCGGTAAAGGCGGCAAGACAGATGGCCCCTTCGATCACACCGCTGACAACGTCGGCGAGCAGAGAGCTATGGATGAGTGGATCCTGATAACGGGCAGCTAACGGTTCGGACACGCTTATGCTCCTTCCCCTGGCATAAACTCCAGACCCGCTTTAATGGATTCCCATAACGCCAGCGCGTCTTCATCAAACGGCGCGGTGCGGCTCATGGCCATCACCAGTAGATGATCGTCAAGCATCGTGGTCGCCAGCTGTTCATGAACCGTTACGCCGTGGTTTTCAAAACGCAGGGCGACTTCCTGTGCGGGCCGGCCACCGACCTGGGTGGCCTGCACCTCTCCGCCGGTAAACTTCTTCATGTCGCGTTTGATTTTAGCGACCTGGCTTTTCAGGTACGCCTCTTCGTCGCCAGGCTTCACGTCCCATGCACGGGTCAGCACCAGCGACGCGCCCGCTTTCGGTAGTGACAATATTGTCATGCTGCGATCCTGCACCGCTTCCGGCAGCGTCAGCGTCCCTTCTGATAGCGTATATTTCACGTTGCTCATGCCTGCCCTTCTCCGTCAGGGGTAAAAGTTTTTGCCACTTCGTTCTGAATATCTGCGGGTGTCGGCGCCACGTTTGTCGCTTTGTCCGGATCCTTGAGATTCAGATCGAGCGTACCGCCGGCGAAGCCTCCGCAGAGGTTAAGCCCTATCAGGAAATGTCAGGTAGCGAAGCGGCAATAAAGGCCATATACAAACGACGTGCGCGGTGCGAATATACCAATAAGAGACTTCCCGGAAAACCACCATTATTCTGCATATACAGATTATTCTGATTCCAGTACAAATAAGTATTGATAGCTGGCTAAATTTCCGAGAACAGCAGGCTTTTTTTATGGAGGACGTCACTAATAACGCACTGAAATATTCATGAAAGAAAGAGGATTTTCTTTTACTGGCCGCGCTGAGAAAGCGCTTTTATATGAAAGAATAATATTTAGCTTAAGGGTGGCCTGCCCCCGGTATTAGATACAACGCCCAGTTATAAATGTCGGTTGGTTTACCTTCTGATTTTCCATTTCTCCAGCTTGCTGCAAATTCAGCCGGCGTCTGGTGAATCAGGGATGAATGTGGACTCGTTATAGTCCTGCCGCCAGTCATTAATGATTTTCCGGGCATGAAGAATATCGCTGAACCCGTGTTCATTCAGGCATTCATACCGAAAGCAACCGTTGAAAATTTCAAAAAATCCGTTCTGCGCTGGCTTACCTGGCTGGATAAGCCGCAACTCCACACCATGCTCACAGGCCCATTGATCGAGCGTGCGGCAGGTAAATTACGGGCCCTGATCGGTTCTTGTTGTCGCCGGCCAGCTTTGAGACAGCGCGATACTGTCCAGAATACGCGTGACCTGAACGCCTGAAATCCCGAAGGCAGCGCTGATCGTTAGACACTCCTTCGTGAAACCATCCACACAAGAATCCGACGGCCGCTGGCAAGTGCATGCATCTACCATGTCAGGTCCGGCGCATCCGGGCGGACAAGCGGAAGCCGCTCAGTCGCCAGACCCTTACGACGTCGTCTGCGCTTCACACTCAGGCCGTTAAGGTGGTAAATGCGGTAACCCGCTTGTGGTTGACGTAAAGGCCCTCCCGACGTAATAACTGCCGGCTGCGCCGGTAACCAAAACGTCCGCGTTCAAGCGCCAGCTCAGTAATACGCCCTGATAAAGATGCATCAGCAGCCGGACGCTGAGCATCATAACGGCAGGGGCAAACCTGTAAGCCGGCATACACGACGTTGCGACAGACCGGTCGCATCACACATCAGCCCCACAGCTTCCCGCTTCTGGGCTGCCGTCAGTACTTTCGCCCCAGAACCACCTGAAGCGCTTCCTTACCCAGCATGGCTTCGGCAGGCAGCTTCCTGAGTCTGGCGTTCTCTTCCTCAGGCGACTTCAGGCGCTTAACCCCGGGCTCCTCCATACCGCCATACTTCTTGCGTCAGGTGTAAAAGATGGCGCCGTAAATGGCGTGCGGCAGAGCTCACGGGCAGAAAGCCCGGCTTCAGCCTCGCGGAGGGTACTGATGATCTGTTCGTCGGAAAAACGCTTCTTTATGGGAATGCCCTCATGTGGCTTATGAATACATTACCGACATCGCGGTGTGTTAACCAATGGGGAGCAGGTCAATGTTATCAGAGGCGAAGGACATGCTGAGGAGACTATAATGAAAAATGTCTCGGACATTGAGCATATCGACGCATCAAGACGAGTCTGCCTTGATTGCGAAGGATTAATGCATGAGCATGGTGTGACAACCGACACACCGAAATCAGGAAAGCGCAGCCGCAACAGGCTTAACGGGTGTCCTTAACATGATTCTTGATAAAGATATCCCTCAATATATCAACCTCCTTAAAGGATTTTCAAAAAGAAAGAAGATTATTCTCGCACTCTGTAACCTCCAGCGGCAGGTGATTTGCGTAGAAAAATTCGATAAATATTACAATGAAAATCTGTTGTGCGATTTCAGAGCCAGTCTGGACAGACTGGTCAATTATCTTTCAGGTGCAAGCATTGTTCTGGAAGAGGTGAAAAAAAAGGCAGTACTTGGCCCAGACAGTGATGATTACCCAGAAACTGAAGGCAGTGTTGCTCCAAATGCATTCGGTGCGTTGTATTAATTATGTAAATACATTAGTAGTAAAAATGATATGGATTTATTCCAGTCATTTGATAAGTCTTTTGAGAGCACAGACGCCATTAAGTATGATGAGGGGACACAAGAAGAGGAGGATGAATATTTCGGTGAAGAAGCTGCAAACCTTGAGTTACTTATCGAAAAGGTAAAGCAAAGCCCGACAAACTCTATTGACAATATAAAAGACCTTATGGTTTTTGCACAGAAGAAAAGTATAAAGATCTAAATAGGTTTACCAACCCGTTTACAGTCATGGTTTTTATATAAAGTGCATTATCGAGAGCGCGAGATTTTGTCTTATTGCAATAGCGAAGCCTGTTCAAAAAACAGGCTTAACGTACATTCATAATGTCCAGCGCCATTGTCCTTTAAAAGTCTCCTGAAATTGTCAATACTCAAGAGGCCAGTCCATAGCGATGAAACCTCAGTGTGTCCCAGCTGACAGCATGTTCCAGCCCTGCTGGAGCAGGCTCATGCGCACATTCAGGCAGTGTTTCCTCTGTCAGAGTTTCCCCGTTGCTGCTGTGCTCATAGGTTATTTTGTGATTAACTACCATATTAAAATATGTCAATCGCTTCGGTAATTCCGTCTCATCCGGACATGTAGCTCTGCGTCTACAGCAAGCATAGCCGGGTTATCAGCCCAAGTATGAAGAGATGACGGCATAGGCCATGTAGAAGAACGTCGCCGGCATGAATCGCCGTTCGCGGTTGTCTGTCAGTGTACGGACCAGACCGACAGCACCACCCCTGCCGGTGTCTGTGTGACATGCTGACTGTTGATCGCCAGAAGCGCAACAATCGCCATCAGGGCAGCTGCTACGGACAGGCGTCCCGGTGGTGAATGCAGGAAAGTTGCCAGCGAGAGAGCCAGAACCAGCCCGGACAGACCGTAACTGGCGAAAGACAGCGGCAAGACCATCAGACCCAGCAATATCAAGCCCGCAGCCAGACCGCGCATCCGGAAGCGGTGATACCACGCCAACAGCAGCGTCGCGCCAGCGAACACGAACAGAATGTTGAGGGCGTACCACGGATAGTGCCCGGCATAGGCGAATGAAAAGACCGGCTGCTCGACGAGCGCCCATAAGCGCCTTGACCCGCTAACGCGGAGATACGCCCCGTCCTCGGCAAAGCCTCGACGTGACCACTCCGACCGCGCACAGGACGTTCTGTATCGCTTTCAGCGGGTTATGGCTTAGCAGGGATGGAGGGGTTGATAGCCACAGGCTATTACGTTGCCGGCTTCGCCGGGCGCTCCGGCGCATTCCAGAAAGGAGTCTTCTTCAGCCTGATTTCCGCCTGAATGTGCCGCTTGCGGCACATTCCAGGTCGCGCTGCGCACTGCTCGCGCTCAGGTTACAAAAAATTAATTAACATTTACCGGCGGCTTTAAGTAAGGCATTGCATTGAGAGCCAGCCGGTAAACCTGAACCGTCTGTAGGAGAGCACAATGCATCGCTACTTACACCAGCGGTAGTATAATAGCACTGGTATACTTTACCTTTTGTGGTTGCATTGAATTTAACTGAGTCTATCTCGGCTTTCCGGTTACTTATCGTTATTTTATCTGAAGTTGTGCCCAGAGCAAATGCAGCTTTTTCCTTAAGGCTTTCATCACCCCGAACAGCATTATCAACCATTCCGCAGCCAGATAACCCAAGAGAAATAAGTAAAGTGCTTAAAATAATTATGTTTTTCATTTGAGACAGTTCCATATCAGGTGAAAGGTAAACTCATTTTTCATTACTGTGGAAAATGCAGTAATGAAAACAATATAATTAAATAATTTTATCATAAAAAGCAACCGGATACCCGCTTCCGGTAAATTTTGTGGGCTGAGGCCAGCTAAAGTAGCAAGGTCAAAAAAACACCTTCACGTACAATAATTTTCGATATCCAGACAGCCCCCGTTACGTTGCCGGGCGCTCCGGCGGATGCCAGAACGGCGTCTTCTTCAGCCTGATTTGCGCCGGCATGTGCCTGCGGCACATTCAGGGTCGCGCTGCGCACTGCTCGCGCTCCTGTTTATGCCTGCCACTTATAGAGCCATTTCCCGGATCTGACTGAAGAGACCAGCATGTCGATGGTTAACGGGATTTCCTGTCCGCGCCGGCGGGGATAATAAACACTGGGATCGACATCATCAGGATTCAGACCGAATTAACAGAGCAACGTCACTAGTAGCTCGGCAGTGTCTTCCGGATCCATTTTCAGTGTTATGTTGAGGGAGGTTTCGCCAGTAATGTGCCCGGCGTGTCAGCCAGCTCCGGCCGCACCAGGGCTTTTTTAATTCATAAATCCTCTGCTCGGTGGTATCTACCATAACTTGTCATCCCCGCGCGCTATCGCGTTATAAACCGTAATGGTGCTAAACATAATCTCTGACACATCCCGGGCCAAAATTATCCAGCCAACCACAGGGATGGCGCGTCCGACAAAGGTGCCTATTTTACGGGTCATGTGCATTCTGAGCGTGAACGGGAGGAGACCGACAAGGGTGGGCAGTTTTATACCTAGCGGGTATTTCCTGTTTCCAAACGCTTTACGGGCGGCTTTCGAGGCCCGGGAGATCCCTTCAAGCGCGTCAGCCGGTTTTGTTCACGTGGTAATGTTGCGCCTTCCACTGAGCACAGCCACTATCGCCCCGAAGTCATCCACGTCCAGCTGCTCGGCGAACTATTCACAGAAGAGCATGAATAAAAGACCGCTGGCCGTCAGGTTTGATCTGCCAGCATAAAAATACGTCCGGTTTAACTCTTCAGTGGTGCCCATAAAGTGCGTCCATGAATAAATACGTTGTACGGTGTGCATTCAGTGCACATTCATCATATCCGTATGTTTAAGGGCACCACACAACCTCCGGAGATTTTCACCTGCAGGCAAACCTGACTGCTCTTAACAGGACTTACTGCAGCCAGAACCGGCTGATCACTGCAAGAATGAAGAGATGCCCTGCATAAGCCACGTAGAAGAACATTGCCGGCATGAATCGCCGATCGCGGCCGTCTGTCAGTGTGAGGACCAGACCGACAGCGGCGGCCGGCAGAAGACACGTGGGCAGGATGGACAGCATCACCACTACTGTCGGTGACTGTGTGACATGCTGACTGTTGATCGCCAGAAGCGCGACAATCGCAAACAGGGCAGCTGCCCTGGACAGGCGTCCCGGTGGTGACTGCAGGAAGGTTGCCAGCGAGAGAGCCAGAACCAGCCCGGACAGACCGTAACTGGCGAAAGACAGCGGCCAGACCATCAGGCTGAGCAACACCAGACCGGCAGCTAGGCCGCGAATCCGGAAGCGGTGATACCACGCCAGCAGCTGCGTCGCGCCTGCGAACACGAACAGAATGTTGAGGGCATACCACGGGTCGTGCCCGGCAAAGGCGAAGGAAAAGACAGGCTGCGTGACGATCGCCCACAGCCACATCCTGTTTGCCCGCGTCTGGAGCCGGTGCGGATTGTGAAGCACGTTGCGCGCCCAGATGAGCACAAACAGGGGAAAGGCCGTCCGTCCCAGCGCATAAAGCTCCGGCTGCAGGTGTGGCAGCAGCAGTGTGTTCGTGTGATCGACCAGCATGGCCAGCAGGGCGAGCACTTTCAGCCAGTCCGCCGCTGCGGAGCTTAAATTCAGTCCGGTCCTGACCTGTTCCGGTAACGTCTGAATTTTCGCACTCAGTGTGTGCATGATATTTATCCCGTGATGAACCAGGCCGGCAGGCACGGATAGTATAACCCTGTGCCCACTACCAGAATGCTCTGCCTTTATAAGGCGGAACAGCCGCACCGGATTTCTCCAGTGTTTTACGGGCAACGGATTCTGGCTTATCCCGCAGTATTAACATGGCCTTCATTTTATCTTTTTTATCAACTGCCGCTCTCAGCAACCAGAAACATGGTCAAAAAGACAGCACACTAAAGTTCATTAATCCAGATATGGTTACAGCCGAAGCCACCTTAGGCTATGCGACCAATTTCAATGCAATGGACAGAGAGTGGGCCGAACGCCTGATGAGGCGAGGCGAGCAGATTGTCCATGCGCAGTTCCAGGAACACTGGCAGCGCGATGTTTGCACGTCAGTTGAGAGCTGACGTAGCTTAATATCAGTTGCAACTAAAGCCTGCTATGAGCGAAGAGCGGACCATTCAGCTTCCGCTCATGAGTAGAAGAAGGGCTTTAAAAAATGAGGAATCTGAACTCTATATAAAATACTTTAATTCCTCAGCATTTATGTTCGCCAGCATTGAGGCTTTCAAATGTGGGGATACTGCAAGATATCTGGATATCAGGTTGAACCCGGCGGTATATCCCAGCCACCTTGGCAAATCTCCGGTTCCG
>Ga0157360_1000775_pt1 | contig 11905 bp, 13 predicted proteins | sample AttlaeALBM1_FD_111483 | JGI IMG/M metagenome (GOLD analysis project Ga0157360, IMG submission 111483) | Fungus gardens microbial communities from leaf cutter ant in Ribeirão Preto, State of São Paulo, Brazil - Atta laevigata ALBM1 | ecosystem: Host-associated > Fungi > Mycelium > Unclassified ... | reverse complement strand
TCCCTCCGGCAGCGACGTCAAGTTGGGAGACGCTGCTTCTGAAGACATCCGTGCGTTCCTCAAATCATGCCTCAAGAGTATGGGAATGCAAGATACACTGATAGAAAAGGCCCTTGATTACCTGGTTCCTCATGCTGCTGGAATATTTATCTGGGCAACAACGGTTGCCAATTTCCTTGAACTCGATCCTGAAGGCCGGTTTGCCACCCTTAAAAAGGGTGATGGAAAGGGTTTGAAAAGTCTGTATTCCCTGTACTCCACTATTGTCAAAGCATCATTCGGACATGAGCTCGACAAGGAAGAGGTCGGAGCAGTTGCCTCGGTTATGGGTGCAATGATTTTTGCCAAGCAAGCACTTGACGACAATACACTTATCATGCTTCCCCAAGTTAGGATACCAGACTCAGATGCAAACAGGCTAGGGCTTATCCGCAAAGGTCTTGCATCCGTCATTGACTCTGGCCCTATTCTTCATTTTCATCACCGCTCGTTCGAGGATTTTCTTCTATCAACCTTCTTTCAACAAGAGCTACCTGATTTTTCCGCTGTTCAAGATCGGGACCATCACGAACGCCAGCTTGCTGTATTATGCTTGAAGACTCTGGTATCATCCAAGCTCCATTTCAATATGTGCAGCTTGGAGTCTTCGATCATAAAGAATGAGGATATCCGGCTGACTGTCAAATCCACTATCCCTCCTCTCATTTTGTATTCATCTTTGTTCTGGGTTGACCACCTTATCCAGACTCCATCTGACAAGAAGATGATAGAGGCAGTGAAATTTGTGATGTACGAGAAGCTACTGTTCTGGTTGGAGGTCATGAGCCTGACGGGTAATGTCCACGAGGCGTATGTAATCCTCAAAAGGGCTGCAACATGGAAGGTGTGTTTCTGAATCATTTCTTTGCGATACATTTGATGTTGGCTGGCCAGTCCCTCAAACCTGATAATGAGCTGACATTGTTCATCCACGATGCTCTTCGATTTGTTTCTGCATTCATCATTCCAATCTCTCAGCGCGCCCCTCACGTTTACCTCTCAACACTCCCCTTTTCACCTGAGCGATCTCTTGTTGCCAGGAAGTTCTCTCCAAGGGTTCCCAACACTCTTACAATCACTCAAGGGAAACCCACTCAATGGCCAATGGTGGTATTGACTGCAGAGCACCACAAGGATCTTGTGTACAATGTGGTTTTCTCACTGGATGAAAGCACCTTTGCTTCGATATCACCCCAAACTATGTATGTCTGTGACTCTGAAACCGGTCATTGCATTTCAGGCCCATTTGAGCTGCTGAATTATGGGAACGTATATTATGCCTACTTCAGTCCTGATGGGAAACGCATTCTACTCGGATTTTACTCTTATGCAGTAGTCTGGGATATTGAGATGGGTGAGGAGCGATTTCGAATTGAGGGCTATCAATTCACCTTCGTTCATCATGATGAAAAAATTGCCTCCACACATTGGGTAGATGATGAAGGCTCAACTCATCTTCTGGTCAAGTTCTGGGATTCTAGAAACGGTGCACTGATACCCAACAGGCTGTTGGAGGTGAATGACGTTGCCGTCACCCGATTTTCCCCTGATGGGCATTTTCTGGCCGTAGGACGAAGGTCTGAGGATGTCATTGAATTATGGAACTTGAAAGATGGCAAGGATCCCCAACGATTCCCATATCCTCCTGGGAAATTGTCATCACTCCACTTTTCTCCAACCAGCGACACTTTGATGGCCGCTTTTAGGGAAAAACATCGTCATATTTACCTTTGGAGATTGAACACACAAGAGATGGTATCCTTCAACCATGATTTCAACCGTGCGCTACATGTTATCCATTCATCCCTCACCAATTACCTATTTATCCAACGACTTTATACAGTGGAGATATGGGATGTCTCTGCGACTGGCTCAAAAATGATCTGGGAGAAGCCTCGAAGCACTTCATTTGCAACGAGTATCTGTCCATCACGTGATGGCTATAGGGTTTTAGTTGGATATTTTAGTGGAAGTGTGAGGATGTGGAACGTGGACCTAGAGGATTTGGCGGGAAATCGGGCTGACATTATAGACACCCAAGATGATACTGATACGCGACGAGTTATTAGAATCTCACCCTCTGGAAATATGGTGGCTACAGAATCCCAATCTCACAACATCCAATTACTGAATACAAATACTTGGGAAGTCGTAGCGCGTACAGATGTGGAGTACAAAGATGGCATGGAGATTGCATTTTCCCCAGATGACAACCAGGCAGCGTTTTTGTCTAATCCTCTCATCATTGTATGGGATATAATGCATCCGGAGAAGCACGTCTCATTTGACCCCTGGCCGAGAAAAGATGTCTCGTTTGGGAAGGTCGCCTTCCAAACATGTAATGACCTGGTTACATGTGCTGTCTCACATGACGGCTCAGGATCATTGCAAGTTTGGCATCGGCAGGATCCTGTAGGTTTCGAATGCACCTATTCTTTAGGCTTCAATGTGGACAGTAACTCGTACCCATACCTGGCACCAAATGGCTTAACCGTCGTCATCGTGGATTTATCTTCCTCTGCCAAATGTTATTCATGGAATCATGACACTGCCCAGTTTGATCCTGTCCACTTTGACGTGCATATTTACTGGAATTCCTTATCTGAGTACTCACCGGACGGGAAACTCTTCGCCTGTTGGTCGGACGAAGATTCCCACGTCCGAGTCTGGGACACACGAACTCGCCAACTCGTTTCCAAGTTTCCAACGTCCGAGGTGTATAGAATCGCCCTCTCACCTGCTCTAATTGACCATCCCCTTGGCGACAGACTCATTGCTCTTAGGTTCAGACATGAGAATGTAATAAGCCTCTTTGATGCCTATAACGGTCATCTGTACGGTCAGATTTTGGGTCAAGAAAATGCGCGTATGGCGTTTATACGAGATGGAGCGGCATTGGCATACTATTTCGATGACATTGGTCTCAGATCATGGGAAATAACAGACCTCATAGCTGAGTACCGGCATTCCACTTACGGACATGAGCTTATGATGCAAGGCATGATAGATGGATGGGTGATGGGTCAGGACGATGAGCCACTGTTTTGGGTCCCAGTCGAGCACAGGAAAGATGTGTATGCACCACCGTGCAGAGTGGTGATCAAGGCACCCCAAGTCCCAACAATTCTAACTCAAGATTCGGCAGAAAGTGGACAGAATGCATTGACAAAGAATGGTTGAGGGAACTGCAGAAAAAGGAGAAGGAGGTAGGAAATCTACTGGAGTAAGAAACCAAGGTGTGCCTTGTCTTCAGTGGAAGTACTTAGGGTGTTCAAATGAATAGGTGAACTGGAAAGTAGGATGTGCTCGTTGCTCTACCCAAGTTTTTTCTCTCCGTGTCTCAGGACATGTTTTCGCTTCAGCGACTTTAATGTCACCGCCTAGTTGTTCTCTGTACTTATCACTGCCAAGCCTATATCAAAGTAATTGGAATGAATGATCACAACGTGTTTTGGTAGATGTAGTGAAAATGAGATGCAACAATCCAGACCTCATATCAAGGTGCAAAAAGAGAGGCAACGCGATGTCGGTGCGATGTCGGTTCAACTACAAGCAGAGGAGGGAATGCAGAGTAATGCCGACAAATGTTGCATGCCGGTTCCCTTCTTTTACACAGTAAGAGTCAGTGGTCAATAATGTAGATTGACGACTGAGGTGCAATAGTAAGAGTGTCCGACATATAAACTCAACAGTTGGCTGACTGTTGTGATACCATTGGAATGATGACGTCAGAGTAGTTCTGCTCCTACGACTGCGAAGGTGCAACTGCAACGGTCCACCTCAGCTCTGGATACTTGACAAATCACGAACAAGTACTTCCCTGGACAAGCGCACTAACCCCTTGGCCTTCGGGATGAAGAAATTGAAAGAATGTTCTTTGTGCATTACATAGCCAACAGCGAAACACGTCCGACTGATGAAAATTGGTGCAAACACCACCCTATTGCATTTCAACTACATTGTTCGACAAGACATCTGCTAGGCCACTTCATCTCGTCTAAGTGCTCGCATTACCACCAAACGACCATATACGTTGATTCAAGAAGCCTGAGGAGAGTTTTGAGCGTGCTCTTGAGTTCATAAGAGGTCGCCTTGATTTACGGAGATATGGAAAATGGGGGGCGGCATTCGACACTCAGCGCTTCTTCCAAGTCGCTTCTGCACACATCTTAATGAGACGGAGAGGCAATGAGAGCGCCAGGCAAGGACGAAGTAGCTAATGAGTGCGTCGCGGAGGGCTGAGTCAAGGGCGGGAAAAGCCATCTCCGTTGGTGAAACAGCTCAAGTAACGCGCTGTATGGACTCGGAACGCGAATGGGTGTGCCTTCCACTCTTTTGGTGGGGTGCAACACTCGCCGTCTGGTTTTTTTAAATTTGATATTTCTACGTTCTTAACTTCATTTTCCAGTTACCAAAATCGCGCCTGGGTTGATTACGAGATTCCATCCTTCAACGTGATGTTATATGGATCCTGAACTTGCTTCTAGACATGGAAAGATTGACTTCAAAGAGTGTAGTCAGGTCAATAGATACGGTCAACTTCTTGATGACGATCTTGCCGCAGTGTCCTTGTCCCAGGCAACAAAAAACGAGATAACTGACTCCTGGCAGTGTAATAAATGTATCCTTGTCGACATAGGCGTCTTTCTATCTCTGGAAAATAACGACGAAGAAGATACGAGTAGAAATAAAACAACTCTCCCTCGCCCTTCCTGATAACAAAAGAATCGTATTCCGATCATCAACAAACAAATCTTTTCGCTCATTCCAACTCAACAATACTCGAAAAGAAACATTATAACCGTTGATTTCACAGGATTCATATGTTCTCCGATACCGCCATGCTTGTAAAAATTCCTTCAAAATCAAAATGTGTCTCCATCATCAAAAATGACCATATCCGTCTATCAAAAAAAGAACCAGTATCGTGTTCGCGTCGAATAAAAAGAGCGAGAAAATGGGAGCCACGAGTGAGAGAGAAATTGGGAGGGGAAGACGCCGTTTGGAGTTGTTCGGTTGCCGTTTTTAATGAAAAAACCTTTCTTGCGGTCCAAGAAATCATCGCATGTTGACTGAATGCTGCTGCGTTCTTCAGCTTGCAAACGAGAGTTGTGTTTATAATTTAAGATTTCTTCATAATGACAACATAAACTAAATGAAACAAAACAACGATTCGCCAAATACTTTGACCAAGCAAGAACATGCCAAAAAACAGCAATTTCGAGGAATTGCTACTACTTAACAGACATCCTCTTCACAAAATACATCATTCTCAACTCATATAACACCCCTTTTCTCAAAGTTCACGTTCACTCTCACTACCATCCCACTCATCATCTTCATCATCATCAGCACTACCTCTCCCTCTCCTAGACCATCCTCATTTTCTTCCGCATATCTTCTTTGATTCCTTAACCACATCCTTTCCAAACGTTTCTTCCAACGCTTCTCCTACGTCCCTCACAAACACAAGCTTGATTGCAGCTTTAATCTCCTTGTGGACATCGTGCTTGACATCTTTACATTTCGAATACCTGGTGGCCCAACAGATAGAAGTATTAAGCTGTTTGTTGATGATGAATGAGATTGGAGAGATGGCAGAGGATTTGCTAAAGGGACAGAGGGTGGAGTCGGTGGGGCAGGTTTATGCATCGACAGGATTTCAGGTTGTTTAGCAGGCTCCTCAACTGCTCCTCATGCTTCCTTGTCCACATTGAGTTCTTTCAGATGGACTACTACGAGGCATTCAATCAGCTGTTTCTTGATCTTTCGAGACGAAAGCGATCGGCATCAAGTTGAGTTTAGGCTTTTATTTTGTCGCGAATAACGAAGGGAGTAAAGAATGGTGATGACGATGGGTTGGGCCAGAAAATTGAAGTTAGCTGCATAGCATATGTGACTGGAGTTGTCGATGAAAAGGATGAAAGGGCGTACATGGCTCCTGATGCCATTTTCATCGCTCACCTAGAGAGTTCTCTTGATCCTTCTCCATTCACTAATTCCTGTCTTCCTCTCCTCAGAATAGCCTCAATCTCATGCTTGTTATCGTCGTCCAGTTCACTCATGGCACCGTTATTGGCGTATGCGGTTGAATCAATAACACCTCTTTGAAGGACCGACAACTCGGGGTGAACGACTGCGAGTTGTTGACGCGAGAACAATTGCTTGAACAGCGGCTCATCTACTGTGAAGGCTATTTTCTTTGATACTACAGATGTAGAGGCCCCCTTGAGGAAGATGTCAAATGCAAGGGACAATTACGAGCTGGGGTGTCGAGCAAGGCTGAATGAATAGTGTGAGGAAAGGGAGGGAGGGAGATCAACCTGATTTGTCATTGTAGTCAGTATCAATACTAGCAGCAAGGAAGTCGGTCATCGAGAAGGCACGAGCATCAGCTACGTCTTTGAGCATGATTGCAATCTTGACGTAGCTCTATTTCCTGGCTGGTTGCGGGACATCACGAACAAGTCTGTCGAGAAGTTGGAGAGAGGCCTGTTTCCCTATTTGCCTGCGGGGAGATATTGGACACGGAGAGATGGTAAAGAATCGGAGAGTGGAGGGCGAGGGGACAAGTCTAGTTGGAGCTGCGCGTTGGACATGGGAAGTTATGCCCACTCTGCGAGGGCTAAGGCGGTGTCGTTGAATGGAAGGAACGACGACGATGAGAAAGGTGTTGGAGTGGTCGACAAGGTCAATGAGGGCATTGTCAATGTCGTTGTTGACAGAGACTATGAGCCTCAATGTTGGGAACAGTTGGCCTGTGGCTATGCAGCCTCAGCACCATGTCACCATCTTAAATTGATAATTCTTATAATTTATTGGTCAGTTTTTCATTTATAAGTATTTGTGCCCCACTCAACCTACAAAAAATTTTCTCATGTACATCAATCAGTTCCTAAAAAAGGCACCAGCAAAGTGACTTCTGACAATGTACAAGTGACCAATCCAATCTTCAACACCACACATTTCAGCCAGCTCATTCTCAAAAACCCCCAAACATGTCAGCAGTATGCATCTGTTTCTTGAGCAATGTCATGACAGTTAAGTTATTATTTATATTTCTTTTCTTTTTCTTTTTCTTTTTTTTTTTCTCTTTACTACATAGAAAGGAGTGCAGGAAAGTATCACATCACAAGTGTCACTTGGTCACAGTCACATGATGAGAAAGTCACATGACAAGTCACACAATGGGTGTGGAAAAGTAGTGCACAGACCATATAGTAATTGTATAAGTAGTGTACAGAAAATAACAAGAACTCTATTGAGTTCTCCTTGTCAACTTGGATAAGGAGTGGGATTAAGTTATCATGACTAAGTCCTTACAAGCAAGGTATATTACTCATGTATACTAGGATAGTTGATATGGTTTGTTTTTTTGAAGAAAGCTTACTGTTCTTTATAGTTCTCATTTTGTTTAGGCAAATCTGAAACCAACAGACAAAGTGCTGGAAGTCAGACCCAGTACCAGAAACCTTACAGTGAAGATTCTTGAATAGACAAGACATGTTATAGTAATCAAGATGGATACAATAACTGTATTTCATTGACGACAGACAGGGCATGGCTATGCTGAAAGCTAACTTAGCTATATAACAGACTTGACAATTTCCAGTAAGAAAGTAAAAGGCAAATATTCAAGACAGAAGCTCCAAAGGTAATCTGAAAAAAATGAGTGAAAATCTATCTAAGAAAGGATGAATACACTGCCTGCTTCTACTGGCCCTAGGGGTAGAAGTATAAACACAAATGAATTCCCAGGCCTGGAGCAGACATAGGGCCCTATGCCCCAGCATATAACCACAAGGGCCTTCTCAGAACTAGTCTGCAGGAATCTGACTAGGGAAAGAGTACAACTAGGAGTTCCTCAGCATACCCATAATAGACCCAAAAACAAAGATAAAGAGAAGGGTTACAAGCAATCCCTGCTCATAGCCTCATTAAATATTAGAGGTAAATGATACTCCAACAAGAAATCTGTAAGGCTCTAGCCAAGGCAACTTAAACCCACTCCAAGTCTGAGTTGACATATCATAAACTTTATTTGGCCATATCTCTATCAATTCTTTAATAATTCTCATGGTCTCAATGGCACCCAAAAGCCCTTGAAAAGGCATTTCAATTAATATCAGTCATGTCTCAAGGCAATTAATATTGGCTGAGCTATTGAGCAAATCAGTAGATAACTACTATAGTACTACATATTAAATTACCAATATCTTTCACTTCTAGGCATCAGAGAAACCCTCTTCATACTGCTCAGAATGAGCCTAAAAAAATGCTAAGGTGATTAATATTACTAGAGATATAAAGTTCTTAATGTTTGCACATAGACTTAATGAATTATCCATAGATACTCATCTGTCTTTTTCTTAGAACAAAGGACAGCCTCTATATGGTTAAGTTATCACATTTTTAAGTACAAAAGCACTACTATATGTAGAACAATAGGTAGTAGCATATAATGATCTGTTCTAGTACACAGACTATCACAATTCTGTATATAAAGACTTATAGTCTGAGAATTAGATCTCAGACTTGACAATATCTTTTGTTATCTGTCTAACTTCACATTTTTGAACTCTTTTAAGTATCAAAGTACCCATCATAAACAGTAAGTAACTATTTGTAATATAACAAGAAGAACTCAATAGAATTTCCATTGGATTTTATATACTACTTATACAACTACTATATGGTCTGTGCACTACTTTCCCATACCCATTATGTAATATCATATGACATGACCTGTGACTTTATATAACACTTGTGACATGATACTTTCCCACACTTCTCCCTGTGTAGTAAGTCCAAGAGAAAAAAAAAGATAAAAAATATAAAAAAGAAATATAAATAATGACTTAGCTGTTTTGTCAAGTTATGACACCACCCCCCTCTTAAGTTTTCTTGTCCTGAGGATTTATAGCTCATAATATAGGTCAACTATATTGCCTATTTTGTCTTCATCTTTCTCTGTCTATTTCCTAATTTCTGACTCCTTTTGCTTGATTTCTTCTTCTCCCTTCTTTATAGTTTGCAATACTCTTCTCTTATTTCTTTGTTTTCCTTTCTACCATTTCCAGTTCCTCTCAAGTCTTCCCTAATATTCTTTATCATACTTCTTATCTGACCACCCAAATAATTTCTTTGCTGTAAACCTTCCTGGTAGTTCTTTTCTTTTAAATGTTCCTTTTTCTCTTTCTTGCCTTCTTACATCTTCTATATCTTGCCAATATTTCTTCTTAAATTCTTCTACTACCTCTTTCACATTTTCTAAGTTCTCTTTTCCTTCCCAAGTATCTAACTCTGCTGTAAATCCTTTCTATCTTACCAGGTACTTGTTCTTCCCTCTTATCCACTGTTTATTCAAGATTCTTTTTTGTTATGACTTGGCAAAATGGCTAAGTCATTATTTATATTTACTTTACTTTACTTTTTCTTTTAGACTTACTATATAGGAAGGAGTGCAGAAAAGTGTCACATCACAAGTGTCACATAGTTATGGTTATATGACAGAAAGTCACAGCATCACATCACATCACATTACATAATGGGTCACATGATAACTATAGGAAAGTAGTGCATAGACCATATAGTAGTTGTATAAGTAGTATAGAAAATCTAATAAAAACTCCATTGAGTTCTCTTTGTCAACTTGGACTTGGAGGGTAATTAAGTCGTCTAGGCTAAGTCACTATATTTTTACCTTCCACTCTTCTTCTCCCTCAATTATGACTAGAGCTGGTTATTTCTTTTTCTGTTCCTTTACTTGCTCTATATACCTTCATATTCTACTAATATTGACTACTGGATGTATTTTTATGGTACTAGGTAGTTCTAATTCTATTGCATTCAACAATATAATTTTCTTTACTTTATAAGGTCCAACAAATCTTTCTGTTAACTTCTCTATTCTCTTCCTAATCATTTGATATTTCAGATCTTTGGTACTCAACATTACCAAGTTCCCTACTTTATACTCATTTGCTTTTTCTCTTTTCCTGTTTGCATACTTCTTCATCTCTTTTTGTGCTTTTCTAATACTACTTTGGCTTTTTCCTAGATTTTCTTTATCTTCTCTACAAATTTTTCTGCCCCTTCATATTTTCTCTTCTTCCTTCCCTCAAAACCTATCCTATCCATAATTTGCCTTAAAAGGCAACATCCTAGTACTCAAGTGCATTTAATTGTTGTACACAAACTCTATCATTCCCAACTATTCAGGCTATTGCTTCTGTCTATGATTGATAAACATTCTTAAGTACTGTTCCAATTCTTGGTTCACCCTCTTTGTCTGCCTATCTGTTTGAGGGTAGAATACTATTGACAATTTACTCTCAATCTCCAACATCTTATTTAACTCCCATATTATTCCTGCTACAAACTGAGGTCTTCTGTTTGAAATGATGCTTTCAGGTAACCCATGTAACTTCCACACATTGTTCCTAAATAACCTAGCTAGTCCTTTTGCCAATGTTTTTTCTGTAGTAGGCACAAAATATACCATTTTTGTCAACCTATTAACTACTACTAAAATTGAGTTGTATATTTGAGCTAAAGGCAGCTTGGTAATGAAATCTGCTAATATATGTATCCAAGGTTTCTCTGGAATTAAATTTGGCATTAGCTTTCCTGCCAGTTGTTCTGTGCAGTTTTTATTACACTGGCAAACATTACATTCCTTTATATATTGTTTTACTTCTTTGTCACTCCTAGCCACCAAAAGTTTCTAGTAACCAGTTCTACTGTCTTCCATTGCCCCCCATGTCCTCCTACTAGCATATCATAATATAGCCTAATGATTTCTACTCTAAGCTTATCATCTTTTGGTACATAGACCTTCCTCTCTTTGTACATTATACTGTCTATCTCTTTCCACTCTTTATCTCTCAGCATTTTTACCCCTGCTTGTTTTATCTCTTTTACCACTTTTACTACTTCACTGTCTTTCACTTTGGACTGTTTTACTTTCTCTAGTAGATCTACTCCTTCCACAATTATTTCTATCTTTTCTACCCTTCTTGTTTCCAGCCATTCAGGTTTTACTAATGTTTTGTTCTTATTGTCTCTTTTAATTTTTACTTTCCAGTCCAGTCTCTTTCTCAGACTATTTGCCATTCCTATCTTACTCCCTAGAACATGCTTCAGCATAAAGTCAAATCTTGACAGGTATAATACCTATCTGGCTTATCTACAGTTTAGCTTTTGTGCTTTCATAAAGTATTCAAGATTCTTATGGTCTGTTCAGATCTCAAATTTCATCATTGCTCCTTCTAGGAAGTGCCTCTATGCTTCCAAGTATTTGATATCTCTTTATCATATATTTCATAGTTTCTTTCTGTATCACTTAATGATTTAGAAATAAAAGCAATGGATCTCTACAGTTTATCAGAGCATTTCATTGATAACACTCCTCTATTAGTGTAGTTTGATATGTCTGTTTCTACTCTAAACCCCTTGTTTAGGTCAGGGGCTGCTAATACTAGTCTAGTAGTAAAGACTTATTTGAGCTCCTTAAATACCTTCTGCTGTTTATTCCCCTACTGCTACTTCACATCCTTTCTTGTCAATGTATTCATTGGCCTAGCTACTCAGGCAAAGTCTTTGATGAACCTCCTGTAATAATTTGTGAGGTCCAAAAATTTCCTGATATCTTTCATATTTGACAAGTACGGTGCGGAGCAGGAGTGGAGTGGGCTGGAGTGGAATGGGATTGCTCCGGAACGGGTAAGATTGACAACAAAAAGGAACAACCTTGGCCTCAGCTCGTGCGCTGTGCCTCGATCTACTGCCGCGTGTGTGGTTGCGTATTTCAGGAGGAATGAATTGTTGTCAGGAATTTCGGAGAGGAATGGTATAGATTGATAGG